>Ga0310786_10007805_pt1 | contig 13861 bp, 14 predicted proteins | sample AusTroGonzalo_MG_FD_203881 | JGI IMG/M metagenome (GOLD analysis project Ga0310786, IMG submission 203881) | Bovine rumen microbial communities from tropical cattle in Woodstock, Queensland, Australia - Gonzalo_03 (v2) (version 2) | ecosystem: Host-associated > Mammals > Digestive system >... | reverse complement strand
TGAATCTTTTTTCAAGAATTTGGTCGGTGTAAGTCATCATGAAGGCTGCTCTCCTGAAATAATCCACATACGTGCGCATACATTATATATACATAGGCTGATGGAGACTAAAAAGCTTCATGAAAGTCAGGAAACAGTACTTCCTTTTAATGACTATGACGATGGGAGTTATGGAGAGTTCACAGTCAATGTTGAAGTTAACAACGAGTTTATAGGGCGCATATTACAGATGGGAAACGGGTTGGAAATCGTATCTCCGAAAGAAGTTCGCGACATCTTTAGAGAAAGGGTTGTGAACATGGCAAAACTGTACGAATAATGATTTTAATGAGGTCTTTTGGAAACAATGGAATTGTTCCTGAGGCTTGGAACGATTAAAAAGAGAATAATTCTTTTATCAGAGAAGGAATCGTTTTACCTTTGCAGCGTCAATCTCTGAAACCACCCCAGAGTTGACGCTGCAAAACGTTAGTGGTGGGAACTAAAACAGGATAACTACTATGATGAACACAGCACTCCAAGCCATCGCAACCAAGGCTCTGCCAGCACTCTCTGGGGAGGAAGTGACCTACAACGCAGCCAAGAATGTGTTCTTGACAATGGGATATACCAGCGCAGCCGGGAACATGTACTACAAAGCTATTCGCCTCTCGAACAGGTTGATGGTGTATTACGACCTGGGGCAGGGTTACGCTTATACCTTCCTGAATGGCATCAAGCTTTTCTGCTTTGATGAGCAGAAGGCGAACCTCATAGCACAGAAGTATTGGGGTGGCTGTGACTATTGCATCTTCAACGAGCAGTTCGCCAAGGAACAGAGCATCCTTATGCTGAAAGGCTTCTTAGAGGGACAGCTGAAGTTGCAAGGCGCACACGTCAGCGACCAAGAACTGGCTTGTTTCGCAAGAAGCATGGTAGAAGAGACACAACGCAAGCAGCTTGCGTAAAGCCTCCTCCCGACCTCCCCCAAAAAGGGGAGGAGAGATATCTGTTCAATAAAGAATTATAACCAACCAAAAAAAACAATAAGACTATGGCAACACTAACCAAAGCAATCAACAAGAGTCTGTTTGACAGCATCCTGCCTACATACGGCAACCCTCGCGTGCATATCCCTACTTGGGATAACAGCCAGAAGATGTTCATCTGCAACGAGTATGAGAGTGGCAACGGGCATCGGTATTACCTGGGTATACGTTTCTGTGACCGTATCGTTGTAGTCGAAAAGGTAGGGCTATATCATAGCTGGACCTACATCGACGGCATTGAACTCTACGCTTTCAACGGGCAGAAGATGGAACTCATACAGAAGCGCGACTATGACAAAGTGTTCCGCGATGAGGCGTTCATCCATCGGGAGTCGGAGCAGATGGTGAAGGACTTCCTGACTGGCGTATTGAAAGCCCAGCGCATCTGTCTGCCCACAGAGCAGATTGCAGCACAGGCCACAGAACTGATCAACGGATGCTACAAGAGCTTCCTTGCCCCTGACTACAACACACGTTTAACCCAGATACTTCCAAAACTCGAACAGCGATAAGACTATGGAAAACGCAATCGACAAAGAGAACAAGCAGCAGATGCTCGCCTACGAGCTGATTGCCAATACGAACAGCAGTTTCTTCCTTACTGGCAGGGCTGGAACGGGTAAGACCACCTTCCTCCGCAAGGTGCAGCAGATGGTGGACAAGCAGTTTATCACACTGGCACCAACGGGCGTGGCAGCCATCCTTGCAGGTGGTGATACCATCCACTCGTTCTTCGGACTGCCGATGGATGTCTGCACGCCTGGCACGATGGGCAAGATGAGCGAGGCACGTATCCAGACACTGCTTCATACGGATACCATCATTATAGATGAGGTGTCGATGGTGCGCTGTGACATCGTTGATGCCATCGACTACACGATGCGGAAAACGCTTCGCTCTATGCAGCCCTTCGGTGGCAAGCAGGTCATCTTTGTGGGTGACATGTTCCAGTTGCCGCCTGTGGTGAAACAGGGCGCAGAGCGGGAGCTGATGCACGACCTTTACCATACGGATGATTTCTTCTTTTACAAGGCAGACATCATCAAGCGGATGCGGTTGGTGAAGATTGAGTTCCAGAAGGTGTACCGACAGGAGGACGAGGACTTCCTGCGCATCTTGGAGAACGTGCGGCTGAACAAGACCACACCAGAGAACCTGATGCACCTGAATGGGCGCGTCTGTCAGCCGACGAAGGAGGATGGCATGGTGATTACGTTGGCCTCGCTCAACAGGACGGCTGATAGCCTCAACCAGCAGCGGCTTTCCGAGATTGAGACAGAGGAATACACCTACGAGGGGACGGTGACGGGGAAGTTTGAGGAGAAACGCTTCCCTGTGGACATGACCCTGAAGTTGAAGGTGGGTGCCCAAGTGATGTTCACCCGCAACGACCCACAGAAGCGGTGGGTGAACGGCACCATCGGAACGGTGACCAAACTGGCGAAGGACGAGATACAGGTGACTACCGACGATGGAAACACCTATGTCGTGCCTAACTGCTCGTGGGAGTCGTACACCTATGAGTATGACCGCGAGGCCCGGAAGATGAAGAAGGAGCAGACGGGTACCTTCACACAGTATCCTTTACGCTTGGCGTGGGCCATCACGGTACATAAGAGTCAGGGTATGACCTTCGATAAGATGTATCTTGACCTGAGCCGGGGGATGTTTGCGGCTGGTCAGCTGTATGTGGCGCTGAGCCGAGTACGCTCGCTCAACGGACTGTTCCTCTCTCGCTGCATCATCCCACAATATGCCCATACCAGCCGTGAAGTGCTGTCGTATGCCAATGGCTATAACGACGAGCAGGTCATCAATAGCGAGATTGAGAGTGGCAAGGCGGTCTATCAATTACTGGCTCACCATGACTACGATGAGGCTGCCAAGCAATACCTGCTATTAGTGCAGAAGAAAGCCGCCGAAGGGGACATCAAGGAGGCTATGCAGCAGACCAAGCGTTTCCTCGATACCGTTATCTGTGACGATGCCCTCTTCGGGTGTGTCAACGAGATTCCAGCAGAACTGAAAGCTTCCGACCACTGGGCGCCCAAGTTTCTTGTGGCTTTGCTGAGCCTCTATGCAGGGGAGTATGAGCAGGCGTTGGAGTATGTGGATAGTGTGCTGGCTCTGCATCAATGCCAAGAGGCACTCTATGTGAAGTCACGCTGTTTAGCCAAACTCGAGCGATATGCGGAGGCTGATGCCGTGAACGTGCTGATGGGTGACGTGTTTGACATGTCAACGCCCGATGCAAAGGTGCTCTATTCCATTGCCATGCTCAATGAGCTGCACATCGGAGATCCAGGGTTGAACCTGATGCAGCAGCTGGTGGCAGTAAGGCCGAAGTACGATAAGGCTATTCTGTCGCTCCGCTATCTGATGAAGCGGAAGGGGCTGGCATTAGTGAAAACATCGGACGAACCTCGTGAATTGGTGGACGAGTTCAATTCTGACATGTCAGAGGAGGATTTCAGTCATAAGCTCAAGGTCGCTCGAGAAAAGGCACCAAAAGCAGTAGAATACCTGCTTCGGCTTATCAAGAGGCAGGTATTCGAAGGATAACATAATTGTCTAACCTAAAACCATGAAGACTATGGAAAACACGATGAAGCAGATGATTAAGGAAGAATTGGAGCAGTTCCACTGCTCCAATCTTTTGGACGAAGTGAAAGATTAAGTACGCAAGTTGAAAGCGTATGGCGTGGAGGATGCTATCACCGTTAGTGGCAGCGATGTCACATCATGTCAGTAAGAACACAACTTTCTCCAAATTATTGGCTGTCGTTACATAATAATGTGAGGTCTTGCGCGTTATAATAAATGTGTTAAGGCAGAGAATGCTCTTACTGATGCTGCTGCTGGCGGGCCTCAACGAGGCCACGGCGCAGTATGATCCATCGTACAGTCATTACTGGGCGATGGAACCTACGTTTAATCCTGCCGCCATCGGCAAGCAAGAGAAACTGAACGTTGTGATGGCCTACAATATGACTATGGCCGGCTTTACACACAACCCCAAAACCATGTTTTTCTCGGGCGACCTGCCCTTCTTTGCACTCGGCACCTATCACGGCGTCGGTGGCCAGTTTGTGAGCGACCAGATAGGCCTTTTCTCCCACAACCGCTTCACCGTTCAATATGCCTACAAGCAAAAGCTGCTGGGCGGGAAACTCAGCATCGGCGTCCAGGGTTCCATGTTGAGCGAGAACTTCAAGGGCTCAGAGCTGGATATTGAAGAGGCCAGCGACCCCGCTTTTTCCACATCGGAGGTGACGGGCAGCAGCTTTGACCTGGGTGCCGGAGTCTACTATCAGCACCGCTCATGGTATGTGGGTGCCTCGGTGCTCCACGTCCTGGCTCCCACCATCGAACTGGGCGAAACTAACGAATTGTCGGTGGCACGATCGTATTATTTGACGGGTGGATGCAATATTCGGCTAAGAAATCCGTTTCTCACAATACAGCCCTCAGTATTGGGACGCAGCGACGGGGTTGGCTACCGTGCCGACATGACCTGCCGCCTGCTCTATCAGCATGAGGAGCGGATTATGTATGCAGGACTGGGGTACAGCCCCACCAACTCAGGCACCGTCTTCATAGGCGGGAAGTTTCATGGTGTCATGCTTGGTTACAGCTATGAGATTTATACATCAGCCATATCACTGGGCAACGGTTCGCACGAGCTGTACGTGGGTTATCAGACCGACCTGAACTTCTCCAAGAAAGGTCGCAACCGGCATCAGAGTGTCAGAATACTTTAAAGTCAAGATAAATTGAGACAATGAGTAATTATGAATACAATTAGTAAAGCAGCAGGAATAATTTCTCTCATTCTCCTCACCTCCTGCTTCGGAGGCAAGTCGGCCATGTCGAACGGCGGTGAGCTGACGGGAGCCAGCGGGAAAGCTTTCTCAGAACCGGCTCCTTACGGCATGGTGCTCATCAAGCGCGGTCACCTTCGCATGGGCATTGAGACTACCGACTCGCTGTGGGGCAAGCAGACACCCAACCGCAACATCTCAGTGGACGGTTTCTGGATGGACGACACGGAGATTACCAACTCGGAGTACCGGCAGTTTGTCAACTACGTGCGTGACAGCATCATCCGGGAGCGTATGGCCGACCCCAACTACGGCGGCGACGAGAGCTACAAGATTGAGGAGGACAAGAACGGCGACCCCATCAAGCCCTACCTCAACTGGAAGAAAGCGCTGCCTCGCAAGCCCAATGAGGACGAACAGCGCGCCATGGAAAGCGTCTATGTGATTAACCCCGTCACGGGCGAGAAAATGCTGGACTACACTCAGATGAACTTCCGCTATGAGATTTATGACTACGTCACGGCGGCCCAGCGCAAGTTCCGTCAGAATCCCGAGGAGCGTCACCTTGACACCGACCAGTGGAACAAGGAGAAGCAGGGTGGTATCTATGACGAGAAGATATTCATCTCCAAGGACACAGCATACATTGACGACGAGGGAAGGATACACAACGAGACACTGAACCGTGAATTTACCGGTCCTTGGGACTTTCTCAACACGTACATTATTAATATATTCCCCGACACCACATGCTGGGTGAACGACTTCCCCAACTCAGAGAACGAGGTGTATATGCGCAACTACTTCTCCAATCCCGCCTACAACGACTATCCCGTGGTGGGTGTCACCTGGGAGCAGGCCAACGCCTTCTGCGCCTGGCGTACGGAGTACCTGCTGAAAGGTCTCGGCCCCGCCGCCCGCTACGTGCAACGTTACCGTCTGCCCACTGAGGCCGAATGGGAGTATGCCGCACGAGGACGCGACGGCAATGAGTTCCCCTGGGAGAACGAGTTGGTGGCTACGGGCAAGGGTTGCTTCTTTGCCAACTTCAAGCCCGACGACGGCAACTATGTGAAGGATGGCAACCTCATCACCTCGCGTACAGGCATCTACCAAGCTAACAGCAACGGACTCTTCGACATGGCCGGCAATGTGGCAGAATGGACCTCTACCATCTACACCGAGGCCGGTGTGGATGCCATGAACGACATGAATCCCCAGCTGAAGTACAATGCCGCCTTGGAAGACCCCTACCGCCTGAAGAAAAAGAGCGTGAGGGGCGGGTCGTGGAAAGATCCGGAGAGCTACATACGCTCAGCATGGCGCTCCAGCGAATACCAGAACCAGCCCCGCTCGTACATTGGCTTCCGCTGTGTACGTTCGCTGGCCAACACTACAAGTGAAAAAGCAAAACCCACCAAGCAGCCTAAAACCAAGAAGAAATGACCAAATACAGTAAGTTCAATATCATCTACCGCTTACAGAAGTGGTTAGACAGTGTTCCCGGCCAGACGTTCATGAACTACGCCTACAGCTGGGGTGCCTCCATTGTGATTCTCGGCACACTCTTCAAGCTGACCCACCTGCCGGGAGCCAACCTCATGCTGTTCATCGGTATGGGTACGGAGGTCTTCGTATTCTTCATTGCCGCTTTCGACCGTCCCTTCGACAAGACTGCCGACGGCATGGAACTGCCTACGCATGTGGGCGGTATGGAGTTAGCCGGAGCTAACGGTACAGACCATCCGCAAGTATCTGGTGACGGCACTACCGAATCCCCAGCAGGCATTGAAACCAGCGAAGGCTTTGTCCAGGGTGGCAGCTACGGCGGTGGCGGCTATGTTGGCGGCGGCGGTTTCGCCGGTGGTGGCGGCGGCTTTGCCGGCGGCAGCAGTGGTGGTGGCACCATCATCATTGGCGGCGGTGGAGCTGCTACGACAGGCGAAGACGGCCAAGTCATTGCCGAGGGTGGCGAATTGCCTACTGGAACAGCCGCATCAGCAGGCCCCGTTATTACAGGTGCCATCAACATTCCCGAGCAGCCTGAGCTGCCTGAGATTGACGGTGAGGCCATGGAGGAAGCCACTACCAACTATGTGGATGCCCTGAAGAATCTGACTGAGATGCTGAACAAGGTATCTGAGCAGAGCGAACGCCTCACTCGTGACAGTGAGGAGATGGAGAACCTCAACCGCACGCTTACCGGCATCTGCAAGGTCTACGAGATGCAGCTCAAGGGCGCCAGCCAGCAGATCGGCACCATCGACCAGATTAATGACCAGACCCGCAAGATGGCCGAGCAGATAGCCGAGCTGAACCGTATCTACGCCCGTATGATTGAGGCCATGACCACCAATATGCCTAAACTAAACAACAATGGCAATTAAGAAAAGACCCGTCTCGCCGCGCCAGAAGATGATCAACCTGATGTACGTCGTCCTCATGGCGATGCTCGCGTTGAATGTCTCTAACGAGGTGCTCAACGGTTTCTCCATCGTGGAGGAGAGCCTCAACCGCACCACCGCTAACGCTGCGAAGGAGAACCTGGCCATCTATAAGGACTTCGACGAGCAGATGGCTGCCAACCCGCAGAAGGTGAAGCAGTGGTATGACAAGGCTCAGCAGGTGCGTCTGGCCAGTGACTCACTTTATAATCTGGCCGCCGAGCTGAAAATGGCCATTGCCCGTGAAGCCGACGGCAACGACGGCAATCCTGCAAGCCTTATCAACAAGGAAGATCTGGAGGCCGCGATGCAGGTGATGCTGGCCCCAGGCCGTGGTCGTGGCGAGGAACTCAAGACTGCCATCGACCTGTATCGCGATGCCATCTTGAAGATGGTGTCTGACACTGCCCAGCAACGCATCATTGCCAGCAACCTCACGACTGAGGTGCCCTCTACGGGCTTAGGCAAGAACTGGCAGGAGTATATGTTTGAGTCGATGCCCGCAGCCGCTGCTGTCACGTTATTGTCAAAACTACAGAGCGACGTGCGCTATGCCGAAGGCGAAGTGTTGCACAAGCTGGTGCAGAACATCGACGTGAAGGACATCCGCGTGAACGCCCTCGATGCTTTTGTCATTCCCAACTCTCAGACCATCGTGCAGGGCGACAAGTTCTCTGCTCACATTGTGATGGCTGCCGTCGATACCACACAGGTGCCGGAAATCTATATCGGAGGCCGGCGCGTAGACTTGCCTGACAACATCTACGAGACGGTTTGCTCGCGGACCGGCGAGTTCACACTGGCTGGCTACATCCAGACCATCAACGGAAATGGCGATGCCATACGTCGCGACTTTGAGCAGAAATATACGGTTGTGGAGCCTTCGGCCACCGTTTCGGCTGACCTCACCCGTATGCTCTACGCCGGCTACGACAACCCCATCAGCGTGTCTGTTCCTGGCGTGCCCCTGAGCAAAGTGCAGGCAACCATGACTAACGGCACACTTACTGCGAAAGGCCCTGGCCAGTATATTGCCCGCCCGGCTCACATCGGACAGGATGCCACCATCACAGTCTCATCTACCAATACTGGGCGCTCGCAGCAGATGGGAACCTTCACCTTCCGCGTAAGGAAACTGCCCGACCCGACACCTTTCATTGACGTGAAGGACGAGGCAGGCAACCCCTCACGCTTCAAGGGAGGCAATATGACGAAGGCTGGCTTGCTCGGTGCTGAGGTGGTGGGAGCCGCTATCGACGACGGTATCCTTGACATCGGCTTCCGTGTACAGTCGTTTGAGACGGTCTTCTTCGACAATATGGGTAACGCCAAACCTCTTGCCAGCGAAGGTGCCCATTTCTCGGCAGCCCAGAAAGACCAATTCCGCAAACTATCACGTGGAAGACGCTTCTACATCTCGCGAGTTGTGGCTATCGGCCCCGACGGCATAGAGCGCACACTTACCGCTGCTATGGAAATAAAGGTTCAATAGCGGGCTTCGCCTTAAATGAAAATGAAAAATGACATAAAGGGAATAACAATGAAGAAAAATATGTTTCAAATGAATAACAGATGGATGATAGTATTCGGTTTATCATTTATCATTTATCATTTATCATTGAGCGTAGCGTTCGCTCAGCCCAGGCAGCGGCGCCAAGAGCAACAACAGCAACAGCAGCAACAGCAACAGCAGCAGGGCTCACAGGGAATGACACAGCGCATGCGCATTCTGTATCCCGTGGCACTCGACATGCCCGAAGATGTGGTGTGGCGACGCGATATCTACCGCGAAATTGACCTCAATCAGGAGGAGAACGCAGGACTCTACGACCCCGCTGAGCCTCAGGGACGGCGCATGAACCTCTTTACATACGTGTTTAAATTAGCCTTAGGCAACTACATTCCCGTCTACGAGTACAATCTGGACGGCAATGAAGTGCTGGAGCCACAGGCCAAGGTCGAGATGAAAACCATTCTCGACAACTACCACATCTTTTATGAAGAACAGAACGGCAAGCTGAAAGTGGACAACAGCGACATTCCCTCGCAGGAAGTAAAGATGTACTACCTCAAGGAGAGTGCCTACTACGACCAGGCAAATTCCTCGTTCCACATCAAGCCGCTGGCCTTCTGTCCTGTCATGGTTCGGGAGGATGACTTTGGAGGCGAAGCAGCCAAGTACCCGCTCTTCTGGGTGAAGTATAGTGATGTGGAACCGTATTTGAGCCGTCAGACCATCAAGACCAGCGACATCAACGACGCTGCTGTGATGAATCTTGACGACTACTTTACACTTAACAAGTATAAAGGCACCATCTACAAAACCGCCAACCGTCTGGGCAAGACGTTGGCACAGGTGGCGCAAGGTGACTCTACCAAGCTCTCGGAAGAACAGAAACGCATTGAGGCAGAGTTGGAGGCTTTTAGGAAAGGCATCTTTGGCGACCGTAACGAGAACGACTCCATAGCCAACGACAGCCTGGAACTGGCTAATGACAAGCAAGCCAAAGCCGCCCGCAAACGTGTTGCCAAGGAGCAGAAAGAGGCACGTGCCTCGCGCCGTCGCAGCACTTCCTCTGGCAGTAGCGGCTCTGGGTCATCAAGAGTTTCTGTAAGAAGGGAGCGTCATTGATTGACAAGACAACACAAAAACACTTACAGCTTATGAAAAAACTATTATCCTTAATTGTCATTATGCTGTTGGCACAACTTCCCCTGCTGGCACAAGTGAACTTCGGTGTAAAGGGCGGGTATAACATCACGCAGATGTCATTTAGCAAAGATGTCATTCAATCGTCCAACCGCAACGGCTTCTTCATCGGTCCTGTACTGAGAGCATCGCTTCCTATGGGTCTCGGGGTGGATATTGCAGCTTTGTATGACCAGCGTGATGCCAAGATGGAGGATGAGACGGTCAGGCAGAAGAGTTTCAACCTTCCTCTCAATGTCCGTTACGACTTTGGCCTTGGCAAGGCTTTGGGATTCTATCTCGCTGCCGGTCCGCAGGCCTCTTTCAACATCGGTAAGAATGACTTCTCTTTGAAGAGCATTGCCAATGGCGATGCCGACGAGGAAGTAAGATCCTATCGCCTGCGCGACTCCAACTTCAGTGTCAACCTCGGTGGTGGTTTGCGCATTACGGAGCACCTTGAGTTCGGGTGTATATACAACATTGCAGTTGGAAAAACAGGTGAGATAAAAGACATCCATCTCAAGGACGAATTATCGAAGACCCATGCCCATGCATGGCAGATATCAGCAGTCTTATACTTCTGAGCATAACCCGTCAAAGAGGAAAAGTGCTAAGAAAACCGAAAAAATTTGGTTGATTGAAAGAAAAAACCTACCTTTGCACCCTGTAAAGTAAAATATCGCATTCATATTAGCGAGGATTCCGACTTGAAAATGACAGTCGGGATTCTTTGTTTTTCGACTGCAGAATATAAAACTATAAAAACATACAACTAAGAAACACATTATGGCTTACATGTCACAAGAAGGCTATGACAAGCTCATAGCCGAACTGAAACATTTAGAGGGCGTAGAGCGCCCCAAAGCATCTGCCGCCATTGCTGAGGCACGCGACAAAGGAGATTTGAGTGAGAACTCAGAGTACGAGGCCGCCAAGGAGGCACAGTCACATTTGGAATCGAAAATCAACCAGTTGAAGCTGGCCATCTCAGAAGCTAAGATTGTTGACACATCACGTCTTAGCAGCGATTCCGTACAGATTCTATCAAAGGTTGAAATGACCAACCTGGCTAATAAGGCTCGCATGACCTATACCATCGTCAGCGAGAGCGAGGCCAACCTGAAGGAAGGTAAGATCAGTATTACTACGCCTATTGCGCAGGGATTGCTAAACCACAAGGTGGGCGACGAGGTAGAAGTAAAAATACCACGTGGCATCATCAAGCTTCGCATTGAGAACATTTCCGTTGGCTAACTCTTAAAAATTCGATTAAATGGACATTTTCAGTAAGATTGCCGCTGGTGAGATTCCCAGCTATAAATGTGCTGAGAACGAGGAATTTTATGCGTTCCTTGATATCAATCCTCTCACAAAAGGTCATACTTTGGTCATTCCCCGCCGTGAGGTCGACTATATCTTCGATATGGATGACAATGAGATAGCCCGCTATCAGACATTCACCAAACGTGTGGCTGTTGCATTGAAAAAGGCCTTCCCTTGCCGTAAAGTGGCTCAGGTGGTACTCGGCCTCGAAGTACCTCACGCCCATATCCATCTCATTCCCATGCAGTCGGAAGCTGATGTGGATTTCCGCCGTGAGAAATTAAAACTGACCACAGAAGAGATGCAGCAGGCCGCTGACAGCATCTTCGCTGCCTTTAAAAGTCTATGAGAAAAACAATCATTGCAGCAGCCTTGATCATAGCAACGTCTACCGTTATGAGGGCTGCTGATTTCAACCCTCGCCTCTCGCCGGGGTTGAATTTTCTATTGAGACAACAAAAGGAGCAAACGGGGACTCACAAAGCACTCTCCAACCAGAAAATCGATGTGCTGTTGAAGCTTGGCAATGCCGCTGACGAACAGCAAGTGTTTGCAAACTATGATGTTACTGTAAACGCCCGCATCGGCAACGTACTCGTTATCCAGATGCCATTGAGCCAATTAGCGGCAATGTCAACCGATGAACGTATACTTCGTATTGAGGCAGAACGTGCTCCACGTCTCATGCTCGACCTCGTACCAGGTCAAATCGGAGCAGACAAAGCCGGGCTGAACACCGACGGCCTGTTACCCCAAGCCTTTACCGGCAAGGGGGTTGTGGTAGGCATCGTTGATGCTGGTTTCGACTATATTAATCCCTTCTTCCGTGATGCTAATGGCAAAACACGTGTGACTTGGGCTGCCGACTACCTCAACGGCAAGACCTACAAGACCACCGCTGCCATTACCTCCGCTATGCATAGCAGCGATGCAGCCACCATGCTCCATGGCACCCACGTTGCAGGCATTGCCGTGGGCAGTCGCGTCAATGACATCAACGACATCTTCTATCAAGGCATTGCTACCGAGGCCGAGATTGCCACAGCGGCCGTTCCCACAGAGATAACCGATGAGGGACTTTCAACCGCCAAGTCCATTTTAGCATTTGCAGATATCTTTGCCTACGCCGAAGCGGCAGGAAAGCCCTGTGTCATCAACTACAGCATGGGGGACTCCCCCTCTTTTGCCAACAGACGCCAGCTGGAGGAAGAAGCCATCAACACTCTGCTCGAAAAACCTGGCAGAGCGATTGTGGTGTCTTCCGGCAACTCTGGCGGCACTATGCGTCTGGCTCACAAAGAAGCCTCGGCGACCATTGGCGGTGCAGGTGTATTGTTCAGCGAGGATGAGCAATACGGTACTTTCTTCGGCATAGAGCTGAAAGTACAATCCTCTCAAAAAGTCCGTTTGCGTTATACCGACAGCAGTTACATGACTGTCAAGGCCGATGTGTCCATGCCCGTGCAGGAACTGGTTGAAACCAAGTCCTTCATGTTAGGCGGCAAGCGAGTTACTGTCAATTTACGTGAACAGACACCCGACGGTTTCAACATCATCTATCTGACTACTGGAGTGAACACCACGTTTGCCGTCTCTGAGCGGCTCCTCGTGACTATTGAAGGCGAGGGTGATGCCTGGATTTATGCCGATGCCCTCTGTGCCCAGCTCGAAGATGTGCCTTCCGTTGAAGCCCATTCGCTCACTAAGGAAGGCTATTCCATGACTTGGCCCGCAGAGATGCACAGTGTGGTGGCCGTTGGCAACATTGCCCACAGGATGAAGATTCTAACCGCAGCTAACAAATATGCCTTAAGCGACAGCACCGACCTAACGCCCTACGAGAGCACCAAGGGACCTGGCTATCTGGCACGTTCGTCAAGTGTAGGCCCCACATTAACAGGAGCCATGAAGCCCGATGTCTGTGCCCCCGGTGTCAACATCATCTCTGCCTACAACAACTTTGTCAACGAGAGCACCGATATAGAGTTTGCGGCATGGCTCATCAGTCATCTTGACACGGAGTATGAGGAAGGTTATGGCTATTCCATGACGTTGGCACAATCGGGCACCTCCATGTCGGCCCCTGCTGTTACCGGCACTATTGCCCTATGGATGCAAGCTGACCCGGAACTGACCATCGACAAGGTAAAGGATGTGATAACTCACACCAGCCGGATTCCAGACCCTGAGCTGCCGTACCCGAACAATCAGTATGGTTACGGTGAGATTGACGCTTACAGGGGCTTGCTCTATCTGACAGGCACTGATGCCATTGAAGGTCTCAGCCACCATCAGCCCCGCCAAGCTACCTTCCATCTGCAAGGCCGACGACTTAACGTACTGTTCGAATCTGCTATACTGACAGTACCCACGCTTATTGCCTACGACTTGAAAGGATATCCCGTCGCCTCCACACACGGTACTGAACTTGACCTTTCTGCCCTGCCGCCAGGTGTCTATGCTGTGCAACTCAATACTGGTAGCCATGCCACGACTGGCTCAACGCTCATCCGACTTGATTAAATGAAACGAAACACGGGACGACCTATGTGG
>Ga0310786_10007803_pt1 | contig 13862 bp, 9 predicted proteins | sample AusTroGonzalo_MG_FD_203881 | JGI IMG/M metagenome (GOLD analysis project Ga0310786, IMG submission 203881) | Bovine rumen microbial communities from tropical cattle in Woodstock, Queensland, Australia - Gonzalo_03 (v2) (version 2) | ecosystem: Host-associated > Mammals > Digestive system >... | reverse complement strand
CCTACAATGCGTTCTTCTCCGACCTCGATATCGCCGTGAACGCTCTGGACAACTACATCAAGACCACCGGATCGAGCACCTCAGACAACTTCAAGCGTTTCGACAGCTGGTGCGATGGTGACTTCTCGAAATGGATCCGTTTCGCCAATACGCTCCGTCTGCGTCTGGCCATGCACATCGTGAAGGTGGATGCAACCAAGGCCAAATCCGAATTCCAGAAGGCCGCCAGCAACGCTTACGGCCTGCTGAGCGGCAAGAACGACGTGGTGACGATGCACGCTTCCACCTGGCAGCACCCGCTCTATACGCTGTCGACCGCCTGGAACGACTGCTACATGGGCGCTGTTCTCGAATCGCTCCTGACCGGTTATTCCGATCCGCGTGAAGGCAAGTACTTCCAGGAAACCTCCGACGCGAGTTTCAAGGCTGCCGGCCGCAATTTCGCAAGTATCCGTATGGGTAACGATGCTACTTCCTCGACTTCCCGCGCTCCTTTTTCCCTCCTGAGCGCCCAGAAGACGGACGCCGCCATCATCATGGTTCCGGCTGAGGCTCAGTTCCTTCTCGCTGAGGCTGCCCTCCGCGGCTGGGTGAACGGTTCCGCCAAGGATTACTATGAAGCCGGTGTTAGAGAGTCGTTCAGCCAGTATGGTGTCGGCGGCGTGGATGCTTATCTGGCCAGCGACGCCGTTCCTGCTGACTACCTCAACCCTGTCATTCCTTCATGGAACATCCGAGCCACCAACTTCCTGTCGCCGAAGTGGGATGAGAGCGCTTCCAACGAAGTCAAGCTCGAGCGCATCATCGACCAGAAGTACATCGCCATCTATCCGGACGGCTATGAGGCCTGGACCGACCTGCGCCGTACGGGTTATCCGCACCAGTACCCTGTCATCATCAATGCGAGCAGCGACCTGAAGGACGACGAGATTGTCCGCCGTTGCACCTACACGAACAGCATCATCAGCAGCGACGAAGCCGGCTACCAGCAGGCTCTTGGCTTCCTGGGCGGACCGGACAAGGCTTCCACTCGCCTGTGGTGGGATGTCGACAAGAGTAACTTCTGATCATTCAGGTTTTTTACTAACTTTGGGAGGCTGACGTCGGTCAGCCTCCCCTTTTATAAACACTCCGTCATGTACCGAAAAGTCCTCCTCCTGGCCGCATGTGTCCTATGTGCCACCGCTTCCCCCGCCCAGGTCGATGAATCCTTCCGCAAGGATATCGTCGAATCTGGTTACGTACACAAGCCCCTGCGGCTCCACGAAGACAAGGCTGTCGAAACGGCGGGCCTGCAGAAAACCGTACTGCATTCGGAGCTCCTGTGCAGCATGGAAAGTCTTGAAAGATGGACACATGACGGCATCGGCACGATCTCGCTCACGGAGGACCGTGCCGTAGAAGGCACGCACAGTCTCCGTCTTGAGGCCCCCTCCATGCCCGAAAAGATGCTAGGCTGGGGACTGGGACGCGGTACATGCCTGGCCACATTTGATCTCAAGGGTGCCGACTGGCGTCCCTACAACCGGCTGCGTTTCAGCATCTATCCTGAATGTGAGGGCGCCAGGACCGTCTATCTGAACCTCTATCTCGAGAACGACGGCGAAGTGAAGGTACCCGACCGCTTCGGCCGGGAAGGCTACCACGAAATCAATCTGAAGAACAACCAGTGGAACGACTGCTATCTTGAGTTCACCGGACTGGAACGCGACAAGGTGTCGTGCCTCAAATTCGCCATCGAGATTTTTGGCCGGGAACTCACCATGGGCGACACGCTGCGCTTCGACGTGGACAACGTGCTGCTCGAGACCATCGAGGATCCGGAACCCGTCAAGGGCTGGCAGCCGGCTGACGGGCGGATCATCTTTTCCACCACCGGCTATACGACCAACATGGAGAAGACCGCCCTGGTCACAATCCCTGATGCGCGCAAATTCAAGATCATCAACAACAAGAATGGCCGGACCGCCCTGCGCGGCAAAATCAAGACCATCCAGACGCCGCTCGGCGAATTCCGACAGATTGACTTTTCCCGACTCAAGAAGCCCGGACAGTATGTCATCAAGGTAGGCAACGTCACCACCTGGCCTTTTTACATCGACGACAACGTATGGGATGACAGCGCATGGCGGCTGGTGAACTTCATGTTCTGCGAGCGCTGCGGCTATCCCGTACCAGGGCATCATGGCGCCTGCCACACCGACCTGCATGCCACCTGGGAGGGCAAGACCTATCCGCTCAATGGAGGATGGCACGACGCCGGGGACATGTCGCAGCAGACCGTCCAGAGCGCCGAAATCTCCTACGCTTTCTTCCAGGCAGCCCAACGGGCCCTGGCCAAAGGCAATGAGGAACTGTACAACCGGCTCATGGAAGAGGGTCTCTGGGGCATGGACTATGTGCTGCGTTCCCGTCTCGGCAACGGTTATCGCGCCATGTCGTGGGGCACGAACCTGTGGACCGACGGAATCCTTGGCACTGAAGACGATGCGGGACGGCGCGAAATTCGTGTACACAACGGCGCACTGGAGAATTTTCTGTTCGCCGGTATCGAGGCCTATGCTTCGCAGATTGTCCCGGACGATCCCGAATTGGCTGGCAACCTCGTCAAAGTGGCTCGCGAAGATTATGATTTTGCCCTGGCGCGCTTCGACTCGCTGGGCTTTGCGGAGCTTTCGCAGCAGAACCGGGCGGGCGGCCACACCCGGATGACTTCCGAGAGCCAGTACCACGCCAATATGTCATGGGCGGCCAGCATGCTCTACAAGGCCACCGGAGACAAACGCTACGCCGACGATGCGGCGCGATTCATCGAATATATGCTGCAATGCCAGCGTACCGAACCCGTGGGCGGCGGACTGAACGGTTTCTTCTATCGTGACACGACTTTCCGCTCGACCGTACACTACAACCACCAGTCGCGCAGCTATGCCTACATGGAAGCGCTCGAGGCCCTGCTTGAAACCCAGCCCGATAATCCGGCCTGCGCCCGCTGGAAAGAGGCCGTTCGACTGTACGGCCAGTATCTGAAAGACCTGATGGCCTACATCGCGCCTTACGGCATGATGCCCAGCGGTGTCTATCATAAAGACGAAGTGCGCGACAGTGCCAACTTCTACGCCTGGCAGGTCGGTATCCGCAGCGGGGCCGATGCGGACTACGCCGAAATGATGCGCAATGGCGTGCAGCTCGATGACGAGCACTATCTGCGTAAATTCCCTGTATGGTTCAGTTTCAAGGGTAATACCGCCTGCAGCCTCTCCGACGGCAAGGCGGCGGCTATCTGTGCCCGGATCCTCGGGGACGAAGAACTCCGACGGATTGCCGAAAAACAGCTGGAATGGGTCGTGGGATACAATCCTTTCGGACAGTCACTGATTTACGGGGAAGGCAGCAACTGGTGCCAGCTCTACAATGCGCTGCCTGGCGAAACAGTAGGTGAAATCCCTGTCGGCATGCAATCCTATTTCAACGAGGACCAGCCCTACTGGCCCCAGTTCAACACGGCCACCTACAAGGAAGTCTGGGGAGGTACGGCCGTCAAATGGCTGATGCTCATCGCCGAATTCTGACGCTATGGAAAAGCCTGCCACTCCGGGCCGCAACCTGGCCATCGACATGCTCCGGGCGTTGACCATGACCCTGATGATCTTCGTCAACGATTTCTGGAAGATCCACGACGTGCCGCACTGGATGGAACACGCCAGGTGGGGCGAGGATTTCATGGGACTGGCTGACTTCGTCTACCCTGCCTTTCTTTTCTGCGTGGGCATGTCGGTACCCTATGCCATTGAGAACCGGTATCGAAAGGGCTACAGCGGAGAAGCTACGGCCGGGCATATCCTGCTGCGGGTTCTCTCCCTGCTCATCATGGGGGCCTTTCTGGGCAACTCGGAGGCGCGGCTGGCGCCGGATTTCACGCTATACCGCATCGGAACGTACTGGCTGGTGGCCGTGGCGTCGTTCTTCCTGGTCTGGAATGCTTATCCTAAAAATCCTTCCAGCCGGCAGTCCGTCCTGTTTACCTGCCTGAAAATCGTCGGCGGCCTTTGCTTGCTTTTCCTGGCCGTCACCTACCGAAAGCCGGACGGCGGGGTGTTCGACACATCCTTCAGCATTCTGGGCGGCATTGCCTGGACCTATCTCGTGGCGGCCACCGTCTACTTTTTCTGCCGCGACAACTTGCGGAAAACGATTCCCGTATGGCTTGCAGTCCTGGCTGTCTGCGTACTGCTTCAGCGGCTGCGGCCCGAACTGGGCGGGAAGCCTATCCTCGATCTGCCCAGGCCCAATTTCCTGGAAGGAATGCTCCGCATCCTTCACATCGGCAACGGAGGTGCTGTATTCCTGGCTCTCAGCGGCCTGCTGGTCTCCGTGATAACCGAAAAAATAGCAGGACTATCGCAGGGAAAACGCACGGCCATCGGCCTGGGAACAGCGCTGGCCTCCTTCCTGCTGGGCGTATTCACCCATAAGTTCTGGATTGCCGCCAAACTCGGCATCACCCTTCCTTGCTGCCTGTTCGTCATGGCTGCTGCCATTGCGCTCTACACCTTGCTGCGCTGGCTCAACGCCAAAGGCCTGAGTGGCTGGTTCGCCATCATTCGTCCTGCCGGGACGGCGACGCTGACTACCTACATGATTCCATATGTCTACTATGGCTTTGCCGACATTACCGGCATCGTGTTGCCCGACTGGCTGACGCACGGCCCGATGGGCCTGGTCAACAGTTTCTGTTTCGCCCTGATCGTGGTCGCCACTGTCGGCCTTCTCCAAAAATTGCATCTTAAATTGAAAGTATGATACTATGAAAACTCCGCTTTCCTCTTTTTTCAGCCTGATCTTTGCCGCACTTGCAACGATCGTCTTGACAGCCGGCACTCCGCCACGCGTAACCGACCTTCCCGTATCCGATAAAATTTACAGCATCTCCACCGGACCGTGGGTGGATGCCTCCGTGTCGGTCGGCATCAGCTGGGCCTGCGACACGACCTTCAAGCATACCCGTGTCCTGCTGGCCGAAGTAGCCGACAAAGAATGGAAAGATGCTCTCGAGATCAAACCCTCCCAGCATGAGCGCTATTCCGCCTTTTACGGCTTTTCGTCCAAGGCGGCCGACGGCAGCGATATCGTGGAAGACGCCATCTTTACCAAATGCGGCGCCTCGCTCAAGGGGCTGAAGCCCGACACGGAATACAAGTATGTGATTGTAGAGAAAAAGGATGATACGCCCGTGGCGCGAAGTGTCGAACACTTCTTCCGGACGGCCGGGGCGGAGCACTGGTCGGCCTGCATCATCTCCGACTTCCACAGCTATCCGCCCATTCCCACCCGGCTCGAAGCTGCCATGGCCATGATCGACACCGTGCAAAGCTTCGATCCGTCGCTTGACCTGGTTTTCAGTCCCGGTGACGTCGTGGCCTGGGGCGGCAGCTACTCCTTCTGGCGCCGGATGTTCGAGGAAGACAATTTCAACGAATTCCTCTGGGCCCGGGTCAACGGCAACCACGACAACTGGACCCGGAAATCCATGGTTTCCCACGACTTCGATGCAGAGAACCCCTTCTTCGTGGGCACGTCCTATTATCCGCGCAACGGCTATGAGGGGCAGATGGGTGTCTGCTATCGCTTCCGCTACGGCAACACGCTCTTCGTCATGCTCAATACGGAACGGATGACTGCCGGCCCGGAATTCGCGGCCGCCGAACAGTGGCTGCGCGACTGCGTGAACTTCGAGCGGGGAGGCGAGAATCCCCCGACCTTCGTGGTGGTGTGCATGCACTACGAGTGGTTCAACGGAACCAACGGCCGGAGCGTCCAGTATACCCGCTGGCACAGGACTTTCGACGAGCTGGGCGTCGACCTGGCCATTGCCGGAAACAATCATATCTATGTCCGTTCGAAACCCCTGTATGACGACAAAGTGACCGACGGCACGTCCGGTACGGTTTATATCCAGACTTCTTCGTCCGACAACGACCGTGGCCGCGATTTCGACGACACGCCGCTGCAAAATGCCGACAAGATCGCCTTCCGCTGGACGGAAGGATCGTATTCGGTGAGCGCCATCCACATGGACGTAACACCCGAAAAGATCGCCCTCCTGCTGATGGACCGTCAGGGCAGGCACATCGACAGCACGGAAGTCCTCGCCAAGCCGCGCACGGAAGCACAAGACAACCATGTGGTTTATGGTCCCTGGGTCACCGACATGAGCGAAGATGCCTTCACCGTGCTGTGGTCGACCGATGTGCCCTGCCAGGGCTGGGTGCAGCTCGACAACGGCCGCCGCGTGTATGAGGAATATGCCGGAAGGAAAATGTTCGGAAAACTCCACACCATCCGTGTGGAAGGACTCTCGCGCGGAGCTGACTATGGTTACCGGATCGGAAACCGAGTGGTCGACCCGCTCAATCCGCGGAGGCCGGCCTACGGACGGGACATGCTCTCCGACCATTACCAGGTCACGACTTTCGATCCCAATCGCAAGACCTGCCACTTTACCGTCATGAATGACGTCCACATGCGGCTGGAGCACTACGCAGCTCTGGTCGACGACATCGACATTGCCGGAAACGACTTCATCCTGCTTAACGGCGACATCATCTCGGCCGGCAACTGGCCGGTGGACAGCCTGCTCAAATACGAAGTGGGACAGTTGGGCCCTTACGGCGCCAACCTGCCTGTCGTCTTCTCCCGTGGCAACCACGAAGGCCGTGGCAGCGGTGTGATGAATGTCGAGAAAGTATTCCCGAAAGCGGAAAGCGCTCCTTATTACTACACCTTCCGTGAAGGCCCCGCAGCCTTCATCGTGCTGGATGCCGGAGAGACCGGCCCCGAGAACTCCTATGCCCTGAACGGCGACAAGCTCTATGAAGACTATCTCCGTGAGCAGATGGTCTGGGCCGAAAAAGCCATGAACGAACCTTCGTTCCGCAAGGCGCCCGTCAAGATCTGCGTCATCCACGCCCCGATGATCGATCCGGGTATTCCCGACGACTTCGTGCCGCATACCTGGCTGAACCACAATTTCGTGCCGATGCTCAACAAAGCGGGTGTCAACCTGATGATCGGCGCCGACCTGCATCAGTACCAATTCCATCCCGTCGGATCCATGAACAACGACTTCCCGATCCTGGTCAACGACGATGAATCGCGGCTCGATGTCAAGGTCGAACGGGGACACATCTATGTCACCATCTACAACGAGGCCGGCGAAGTCGTCGTCCCGACCCGCGATATCAAAGTGAAATAAACACCCATACCCATGAAACGAACCGTACTGCTGTTGCTGGCTCTTTTGGTGCTGCTCTGCCTCCCCGCCTGCGGAGAAAAGAAAGCCGAACCCGCCTATCCGCTCTTCTGGACCTGGCTCGACCTGCGGCCGAACACCGATTTCGAGGCCATGTGCCAGAAAATGAACGACGCGGGCATTGACGGCGTGATGCTCAACGCGCCCACGCCCGACGACTATCGTCGCGTGATTCCCATCGCCCACGCCCACGGCATTACGGTGTACGCCTGGCTTTGGACCATGAACCTCGAACACGACCGGGCTGCCGTTCTCGCGGAACACCCCGAATGGTTCAGCGTCAACCGCCTGGGCCGCAGCCTGGCCGATACGACGGCCTATGTGGATTACTATAAATTCCTGTGTCCTGCCCTGCCCGAAGTACGCGAGTACCTCAACGACAAGATACGCGCCTACTGCGAAGTGGAAGGACTCGACGGCATCGCGATCGACTACCACCGCTTTGTCGACGTGGTGCTGCCGACCACCCTATGGCCCCGCTACGGGATCGTTCAGGACCGGGAATATCCCGAATGGGATTTCGGCTACCATCCGGAGATGATCCGGTTGTTCCGGGAGAAGTACGGTTATGATCCGCGGGAGCAGGACGATCCCTCGCAGGATGTTACCTGGCGCCAGTTCCGCTGCGACCAGATATCCGAAGTAGCCAATCTCTTCGCAGAAACCGTCCATTCCTACGGAAAGGTGATGGCAGCCTCTCCTTTCCCCACCCCGAAGATGGCTTCACGGATGGTGCGGCAGGACTGGGGCAAATGGGATCTCGACATCGTTTTCCCGATGGTCTATCACACTTTCTACACACTCGATCCTTCGTTCGCTTACGACTGCACGGCCGAAAACTACCACGACAAGAATCCGAAAACCACACTTTACTGCGGTCTGATGTACAGCGACGATATTACCGACTGCATGGACGAGGCATTCCGGGCCGGCGCCCGGGGTATCTCAATCTTTACCGTAGAAAATATGCGCAGGCCGGAACAGATCACCCGCTTCAAGGCTTACACCGACAGTGTGCGGGCCGTCGTGGCTGCAGCTGGCGGGCGTTTGCCGAAAGTCAAGGCGCCGGCCCGGGCCGACACCGATCCGTTCCACCATCCGGGCGTCATGGCACAAATCGAGAAGCGGATGCAGTATATCATTGTCGGATACGACTGGAACCAGCGACGCCGGTGGGGTGTGCCGCCGGTTCCGGTTCCCGAACTCGCACCGCTTGCGTTGGGCGACTATCAGTTTGTCGGCAGCCACGACATCACGCGCGTCTACGAAGTTACCGACCAGGCCAGTGGTACAACCTTCCAGGTCACCTTCTATCTCTACGGCGATGTCATCTCCGGCTGGGATGTTGTCAAGAAAGTGAGGGAATAATCGTATCTTTGCTAAAATATCAGCAACGATGACAAGAACCGAGATAGCAGAAATCGGCAAGCAGGCCGTCCTTGAAAGGCTCTTTGAAAAGAGCGGATATACGAACGAACAACCCATCCTGCTCAGGCAGAAAGGAGAATGTTGCAACGCTCAGAAGCTTATGCTGGAAGGCTGTGACTTCGACCTTGTCTACACGCCGCTGAAACACCTGGGCTACAAGGCCGTACTCAACGTGCTCGGGGAACTGTACGCCAGCCTGCGACAACCCGCATCCCTGTCGGTGGTGCTGGGACTCTCGAAACGCTTCTGCTACGAAGACGTGGCCCAGCTTTGGGAAGGCATGCTGGCCGCCTGCCGCGAACACGGTGTCAGCCAGCTTTCGCTCGAACTCAACCCGTCCGTCAATGGCCTGGCCATCAGCCTGACAGCCTGCGGCGTTCAGAAGAAAGGCATCATTGAGAAAGTGCCTGCCTCGAAAAACATGGACCTGATTTGCCTCAGCGGCCATGTGGGCGCAGCCTACATGGGCCTGCACGTGTTGGAGCGCGAGAAGGTCTCCTTTACCGGCACCGGCGAGCAGCCCGACCTGTCGAAATACAAGGCCGTGCTGGCCAGCTACCTGAGTCCGGAGATCAAGCCGGGTATCGTGAAGCGTTTCATCGAAGCCGACACGCTGCCTTCGCGCGGCTACTTCCTTACGCGGGGCCTGGGCGAAGCAATCATCCGGCTGACACGCGACACGGGACTGGGCGCCAAAATCTATCTCGACAAGATTCCCATCTCCTCGCAGACCTTCGCCATGGCCGAGGAAATCGACATGGATGTGGTGACGGCGGCCATGAATGGCGGTGACGACTACAAGTTCCTGTTCACCGTGCCCATCGAGAAGCACGACGTCATCCGCAAGGATTTCCAGGACTTCGAAGTCATCGGCCACACCGCCCGTCCCGACGTCGGTCCCGTCCTGGTCACCCCCGAAGGCGCCGAACTCCCCATCCACGCACAGGGGTATTGAGTTACTGGGGTAGCAACTGATGGCGCGGGACAGCGCCCACCAAGCGTGGCACATAAATAATTGATAATCTGTGAACTATCTAAAATCGGTTGCGTCAAAACGCGCAACCGATTTTTAATAAAGCGCTGATTTCCTGCGATATATCCGCCACGCTCTTGTGATAGCCTCTCTTTTCGGGTTTCCCCATAATGCGACACAGACAGCAGCGCCGCCTGGTCTGTGTCGCTCCGCGAAAACGGTCGATTTCGCCGAAAACCCCTTTGCGACACAGACGAGAAAGCTCAACGGTCTGTGTCGCCGAGAGGAAACGAGATAAAGGCCCTTTTCGGCTTTTTTTATATCTTTGCGTCGCAATGAAGCAAAGCGAGAAAATCATAGAAGAAGTCACTTCGGGCGAGTACGAGCACGGGTTTGAGACGGATGTGGAGCAGGAGTTCGTCCCGAAGGGACTCAACGAAGAGATCATCCGGCTGATTTCCCGGAAGAAGGAGGAGCCCGCGTGGTTGCTGGAGTTCCGGTTGAAAGCTTTCCGGCAGTGGCAGAAGATGACGCTCCCGACCTGGGCCCATCTCGACATCCCTGCCATCGACTTCCAGGACATCATTTACTACGCTGCGCCCAAGACCGCTGCCCATAAATCCGAGAAACGCGCCATCGACCCCGAAATCGAGAAGACCTTCGACAAGCTCGGCATTCCGCTCAACGAGCGGGAAGCACTGGCGGGCCTGGCCGACGGATCGGGCACGGCCGTTGACGCGGTGTTCGACAGCGTGTCGGTGAAAACCACTTTCAGCGAGACGCTTGCCGAGAAGGGCATCATCTTCTGTTCTTTCTCCGAAGCTGTGAAGAACTATCCGCAACTGGTGCAGCAATACCTGGCGACGGTCGTCCCGGCCGCCGACAATTTCTACAGCGCTCTCAACAGCGCGGTCTTCAGCGACGGATCGTTCTGCTACATTCCCAAAGGCGTACGCTGCCCGATGGAACTCTCCAGCTATTTCCGGATCAATGCCCGCGGCACCGGCCAGTTCGAGCGCACTCTCATCGTGGCCGACGAAGGCTCCTACGTGAGCTACCTCGAAGGCTGCACCGCTCCGCGGCGTGACGAATCCCAGCTTCACGCCGCCGTGGTCGAAATCGTCGTGGAAAAAGATGCCGAAGTGAAATACTCCACCGTTCAGAACTGGTATCCCGGCGATGCCGAGGGACGCGGCGGCATCTACAATTTCGTGACCAAACGCGGCATCTGCAAAGGCAGCGGCAGCAAGCTCTTCTGGACCCAGGTCGAGACGGGCAGTGCCATTACCTGGAAGTACCCGAGCACCATCCTCAAAGGCGACAACAGCATCTCCGAGTTCTACAGCGTAGCGGTGACCAACAACTTCCAGCAGGCCGACACCGGCACCAAGATGATCCACATCGGCCGCAATACTACCAGCCGCATCGTGAGTAAAGGCATCTCGGCCGGCCGCAGCCAGAACAGCTACCGCGGCATGGTGAAAGTGCTCGCAGCGGCGGAAGGCGCCCGCAACCATTCGCAGTGCGATTCGCTGCTGCTGGGCGACAAATGCGGCGCGCATACGTTCCCTGTCATCGACTCGGCCAATCCCGGCGCAACCATCGAACACGAAGCCACCACTTCGAAAATCAGCGAGGAGCAACTCTTCTACTGTCGCCAGCGTGGCATCACGGAAGAAGATGCCGTCGGCCTGATTGTGAACGGCTACGCCCGGGAAGTACTCAACAAATTACCCATGGAATTCGCCGTTGAGGCGCAGAAACTCCTGCAAGTCTCCCTGGAGGGGAGCATCGGATAATGAACTGGCTCGATCTTACTGCATCTGTTCTCGGCCTGACCTGCGTATTTCTGGCAGGACGCGGCAGCAAATATAATTTCTGGGTGGGTTACCTTTACACCATCGCCCTGTTTTTCCTGTTCTGGCAGAAGAATCTGGTAGCCTCCCTGCTGCTCCAGCCTATCTCGCTGGGTATCAATATTCTCGGTCACTACCGCTGGACCCATCCCAAAGCCGGCGAGACGAGCTCCGAGAAGGAGGGCGAACTCAAGGTCACGATGCTCACCTGGCCTGAACGCATCCTGACGGTCGTCATCGTGCTGGTGGTGGCTGCCATCTGGGGCTGGCTGCTCAGGCGACTGTTCCCCGCAGACCCGCAGCCTTATCTCGATTCCTGCGTCACCGTCCTGATCCTCGTGGCCCAGTTCCTCAGCGCCCAGAAGAAGTGGGACTGCTGGGTGGCCTGGATTATCGTCAATATTACCCAACTTATCCTGCACCTGTCGGTCGGAAACATCTTCATGCCGATCGTCAGTGCCCTGTATCTTGTCAACGGCATCGTTTCCCTGGTCAACTGGGAGAAAATGTATAGGAGGAAAGCCTGATGAATACCCTGCTCAAAATAGAAAACCTGCACGCTTCCGTCGGTGAAAAAGAGATTCTCCGCGGCATCAACCTGGAAATCAAGCCTGGCGAGGTCCATGCCATCATGGGTCCCAACGGCTCGGGCAAGAGCACCCTTTCCGCCGTGCTGGCCGGTCGCGAAACTTTCACCGTGACGGAAGGCTCCGTCACGTACGACGGCCGCGACCTGCTTGCGCTTTCTCCGGAAGAGCGGTCCTGGGCCGGCCTGTTTCTTGGTTTTCAGTATCCTGTTGAGATTCCGGGCGTGAGCAACGTCAATTTCATGAAAGCCGCCGTCAACGAGCAGCGCAAACAGCGCGGTCTGGAGCCGCTGAGTGCCGCCCAGTTCCTGAAACTGATGCGCGAAAAAATGGCTTATGTGGAGATGGATAGCAGCTTTTCAGGCCGCGGTGTCAACGTGGGCTTCTCGGGTGGCGAGAAGAAACGCAATGAAATCTTCCAGATGGCGATGCTCGAACCGCGCCTGGCCATTCTCGACGAGACCGACTCCGGCCTCGATGTCGATGCCTTGCGCATCGTGGCTGGCGGCGTCAACAAACTCAAGCGTCCCGACAACGCCTTCATCGTCATTACCCACTACCAGCGTTTGCTCGATTACATCGTTCCCGATGTCATCCACGTGCTTTACAAGGGCCGTATCATCAAGACTGCCGGCAAGGAACTGGCGCTTGAAATCGAGCAGAAAGGCTACGACTGGCTCATCCAAGACAGTGAATAGACATGGTTCCCCAGTTCATCACTAATCCGGAAGGCAGGTTGCGCATCGCGCTGGAAGCAGGTGCTTCCGCTGAATATGTCGTGCTGCAGGATGCTGCCGCGCCCGAAGGCGAGACGGCGTATGAAATCTCGCTGGCCGAAGGCGCTTCGTTGAAAATGGTCTTCCTGTCGCTCGGCGGACGCTTGCTCCGCAACCGTCTGCGTGTGATGCTCGAGGGCCGTCATGCCGAATGCGACCTGGCCGGTATCTGCCTGGCGGACGACCAGCAGGAGATGGATTACGAGATCCTGCTGACGCACGAAGTTCCGCAGTGCAAGAGCAACCAGTTATTCAAGAATATCGTGGGCGGTCACGCTGTGACCCGCTTCAACGGGCTGATCAAAGTCGTCCCCGATGCGCAGCAGACCGAAGCCTACCAGGCCAACCACAATCTGCTGGCCAGCGAGACGGCCAAGGCCTATACACAGCCGCAACTCGAGATTTATGCGGACGACGTGAAGTGCAGCCACGGCGCGACGATCGGTCGCCTCAACCCGGACGAACTCTTTTACCTGCGTTCACGCGGCATTCCGCAGGCGGAGGCCCGTCTGCTGCAGCAGATGGCCTTCTGCAACGAAGTGCTCGACAAGATTACGTCGACCGAAATCCGGGAGAAAATGCAGGAACGGGTCGAGAATCGGCTGCGCCAGCTGGGTAATTTTTGTTAAAAGGTCGCCAATTGTTGTCAAAAGGTCGCATTTGCGCATTTTCCAACGCAACATTTCGACCCTCAGCCGCATCTATCATGTGGTTTAGGTTTTAGTATATTATCATCAGAAAAGGTAACCCAGGTGTGAGATGGGTTGCCTTTTTTGTTTCCCGCGCCATCAGGCGCTAGCGGAGACCGAGCGGGAAAGCCTTGCGTAATATCCGGTCGTAGCGGCAGGTCTGGGCAGAGCCCAGTAGACACAAGAGTGAGATGGGTTGCCTTTTTTGTTATCCCGCGCCATCAGGCGCTAGCGGAGACCG
>Ga0310786_10007801_pt1 | contig 13865 bp, 10 predicted proteins | sample AusTroGonzalo_MG_FD_203881 | JGI IMG/M metagenome (GOLD analysis project Ga0310786, IMG submission 203881) | Bovine rumen microbial communities from tropical cattle in Woodstock, Queensland, Australia - Gonzalo_03 (v2) (version 2) | ecosystem: Host-associated > Mammals > Digestive system >... | reverse complement strand
ATTCGTCATTGTGGCCGGTTTTGCAGGCTATGCCGAACCGACCTCCTGACCTGCCGACATAGACCCCTGCGTCGGGGAAGTACGAGCGCATGGGCAGGACGGGGGCTGACGGCGGCGCGAGAGGAGTCGCGAGAGGAGTCGCGAGATCGCCGATGGCGCGGATGATGAAGGTCTGGGGTTCCGGCACAGGGTCCTGGAGCGGGGGGATTGGTGTCAGGACGGCATCGGGAAAATGTCGCTGGATAATGGCGAGGGCGTTGACGGAGGCCAGTGTCGCAATCTCGCTGTCGGCGAAGGCGGGGCTGCATCCAGGCTCAATCTGGATGTCTCTGGCGTATTCCGCAGCGTGCCGGATGCGTATGTTGTCTAGGAAATTGATTTTCCCGTGCGTGGCGAGGAGCACGGTTTCGGCGAGGTTCAGAAAATGTCCGAAGCCGTAGTTCCAGTAGCCGATTCCCTCGGAGCAGTAGCCGTCAGGCGTGAAACTCTCGGCGTAGATGGGCATGGCCACTTCGGCGGCAGCGAGAGCTTCGGCTCGCTCCTGTCGCGAATCAAGGAGGATGAGAGCGCAGGGGATTAGTCCGTCGTGGCAGACGGCGTTCCAGTTGGAGGGTTCGGCGGTCCACCACTGATAGTCGGTGATTTCGCCCGTGCGGATGACATGCTGGTAGGCGTTGAACGCGCGTCGCCGGACTTCCTGACGCAGACGACGGCGGAGCGCGTCGCCGAGCAGTTCGCCGAACCACCAGTCGATGATGGCCACTTCGCGGCAGAGACCGGAGCAGGACAAGTCTGCGTAGGGTGCCTCGTCATGGAAATTGAGCAATTTCGGGTCGTGCGCCGACAAAACCCAACTCTTGGTCTCGCAGATGGCGAGCAGTTCCTCCTGCAGAGCCGTGAGAAAACGTCCGCGAAACTCCAGCAGTTCCGCCATGGCGAAGATGACCAGACGGCGTATGCGTTGGAACCAGACGTCCTCGTAGTTACCACGGTTGCCGTTCCGCAGGAACTCCAGATACAGTTCGTCAGGCAACTCCGGACGCGGCGCGGCAACATACGTCTCCGCCTCCGCGATGATTTCCCTGGTCTTGGGCGAAGACGCGAAACGTTGCCAGACTTCACGCTCCGTAGCCCGCGGCCCGATGCCCGTAGGTCGTTCAGGCAGCCATTCGGCTATCTGGGCTATGCGCTCTGGACTAGGGCAGGGGAAATGGGTGATGTCTGGCATGATGGTTGGCATGTTCGTCTCCTGTTGCTGGAGATAATGTAATCACTCAGTTTGGGAAAATCTAACGTAACTATTCAGAACCACGAGAGGGACGTTGGACGCGCGCAAGAGTGGGACTAGGGAAGTGGGACATGCCACTAACCACTAGCCACTTTTTTGTGAAGCAACCGAATAGTTACTCCATATTGATTGACATACCATGGTCTGTAGCCTTGCCTCATTCTCATACAGTAGTACAGGTGAAGTCCGCGACGGGGCACTCCTCATATTGCTCCAGCCTCGGTTTCAGTTGCGCGGGATGTGTGACCTTGACAAACAGCTTGCCGTCCTTGCGAACCCACGATACGCTTATCCTGCCCTTGGGCGTGGGAATTTCGCCTGACGCCCTATCTAGGTGCGCGGCATAAGGCTTCACCTCAAACTCCTGGAAACCAGGAGCCAGCGGCTTAACCCCCAGAATGTAGGCCCCGAACAGGAAAGGCATCACAGCGCTCCAGGCGTGGCACAGGCTTCCCGCGTAGTTGAAGTCATCTCCACCATGCCGTGTCTCCCACAGCGTGACGCTGGAAGAGAAGACATTGGGCGAGAAGATGACGCGCAGATATTCCATCAGACGCGTCCGCGCCTCTGGGCCGCGCTCCATCAGGGCGACGAGGCAATAGCGCAGGGCGCTCAAATCCAGCGGGCAGAGGGTTTCTGTCCCGAAAAGTGCGATCAGTCTTCGCGCCTTGCCGTCCGAAGGCAGATGCGCTGCCAGGGCGATGGCCTGAATATGCTCGTATTCTTTTCCGAACTTGTCTTCCTGATTGGCTATGGCCACGTAGCAGGATTTCTTTTCATTCCAGAAATAGGCGTCAATGGCTTTGGTCAAGGCGTCTGCCTTGGCCTCAAGTTCTTTGGCGCGCGCCTCGTTGCCTGCCCAGCGGTGCATCAGCGAGGCGGAGCGGCAGGCTTCCAGGAGATAGATGTTGAAAGGAGCCTGCGGGTGTCCAGTCATTTTGGCCAGGGTGCCATTCCATTCGCAGAAATTCCAGATGTCCTTGCCGTTCCCTGGACTAAACAGGCTAGGGAAGCCTGGTTCGGGATCATTGAAAGCGCCGTCCAGCATGGCGTCAACCACATGCCTCCAAGTGGCGAACAGCGTGCCGTCACCGCTGTACATCTGGTATTCTTTCAGTTCCGAAATCCACACCAGGGAAAAGACAGGAATGGTGATGTCAATGACGCCTGGCGCGGCCATCGGGAGATAACGCCCTCCCTTGTAGCCACGGCCCAGCAAATCCAGGGAAGCGGCGGCAAAGGCGTAATTGCCCCAAGCGTAGTAACCATAGAGGATCTGGTTGCGCGAATCATACGCGTAAAGTCCCTGTTCACGCCAGGGACAGTCCTCATAATGCTCATGCATGCACAGTTTTAACGTATTGACGGACATGGCATAGAGACGCTCCAGAAAGATGTCCGGAATCTCCGTGCGCACCAGTTCTGGCAGAGGCAATTCCAGCGGTACCATTCCCGCATAGTGAAGCGTGACCTCCCCTTGGCCGCATCTTGTGAAATGGAGCTCCAGATAGCGGCAGCCGAGCCGACGATGCCAGTTGACAAAATGGTTGCGCCCTGCCTTGCAGACATAGCGGTCCGTGAAATTGCGTCCAGAAATGGAGCATCTGACGCGTCCGTCATCCAGATGCTCGCCATGGCAGATGTCCACCACCGTCCCCTCTGGGGCGGTTATGTCCAGCACCAGGAAGCCGACGCGTTCGCCCATGAGGTCCACAACGGCGTAATAGCCGTCCGCCTGGTCGTTGTCAGTCCCTTTGAGGAAGGTGCGGTCTGGCGACTGGCCGTTTGCCTTCATTTCCGGGCGCGTGCGGATGGTGTTATCAAGATTGGAGAAACCGTAGGGATTGGAGAAAATAGCGGGGAAAGGCCGCGCGGACAGGAAATCAGACGCGCAGATTTCCGCAAATGTGCCCGCCTGAGCGTGGCGAATCAGATAGCCCGCCTGAGCGATGGTGACGTCTGGCATGGGAAGTTGGAGCAACTGCGGGACAGCGCGCGGTCGCATGCGTTGCCAAGGACCTTCCCCGGAAGCGTATACGAAGGTGCTTTGCCAGACCGAATCCTCGGCGTTCGCTGTTTTCCAGTCGAAGTCCTGGGAGGCGTCATAGCAGAAGACAAAATCCAGCTGCCAGTCAATCTTCACCTGAAGCCCTGACTGGAAAGCTGGATGCGCAAGCCAGCGCCAGGTTGCGTCCGTGACCGCCAACAGTTGCTTCTCGTCGAAGATGGCCGCGCGCAAAAAAGGCATACCAGGAGTATAGGTGGTTTGGAAGCCTTCTCCCTTGTAGTGCACTTCCACGGCAATCACATTGTCGCCTGGATGGACAAGCCCTGAGATGTCCATTTCGGAGAAAGATGGTTCTTGCGGATAGTCCGCCACTTGCGCCATGGGACAGCGCGTGCCGTTGACAAAGGCCGCAAAAGTAGAATCTGCCGATATTTGCAGGCAGACGCGCCCAGATTGCGCAGGCACGGTGAACTTCCTGAGAAAGACACGATAAATGTCCTTGCCAAAATCTCCTGCGGCAGTCCAGATATAAGATGCTTGGTCAATGGATGTCATTTTCTCAACTTCCTGATTTTATTGCACAACCGTCCGAGAACAGTCACTCGACGGAATTAGAGAAAAGGCGGCTGTTTCCTGTTTGTCTTCCGCCATTGAAACTTCTATGCGACCTACAGCCACAACTTATGTTTTCCCTTTTCGACATTCTCAAACTATGATGTTCCAATCGCATTTTTCAAGCGTGGATGACGATATTTGCCGACCGTTTTCCGGCGGCTACCGTGCCTCCGTCTGCGTCTCTTTCCGATAGCGAGCGGGAGAGGTCCCGTAGACCATCTGGAAATTCTCCAAGAAGCTATTGACGGAATGGTATCCGCACTTTTCCGCGACGGCGGCGATGGTCTCGTTTCCATGCGTCAGAAGCTTGCAGGCAAATTCCAGCCGCAACCTGCGGATGCAGGAGACAAAGCTTTCGTGCGCCTCGCTCTGGAAAAGCTGCGAGACATATCCAGGGGAAAGCTGGAAATGCCGAGCCAGACTCTCTCTGGTGATATCCTCGGCGAAATGCTCCTCCAAATGGGAATAAAGCTGCCGCCAGGTCAATTGGCGTTTCGTAGGCTCGCCCTCTCCGTCCGTCTCCAGTGCATTCAGGATCAGCTGCAGAATCACCGACACCATCTGCGGCATGGCCCCCTGGAGCATGTCATTGCCATTCAGGCAGTCCAGCAGATGGAGCGCCGAGCGCACTTCAGGCGACGGACGCCGTGCAGTATGGCAATAGATGTTGGCGTCTGGCAATTCCCGCTCGGAGGCGTCCTCATGGCTGACGTATGTCACCCTGATGTAGTTCTGATAGATAACAATTTCGGACATTTCATGGATTTCGTCCCATCGGGGGAACTTTCCAGAAAAGGGAGGGGCATAATGGATCTCCCCCGGCTTGAGGTAGACCTCTCTCATCTCGTCATCCACTAGATATCGGATGCGCTTGCAACCGGATAGGCAAATCTCAAAGCGAGGCAAAACTGTGCTTTGATGGGACGAAATGGCAGAGGGGCCGCGCGAAGCGAAGACTTGGCGCACACCATACTCCTGCAGGGCAAGGCGAAGCATCGCGCAAAAGGCTGCCTTGTCCCCGCATTTCATCACTTTGGGAAAAGCCATCATCATAGTTTTATCCTTTTTTTCTGCAAAAGTTAACTTTTTCGTGATTAATATAATATTTCTGTAATTGTTTTTCTCTGAATTTAGTGATAAAATAATGATAAATCCTAAAAAACATTTTGAGAAACTCCCCAAAACCATGTCAAAATCGCACAAATTCAAAGTCGCGCTGATCGGATGCGGCGGACGCATCCACCCCTACGCGAAATCACTCCATGACAGTGGCGAAGTCGAGATTGTCGCCTGCGCTGACCCCAGCAAGAAAAACCTGGAAGACACCCTAGCCGCCGCCGGACTCACAGGTGCGCCCGTCCGCAAATATGCCGATTGGCGAGAATTATGCGAAAAGGAGAAGGAACTGGACGGGGCGGTCATCTCCACGCCCAATCATCTGCATCGGGCGCCGGCCGAAGCTCTGCTTCCACGGCACATTCCGATTGCGCTGGAAAAGCCAATCGCCAATACCATGGAGGACGCGGAACGCATCCTGGAGGTCGCGCGCATCCACAAAGGCCGCATCCTTCTGGGCTTTGTCCTTCGCTCCACGCCATTCTACACCAAAATCCATGAACTGCTGCGGGACGACCGCATCGGCAACATCGTCTCCATCCAGGCGGACGAATTGGTTTCCTGCGGAATTTCCTCCGTCATCGCGCGCGGTCCCTGGCGGCGCTACACCGCCACCTCTGGCGGCTCCATGATGGAAAAATGCAGCCACGACATGGACCTCCTCAACTGGTTTATCGGTGCCCGCCCCGTCGCCGTCAACTCCTTCGGAGGCACCTTGCTCTTCCGCCCCAATGCGGCCCTGCCGAAAAAATGCGCTGACTGCGCCTTGCAGGAGCAGTGCATCTACTACGGAAAGCCGCCATTCAACGAGGCTTCCGCCGACGCCATCCTCGAATCTTCCATGGATGACAGCAGATACCTCTGCATCTACAACATCGACAAGGACGTCTTTGACAACCAAGTCGTCTCCCTCCAATATGCCAATGGAGTCATCGCCAATTTCACGCTCGCCTTCAACACGCGTGGCGAACGCGCTGGACGCAACATCCACATCATTGGCACGCGCGGACGTATTTGGGGAAACATCGACGAGAGCGTCGTCGGAGTCAATGAAACCTTGACGGGACGCACCGAGCATTTTCCCATCGCCATCGATCCTGCCGCCTGCGGCGGCCATAATGGAGGCGACGTCAACCACGCTTTGGAATTGCTCCGCATGATGAAGGATCCGACGTACACTCCCGTTCAGGGGCCGTATGCTGGCTATCTGAGCAACGCTTTGTGCATCGCCGCCGATCTCTCCGCCAGGGAGGGCCGCCAGCTGCACTTGCGCTACAATGCCGAAGGTTACATTTCTTTTGCATAGACTGTCTTATCACCACCACAAGGAGACCAATCATGACACAATGCCCAGCCAACCACAAACAATGCCTCCGCTTCACCTTGATTGAACTGCTGGTCGTCATCGCCATCATTGCGATTCTGGCGTCCATGCTCTTGCCGGCCTTGGGAAAGGCGCGTGCCAAAGCACGCCAGATTTCTTGCGTCAACAATCAAAAGACCTTCGGAATAGCCTTCGCCCTCTACAGCTCCGAATACGACGACTTCTTGCCCGCCGCGATTATGAAGGGCTACTATTCCAGCACCCAGCCCAACTTCATCTATTGGCATCACCTGCTGGACGACTTCCTCGCCACCGCAGACCACCAGCATTCGAAGGCCATCAAGCGCTGCCCTTCCTTCAACAAGAACATCAGCATGTACGCCACTTCCTACGGCCTGAATTTTGACGGCTGGGTCTGGAAGGGGACAGATGATTCGGAGCAGGGCATGGGGTACAACATGTACAATGATGCCGACCCCCGCGGCGGCCCCATCACGATCACGAAAGTCAAAAGCCCGTCGAATTTCATCATGATGACCGACTCCGCGGAAAACGAGACGAATCTCAGCGCGGATTGCTATAAAATCGGGCAGGTCGGCGCCATCACGACCAACGGCAGCACCACCAACAAGGCGTCTTTCCCTGGCGAAAGACGCCATGACGGCAGCACGAATGCCTGCCATTCCGACGGTCATGTGGAGTCTTACAAGATCAGCTACATAACTTCCGCCACCGCGAAAAACAAGTGGTGCAGAGGGAAATAACCATAATGAAACGACTGCTCCTCTGCCTTTTGGCCATCGCGCTCCCGCTCTGTCACGCCGAAAAAGCCACCGCTCCCCTCCTGCAGGACTTTCCCCGCACGGTGCACGCGGTGATGGATTTGGACTATGACCTGCTCTGCTTCCCCCTCACCAAGCAGGTGCTGGCGGCCAAGATGCGCTTTCTGGCAGAGTGCGGTTTCCGGCGTCTCTACATCGTGGCACCGCCGCCGGGAGACGTGGATTATTCCGTTCCGATGAACGCGAATCGGAAGGGGATTTTTCTGGAGCAGTCGAAGAAGAATCTGGATGGCACGCCCCTGAAATACGCCATTCAATTCGCGAAGGAAGCAGGATTGGAGACTTACGTGGAGTTCAAGCCCTACGAGGGCGGCGGCTCCTACACCATTCCCCATGGCGCGACTCCGCCCCTGCAACGCAATTTTCTGGACTGCCTGGGCGGGCGCGCCGTCGCACTGGATGACTTCCTCATTCAGCATCCTGAGATGCGCGTCAAGCGCCGCACGACCGAGAATCATCTGGAGGTGCCAGTTGCGCGGCTGGAGTTTGTGTTTCCTCTGGAGAGAATACCAGGCCGCCCTGGCCTTGATGGGGCGCGGCGTATGCAATTACGCCCAGATTGGCAAGCCATCGCTCCCCAGGAAGCCATGGGGCAGTCGCTCGCAGAGACCACAATCTATACGAGCGAGGACAATGCGACCTACACGCCGTTGCAGACGCCTTTTGAGGTCACCGCGCGCCTAGAACGACGGATTCTGCGCACGCCGACTGGCACGCTGCTCTTCCCGACGCCGCAACTCTGCCGAGTCATCACCATCAGTGGACTCTCTCTCGCAACGCCATATTTTGCCGTGCGTTTCCCTGGAAACGTGGAGCATTTCCGCCTAATCCCCTTCTCGGACTCCTTCCTCGCGGCATTCGCGGCTGATGGTCGGCTCCTGCCCCTCACAGGCACCTCGACGGAGCGCATCAGCATCCTCACAGGGAAATCTGGCTTTGAACGCAACGGCTTCGAGTTCAACGCCCTCGGGCCATACTACTGGGATGACGGCTGGAAAAAGGCAACGCTTCTAGGCCTGGCGCGCGGCAAGGAGACGTATCAGCGCGGAGCCTTCTGCGAGGCCTATCCAGAAGTGCGCGCCCATTGGCTCAAACTCATCCAGCAATACATCGACTATGGCTGCGATGGCGTGGAATTGCGTCTCATGAGCCACTCCAACGGCATTCCGGATTTCACTCAATATGGCTTCAACACGCCAATCGTAGAGGAATACCGCAAACGCCATGGAGAGGCCATCCGCGAAGAGGATTTCGCTCCGTTGGAAATCGCACGCATACGCGGGGATTTCTTTCTGTTCTTCGCCCAGGAGGCTGCGGAGCTCCTCCACAAAAACGGCAAAAAGCTCTCCATGCAATGCCATGAGTTCCAGTCCATTCCGACACTTGACCAGACCTTCCCGAGCTTCGGTTTCTGGAGCAACCCGAAAATCCTGCCTGACGTCCAGCAAATCATTGCCACCGCAGACGAAATTGTCATCAAGGATTACAATTGGGGAGTCTACTCCCCAGTCTCGGCCAGCGCCATCAAAGATGCCGTCGCCACCGCTGGAAAGCCGCTTTTCATCACGACCTATTTGGAGCAGGGGCATGACCTGAATCCTGAGTTCCTTAAAGCGGCTTCCGCCGACAAGCGCGTCTCTGGCCTCAACATCTATGAGGTGGTCTATCGGCCTGGCAAGACCATGGATGGCATCGTCGATTTGAAACCCGACGGCACACCCTTCATCGTTCCTGGAAGCCCCTTCGACAAAGCGCGGAGAAAATAGACCGCGAGAATTGCCGACAGACGCCTGCCATCGCCAGCATCCACCGCCATTCCATGCACCACCTTCATCCCATCGATCTCTGTATCATCGGCCTGTATTTCCTCGCCACGCTGGGCATGGGCTTCTATTTTTCGCGCAAGAACAAGAATACCGATGAATATTTTGTCGGAGGGCGCAGTTACAAAGGATGGGTGCTCGGACTGAGCATGATGAGCACCACCATCAGTTCTGTCACCTTCCTGGCCTTTCCCGCCGCCGCCTTCGCCTTGGACTGGCGCATGGCCATCAATTATCTGACCTGGCCGGTTGGCATGCTCGTGGCCGTCCTCTGGTTCATTCCCTTTGTGCGCCGCAGGCACGCGACAACCGTCTTCGACTATCTCCACGAGCGCTTCGGCCCCCTGACCTGCCTGTATGGCGTCGTGCTCTTCGAACTGATGGAGTTCATTCGGCTGGGCATTGTCCTCTACATCATCGGCCTGGCCATCAGCGCCCTGACAGGCTTCTCCCTGCCCCTGGTCATCATTGTCGTGGGCCTTGTCATCTCCGTCTACACCATCACAGGCGGCTTCGACGGCGTGGTCTGGACGGATGTCATCCAGAGTTTTGTCCTCTGGCTTGGCGGCTTCCTTTGCATCGGCCTGGTACTGACAAAGATGCCAGGTGGCTGGCAAGAGGCCTTCCGCATTGCCTGGCAGAATGAAAAATTCTCCGTCGGTTCGATGCATTTCAATTTGAGCGAACGCACCTTCTGGACGATGATGATTCTGGGCGTTATTGCCAGCATCGGCAATTTCACGACGAGCCAGCATGTCATCCAGCGTTATTTGGCGGCAAAGGACCTCAAGGAAGCGCGCCGCGGCGCCATTGTCGGCGCCTTGACCTCCATGCCGACCTGGCTCCTTTTCTTCCTCATCGGAACGCTTCTCTGGTCTTTCTACAAGGTCTTCCCTGATAAGGCCTTGGAAGGCGTGGCGGCGGAACAGGTCTTCCCGCATTTCATTCTGACGCAGTTCCCGCCAGGGCTGCTCGGTCTGGTGCTCGCCGGCGTCTTCGCCGCCGCCATGTCCTCCCTGGACTCCTCCATCAACGCCATTTCGACCGTCACCGTCAGCAATGTCTTTCGGCGCTATCTGCCAGGACGCACGGAGAAATATTACCTGAAGGCGGCGCACGTAGTCGGCATTATCTGCGCCATTTGGATGATTCTTTGCGCGCTCCTCTTCTGCCTCTTCCCCTCGCAGGAAAGCGTCATCGACATGCAGACTTCCCTTTTCTCCATCGTCGGCGGCGCCTTCTTCGGCATCTTCCTCTGCGGTTTTCTCTCCACGATAATCCACTATCAGGCGACTGTCATCGCCATTCTGCTCTGTTTCCTTCTCAATCTCTATCTCGGTGCGAATAGTCTGGGGTGGTTGCCCAAAGCCGTCACCATTCCCGTCCACTCCTATTGGACTGGCACCATCGTCAATCTCGCTTTCTGCCTTTTCGCCTGGCTCATCAGCCTCCTCTGGCCCAAGCCCCAGAAACCCCTGGATGGCTTGACGGTCTGGAGCAGCAAGAAAAATGATGGATGAGAGCCTAGCGTCTGGCCATCGTCAGGACAAGGAAACGCGCCCTTCACGTCGCGATGGCACACATTCTCTCTGGCACGACGGCGCGCCCTCCCTCTCCGATTTCACGCGACTAACGACTAATAGTTCATCCTTGTGGGGATTCCGGCCTGCGCCATGACCTTTTTGATGTCGGCAATCGTATATTCTCCGGAATGGATCATACCAGCGACGATGGCAGCATCGGCCTTGGCCTCTTGGAAGACAGTGACGAGATGCTCTGGCTTGCCTGCCCCGCCAGAGGCGACAACTGGCACGGAGACGGCCTCCGCGATGAGGCGGGTGATGGTCAGTTCAAAGCCCTGGTGCGTACCGTCGGCGTCCACGGAATTGACGACGATTTCACCTGCCCCCAAATCGACGGCGCGCTTCGCCCATTCCACGGCGTCCAGGCCAGTGTATTCGCGGAATCCGCGCGTCGTGATTTCATAGCCAGACGGGCAGTGGTCGCTACGGACGGGATCCATGCCCAGGACGATGCACTGGCGTCCAAAGACCTTGGCACCCTCGGCGATGATATCGGGATTGCTGACGGCCAGGGAGTTTACCGAGACTTTTTCCGCCCCAGCGAGAATCACCCGCTCCATGTCCTCCAGATTGGAGATTCCGCCTCCCACGGCGAAGGGGATGTGCACGGCCTTGGCCACAGCTTCGACCATGCCTAAATCGATGGGGCGGTGCTCGGCAGAGGCAGTGATATCGTAGAAGACCAGCTCGTCGGCACCGCCGTCGGAATATTTGACTGCCATCTCCACGGGGTCTCCCAGAACTACGTTGTTCTGGAATTTGACGCCTTTGGTGACAAGCCCGTTCTTGACATCAAGGCAGGGAATGACGCGTTTGGTCAGCATGACAGCCACTCTTTCAGCAAGTTGAGTCCAATTCTGCCTGACTTCTCGGGATGGAACTGGCAGGCCAGCAGATTTCCCTTCCGGACCATGCTCGTGAACTCTATTCCAGCATATTCTGTCGTCCCGACGGTGTACGGCCCTTTCTCGGCATAGTAGGAATGGACGAAGTAGTATTCTTTGTCGCCGTTGACCTGGTTCCAGCCAATCTCTGGAACCTTGCAGCCAGGAACCTCGGGGAACAGTCTGACTCGGCCAGGCAAAACGCCCAGCAGATCGACGCCGCCATCCTCTTCGGAATACTCGAACAGGATCTGCATCCCCAGGCAGATGCCTAGAAACGGCTTGCCCGAGCCTGCGGCTTCGCGTACAGCCTCCAGCAGCCTCAGCGAGCGCAGATTTTCCATGGCGCTTCCTGCCGCCCCGACTCCTGGGAAGACAAGGCGCTTGGCGTGAGCGATCACGTCTGCGTCCTGCGTCACCGTCGTTGGTTCGCCCAGCGCGGCAAAGGCGTTCTTCACGCTCGTCAGGTTGCCAGCCCTGTAATCTATAATGACTGTGTCCGTCATTGTGTTTGCCTCAAATCAGAATGTCTGAATTACTTTTGCCCATCAGCAGGGCATTGACAAAAAACATCTAGCATATTCCATGCCAAATGCCGTCAAATGCTGGTTGTACAGCGGCCTTTTTCAGGCAAAGACTCCCTCATGGGGAACAGAGAGAAAGGAAACCGATGAAAAAGACAAGGCTTTTATGGGGGAGGGCGGCAAAGTGTTATACATTGACGAATTGGGAGCCGTCGCTGTGGAACTCGCGGTAATTCTTGCCGCCGAGGCGCTCGGGGATTGAACTCACGCCTCCCGTCTTGAAGCCAGCGACGCCAGTGTTCATCTTCTGAATTTCGAAATTGCCGCCTTCCAGCGCAATCGAGCGGAAAAGCGCTTTTTGCTCCTCTGTGAGGCTTGCGCCTGGGGAGGGAATCGTCTCGCCCCTGGCAATCAGGGTGGCAAGGAACTTGCATTCGACATCCATTTCTCCCGTGCGGTCCTTGCCACTCTTGCAGTTCCAGCAGGGCACGTTGCCGAGGAGTTGAGTCAGAACCGTTATGCGGGCGGCGAGTTTGTAGGCGTCATGGGAATCCCTGCGCTCGCCTTTGGCCTGGAAGACCTGCCTGCACTGGTTCAGAAGCACTCGGGGCGCATTCCTGGACTTCTCGTCGTTGTGCGTGTTCTGGATGAAGGCCTCGGCTTCTTGTGAGAGTACCGCGAAGGCCTCGGTGTTCATTTGCGTCGAAAGGTCCCAACCGCCAAACAGGGTCGCATTGAGTTTGCTGAATTTCACTGCGCCAGCGTTGACGCCGAGATTGAATTTCAGAATGGTCGGTTGGAGGTGAATCTGCTTTCCGTTGTACTGGAACGTGACGCCATCCCGCGCCACCGCATCCCAGGCGGCGCTTTGCTCCACTAGCATTCGGCGTTCGTCCGAGGAAGAGTTTTTCTTGATGGTGTGGCGGATCGTGTCTGGCGTGAGCAGGGAGACGGAAGATAGATGCATCGGGACATTGATGGTGCCGTCGGGGCCTGCGTCGGGCAGGGACGGCGGATTCGCAGAACCATCGTACTTGGCAAGGAAGGCCGCGATAACAGCCTCCTTGGCGCGTTGGACATTGGCTGCGGTGCGGATGTTGGCGTCGTTGATTTCCCAGGCGCAGTGAACGCCGTGACGGACTCCGGAGAAGACGAGCTTGGGTTGGCCGCCTGCCTCGCTGACGGACAGCCTCGACACCGCAAGGTTCACGGTTGGCTAAGTTTCTAAGTTGAAGTTTCCCGCAGCCGTCCTTGAACAGCTATGTTGAAAATCTGCAAAATGGCAGTCAACGCCCATGTCCATGGAGACGCCATTATTTGCAAAAATATACTATGACTGTTTTTGGACAAAATTCAAGCTTTTTCACCTACAGAATTGTACGGTTGGAAGGAGTTTTTAGGCAAGGCTCTATTCCCAAAAGACGGTAGACAACTGAAGGAAAGACGCAACAATAGTACCTTCCGCGTGCAACCGCTGCGAGTGTCCACGACAAACATTCCCCCGCTAATCACAAGCTACTAGTCCAAGAACCAAGATTTACCAAAATTGTAAGGTTGGTTTACTATGTTTTACATTTAGTGTAATACAATTGACTGAGCTCATCGTCCTCAAAGCGAAACATTGATATTGGCATATTATATGCTATATTTATATTTTGCAGTTTTTTTGATGGAGAGTTTCCCGAGGGGGGACTCTCGGAGCAGTCATCAACTTCAGAAAGGTGTCAAAATGAGCGAATACATTGAACAAGTTCTTGAAGACGTGCGGCGTAAGAATGTGGGGCAGACGGAGTTCATCCAGGCCGTCGAGGAAGTCCTGACCACTTTGGCCCCCGTCATTGACCTGCATCCCGAGTAC
>Ga0310786_10007799_pt1 | contig 13867 bp, 9 predicted proteins | sample AusTroGonzalo_MG_FD_203881 | JGI IMG/M metagenome (GOLD analysis project Ga0310786, IMG submission 203881) | Bovine rumen microbial communities from tropical cattle in Woodstock, Queensland, Australia - Gonzalo_03 (v2) (version 2) | ecosystem: Host-associated > Mammals > Digestive system >... | reverse complement strand
TTGTACGCAGGCCTGTATCGGTAAGGACAAGACCGACGAAACCAAGAAGGCCATCAACATGGTGCCGCAGGAACCCGTCAAGGTTCAGCAAGGCAAGTGCTGGGACTTCTTCGTCGACCTCCCGGAATTCGACCGCACCAAGGTCAACAAGAACCTCGTCAAGCAGGCCATGCTCCTCGAACCGCTGTTCGAATTCTCCGGCTCCTGCGCAGGCTGCGGCGAAACCGCTTACGTCCGCCTCGTTTCTCAGTTGTTCGGCGACCGCATGGTTGTCGCCAACGCTACGGGTTGCTCCTCCATTTACGGCGGTAACCTCCCGACCACTCCGTGGGCAAAGAACAAGGAAGGCCGCGGTCCGGCTTGGGCCAACAGCCTGTTCGAAGACAACGCTGAATTCGGTCTCGGTATGCGTCTCGCTATCACGAAGCATGCCAAGCAGGCTCTAAGCCTCCTCGAAGCCGTGAACGTTCCTGCCGATCTCAAGGAAAAGCTCACGACCCAGAAGCAGGACGACGAAGCCGGCATCAAGGCCCAGCGTGAAAACGTTGCCGCCCTGAAGGCTGCTCTCGCCGGTGCTACCGACGAAGCCTCCGTCAGCCTCCGCGACGAATTCGCCGATTACCTCGTGAAGAAGTCCGTGTGGATCTTCGGTGGTGACGGTTGGGCATACGACATCGGTTACGGTGGTCTCGACCACGTGATGGCAACCGGTGAAAACGTGAACATCTGCGTCCTCGATACCGAAGTGTATTCCAACACCGGTGGACAGGCCTCCAAGGCCACGAACCGTGGCGCAGTCGCCCTCTTCGCTGCCGCTGGTAAGCGCGCCGGCAAGAAGGACCTCGGCCTCATCGCCATGAGCTACAAGAATGTGTACGTGGGCCGTATCGCCCTCGGCGCAAACGACGCCCAGGCCCTGAAGGTTCTCCAGGAAGCAGAAGCTCACAATGGTCCGTCGCTGATCATCTGCTACTGCCCCTGCATCAACCACGGTTTCGATCTCAACAGCCAGCTTAACCACCAGAAGATGGCTGTGGATTCCGGTTACTGGACTCTGCTCCGCTACAACCCGGCTCTCGCCGCCGAAGGCAAGGCTCCCCTTGTTCTCGACTCCAAGAAGCCGACGATCCCGGTCGCAGAATACATCTACACCGAGAACCGCTACAAGCAGCTCACCCGTAACAATCCTGAAGTGGCGAAGAAGCTCGCCGACGACCTCCAGAAGGAAGTTGACGCACGCTTCGCATTCTACGAAGCCATGTCTAAGGATACCGAAGGGCTGATTAGCCTGTAAGGAATGTCTTCCCCGCGAAGGCGGGGACCTCCCTTATAAAACGCCCCGTCACTAAAAGTGGCGGGGTGTTTTTTATATTTTATCCGCAAAACAGAGGTTCAAATGCGTTATTTCATTTTCAGTTTGATGTTGGCGGCAGCAGCCCATGCCATTACTTGTACGGAAGGTTATTTCCTGTTTCTCAAAGACAAAGGCAGTTTTTACCTCAACGAAAGCGACGCCATCATTGATAATTTTTATTCGGACTACATCAATAGCGATGACTTCATCTCACAGAAATTTATCCGCGAGCCGGGCCAAATCAAGAACGTACACGAATCGTCGACCAGGGGTGCATCCACATCGGATACGACCATCATTCACCTGATAAACGACATCAACGCCCCTGCCGACGGCAGCATCGCCTACAAGAAAACCCTTGTCGGTGACACGACGGTTATTGAACTCATTGACACAGAACAACCCGATCCCGAAAATGATACTCGCGTTATACAAGTTCTTATGAAAATTTTCAAGAACGGCGTGATCACCGAATATACGGAGGTCAGCCGGGGTGGAGAAAAATCCCATGAAGAAGGATTCTTGAAAAACGACACCTTAGTCAGTTACCGCATCACTCCTTCAAATGACTCTGTCAACTATACAATCATTGTTAACGATAAAGACGACAACAAGACATGCCGTGAGTTCACCAAGATGCAAACGGACCCTGGCTCCAACGACAGGGAAATCATCGAAAACACCGACCGCATTTACAAGGTCGAAGAAACCGACACGGGCTTTGTGATTAAAAAGATCAGAGAAACCCGAATCGATCAATACACCTTGGTCTACACCGACGGCCGCGCGACGACTTCCATCGCCAAGCGCCCTGCCGCACGCATGAAGCAGCCCAGCCGCGACTACTACTTCGACACCAAGGGTCGCAAGCAATTCAAGGCTATTCCCTACCGGGTGCAGTTCTAAAAGCGGCGACGAGAGTTATACGGCTCTCGTCTTTTTTTACTTATAGTACACGCCCATCACATTCTATAAAATGGAAATCTCCCGCCACTCGGCGGGAGATTGTCAGTTAGGGTGTATGCAGTTTCTTTTGCAACTTTAGTTGCCCTGTGTCAACTTTAGTTGCGTGGCGCAAACTATAGTTGCGCGGTGTAAACTTTAGTTTCGAAGCATTAACTTTAGTTGCATGGTGTAACTTTAGTTGCTTGCAGGCAGTACTAATGTGCTCCGGCGGCTAGGTTGAATGCTTCTGGGTATGCCTTGGCGGCGCAGCAGTCGCAGAGCACGCGCATGCGGGTTTCGGCGAGCGTATTCACGCGCACTTGTCCACCGCAATGGACACACTTGCTGAGGAACACCACGGAACGCGTTTCCGGGATTTCGGCTTCCGGGAGCTTGTTGGCCTGCTTTTCGCCGAGGCGCGTCACGTAGCTGCGGAAAAAGATTTTGCCGTCGTCCCCCTGAACGATTTCGCGGGCGATGCAGCACTTAAAACTACGCCCCTTGCGGTTGCGCATGCGTGCAACAAAGCGGTGCTGCGTCAGGTCGGAACAGTCCCTGAACGCTTCCCACTCCTTCAGGTAGCGGTAAAAGTCGGTGATGTAGTGCCACACGACTTCTGTCTCGGAATAGCCGAACATGCGGCAGAAGCGGTGGTTGCCCGAAAGGATGCGGCCGTGTTCGTTCACCTCGAAGCACGCCACGTCGAGCTTGTTTTCGAAATCGGTCATAATGCCCCTCCAATGTAGTACCGGTACAACACGTCATCAGCCGTAATCGGCTCAACTCCGAATCGGACGTTGTCCAATTTCACGTTGGCGTCCCCACCGCCGAACGTTACTCGAGTTGCGCTGGCATCGATGTCGTAGCTCGAAACCGCGCGACGTGAAACGATATCGCCGTCCTGGTAAAGCGAAACGTACTTGCCGTCCCAAACGGCGGTGACGTAAATCCAAGTGTTAAGCTCGAGCGACTTGTTAGAGATAGCGGTCGTCGCGCAGGTGAGTGCCGTTTCGGACGGTGCGGGCACGCCAAACGCTATACGGGTGCCGGGTTTGCTGCAGAAGTTGTTAGCGAGCGCTAGGGCAAACACGGGGCCCGTGCCCGTGGCACGGGGCTTGCTCACGAGGTTCGCGAGTGAGCCACTCGTAATGCTTGCGCTTGTCACATTGATCCAAGCTTCGACAACGAGCGCTTTAGCGCCACCGAGAATCCCCCCATCGTTCTCGATAACGGCATACTGGCTTGCATCAGCAAACTGTATGGCGTTGTTGTCGAAGCCGGGTGCACTGGCGGCTCCCCCATAGAGGGTAATGCGTTCAAGTGCAAGATAATCCATAGTCAACAGGTTGACCATCCCGTAATGTTCCGATACCGGCAGCTGGATAACCGACGGGTCGTACAGTTCAAAAACATCCACGACGGTAGCGCCCTGATCGGCACCGTAATGGCCAATGTAGCTAGTTTTATCCGTGTTTGTATCCGGCATAATGACTGTCGTCGACGCAGAAGAATAGCCCAACACAGGCTCGTTCACGAGCGAGTCAGAACCTGCCATAGGCCACGTATCGGAATCCGTGCCGGTACCACCATCAGAACTTTTCGGGCCAAGGTAAGAAGCACTGGAAATCCCGCGCGCAGAAGAGCTAGACACCGCCTGCTCCGAAGAACTCCCAACCTCTTCGAGCGCCCCCGACGTGGACGAGCCAGCCTCAACCACATCGAATTGTTTATTGTTGTCCGAGGAATTAGCGTTTTCGGAACGCTTTTCGAAGTATGCGACGAGCGCATCAAACTTTTCGATAGGCACAGGACCGCGGAAGACCACGGAGCCCTTCTTCACGAGCGCCATAAAGTAAGCGTCTTGGTAAATGCTTTGCGCAGGCGACTTCGCGGCCACGGGCATGGTCCCCGAGGGCACACCCTTGAGCGTGAACCTGCCGGACGCATCGGAAACCGTACTCCATATAGACCCCGGAATGGAGACGGTAACACCTACGGCACCCGAATCGGGGCGCAGGTTGAGCGTTCCCGTAATATCGGTCGTTTCTGTAAGTTCGGCATTGAGCGCAAGGGTATCGCCTTCGTACACGAAGGTACCGTAGAACGCGAGGGAATCGACTTGGCCGCTAATACCGTACTTGCCCGCCTTTTGCACGGGCATGCCAAAATGGCCCTGGGAATCGGTCGTATCGGTGAACGCGACCTCGTTCGTTTCGTAATCCTTCACGTACACCACGACGGATGCGGCCGGGCGCCCATCCGGGCCGGCCAAGAGACCCGCGACGGTGTTCGTCTCTTCGCTCACGCCACCGGCGACCTTGTCGGAACAAGCCACCAGCGAAGACATGGCGAGTGCAACTATAGTTGCATAGGCGGGAAGCAGAGTGCGGCAAAGCTTACGCATCTTGACCTCCCTTGAAATCCTTGGTGAGCGGGAAAAGCTGCAGGTTCAACCTGTAGACCCTGCTTTCCCCGGAATCGTCCAGCACGATAGAAGTAATGCGGCGACGGAAGTCGGCGAGTTCCTTCGTGATGCGGTAATAGGCGTTTTCGGAGATGCCGAGCGTGAGGCCCGAAATATCGCGTTCCTTCACGGGAATCTCGTCGAGGGCGCGCACGGCGAGCTCGCCCATCTGGCGGTGCATCTCGCGCACGGAAAGGCTTGCCACCTCGAGGTTGCCCGTGGTGATGGCCTTGGCGGCCTGTTCGTAACCTTCGTCGGATTTTTTGAGCAGGCCCACCTTCTGCAATAGCGCGAGGGCCTTCTTGACTTCGGCGGTTTGCGTTTCGAAAGCGAGGTTGTCGGCGATCTGCGAAGGAGTGGCACCGTGCATTTGTGGCACCAGTTCGCGCACCACGGCGTTGACCCAGGATTCGTAATAATCGAACTGGTCCTCGCCCACCAGCGCCATGGAATTTTCCTTGGCGAGGGTGCGCATTTCTTTAAAGACGGCTTTCTTGGTGACGGAATCCTTCTCTTGGTTAAAGTCCACGAGCAGGCGGAAATACTGGAGGTCCACACCGGCGAGGCCTATCGCCTGGGCGACGCGTTCCACGCCGACCTTGCTCAGGTTGGCCTTGCCGTCGCAGACGAGCTTGAGGAACACGGGCGAAGAATAACCGGCGGCCTTGGCGAAATCACGCCAGGTATACCCGGAACGCGTTTTGCGGTCCGTATAGAAGTCGCGCATAAAGATGCGGAAATTCTGGTATTCCATCACAGGTTTCATACAATGGAGAATATATATTGTTTTTTACAGAAACGCAATAGGCCATGATACAAAAAATGCATTTTCTTCGTTTTTGAGCCGTTTTTTAGGGTAAAAACGTTAAAAATAATGTTTTTGCAAGATACACAGGATACAAATACACATGATACAGGGCACGGGGATGTGCAATTTTCGCAGAAAGGAAAGCTGGCCCTGAGTGTCCTCAGGGTGACGATGTGGAAGGACGTCATGCTGACGAAAGTCAGCATCGGCTTTTTTTTGTCGGGTAGGAAAGCTGACCCTGAATCAAGTTCAGGGTGACGGTCTGGGTGACGGCGGTAGGGACAACTAAAGGTCTTTCACGACCATGATGCCGCTTTTTTCGATCTTGGGGTACTGGCGCATGCCTTCCCCGCCTTTGCCGCGGTCCAACACCTCTTCGAGTTCGCCCTTCACGTTGTAAAGGTGCAGCTCCCAGGGGCCGTTCGGTGCGTTGAAGAAGCCGGAGTTCTTCTGCACGTTGCGCTGGAACGTACGGTTGAGGCGGTCGGCGACACTACGGGCCTGCACGAGGCTCACGTCGGCGAGCGTCCAAGATATGGGCGAACCGCCCATGTCGAATATCAACAGCGCTTCCATGTCGGTATCTTCTTTCATGGTGAACTTCCAGCTAAAGTTCTGCCAGCTGGTGCTCAAGTCCAAGATACGCCCGTTCGCGTACGGCGTGTACGTCTCGGTGTCGCGCTTGATATTCACGTTGAGCGTGCGGGGCTTTGCCGCCTTCGCGCGCATGCTAAAGATGTAGGTGACCCCGTTGCGGAGCGTCAGGCGCTGCTTGAACTGCAGCCTCCACGATTCCTTGCCGCAATCCGTGATGGAGAAAACCGCCTCGCCGCCCTTCACGGCGACGCTGGCCTTGCCACCCCAGAAGTCCGTGGTCCAATGTTCCAGCGGGTTCGACTCGCTAAAGCTCCCGTTCTGGATAATGTTCACGCCCGAGCCCGTAGAGCCCGTGGTAAAGTCCTTGTTCTGGATAAAATTCGGAATCACGCTCGTGTTCTGGATGCCGAGCGGGCTATCGACCGCGACTTCCTTGCCCCAGCCGACAAGCGTGTTGTAAGAGCTGTGCTCCGTCATGTCCATATCGGGGCTATCGAAGTTACCCGGGCCCCAGCTCCAGCAGAGCCAGCCAATGCCCAGGCGTTCGCATTCGCCCATGATGAACTTATAGGGGATTTCCCTTGCGCCACCGGCCGCGACCGGCGCAAACTCGCCCACGATGAGCGGGAGCTTCTTTTGCAGCGAGGCTTCCAAGCAGGCGGTGATGCGTTCTTGCACCGTCGCCACGCCCGTACGCAGCGGATCGTGACGTTCGGTCGGCCACCACATGTGGATGGAGAAGAGCATGTTGTGTTCGGGGTCGGCCTGCAACAGGCGCGGGCCCACTTCCAGCAAATTCTTTTCGCTCTGGCCCCAGTTATCGGCATCGATCATGATGGGCACGCGCACACCGGCGGCACGCATCTTGGTGACGATGATGTTGTAGGCGCTAAAGAATTCTTCGGGATTCTGCTCGCAGTCGCCCGGCTCGTTCCCCACGTTCAGGATCATGTATTCCTGGTGGTTCTGAATCATCTGGATGGCTTCATCGCGCAGCCAGTAATCGAGAACATCCGGCAGGCGGTCCCAGTTACCCGTGGTATCGTGGATTTCGGGAATCGGAATCATCCCGTTCGCGATGCACAGCCCGATGATGCTGTCGAGGTCGCTGATGCGGCCACGCGTATTCCACACGATGCGCACGCAGTTCGCGCCCGTCTTCGCGATTTCGGGAATGGTCTTGCCCTCGCGATCGGTCCAGATGAACATGTGGTTGATACCGCGGAGGATAACCTTCTCGTTGTCCTTGCTATACAGCGCGCCATCTTGGACAAAGAAACCTGGCTTTTCGGATGCGATATTCATAACGAGCCTCGCCAAAAAAACGTTCTATTTTCTCTTGTGCTTGCCGTAACCGTAGCGGTAATAGCCATAGCCGTAGCCGTAATGGCCCGATTCGTGTTCGCAGTGGTTCATCACGAACGCGCCCGGCTTTTGGGCGTAGCGGCGCAGCTTGTCGATGGATTCCTTGATTTCATCGATGCTGTGCTTGCCGTAATGGAGCACGTACAGGCCAAAGTCGGCAATCGGGTAAACGAGTTCGGCGTCGGTCACCAGGCTCAGCGGCGGCGTATCGATAAACACGTAATCGAACTTGGTACGGGCTTCGGCCACGAGCTTGGCCAAGCCTTCGCCGCGGAGCAGTTCGCAAGCCGCGTTGAGCGCCTTGCCGGCCCCCATCACAAACAGGTTGCTGCCTTCCTGGTTCACGATGGCGGTATCGAGCGTCGCCTTGCCGCTCAAGACTTCGGCCAGACCAAAATCGGAACGACCGCGCAACATACCGAGTCGCATGTCGGCGTCGATCAGCAAAACCTTCTTGCCGCTTTCGGCAAAAAGCGATGCCAGGTTGAGCGATACAAAGCTCTTGCCCACACCGGGGATAAGGCCCGTAATCATCACCACCTTAGAGGCTTCGCCCAGCGAAAAATCGAGCGCCGTCTGCAACGAACGGAAAGATTCGCTCACCGGATCGTCCGGATTAGTGAGCACGAACGGCTTGCCACGGCGCAGGTGGCCACGGCCCTTGAGCATGCTGTTGCTAGACTGCGGTATCTTGGCGAAAACGCTCATGTCGGTAGCGCGTTCCACCTCGAGGCTGCTGCGCACGCCATTGCGGAGCATGCGCTTGAGGAACACGAAAATAATGCCGAGCATCAAGAACGCCGCAATGGAGCAAACAAAGATATTGAATTTTTTGGGCTTGCTCTGGATAGGTTCAATCTGGGCGTAGTCCACAATGCGCACGTTCCCCACCTCGCCCGCGCGCACCACGCGCAGCTGCTGGATGTTGTTGAGCATGTTCGTGTAGACTTCGCTGTTCACCGCGACTTCTTCTTGCAGGCGCAAAACCTCTTGCTGGGTGAGCGGCATCGTCTCGGCAGCCTTCTTCAAGCGCGCCAATTCGCCGCGCAACTTATCTTGCTGCTTTACAATCGTGCGCACGTTCGGGTGTTCTTCCTTGAACAATCGCATCGCGGCTTGGCGTTCCTGTTCCAAAGCCAAGATTTCGCGTTGCAAGGTCACTTCTTTATCGAGGTGGGCCTTGGTTTCACCCGTCATATCGACCGAGCCAATCTTGTGGCGGTAGTCGGCGAGGATTTTTTCGGCACTGTCCAACTTGCTCTTGACGCCCGGCAATTGCGCTTCCAAGAATTCCAAGGTCTTCTGGGCCTCGGCGCTGCGCATTTCCACATTCTGGCGCAAATACGTTTTGGCGATGGAATTCAAGATAGACGCGGCACGGTCGGCATAGCGGTGGCTGTACTTGACGCTGATAATCCCCGTCTGTTTGCCCTTTTCGGTAACGTTCAACGCCCTGGCAAGCCCGCGGACGGCTGCAAGAGGGTTCCTCTGCACCAGGCGGAATTCTTCGCCTTCGGCCGCGCGCATCAACTTCACGCAGATGATTAAGGAGTCGCCCGCATACGAGGCCACCAGGCGGTCACCCACCTTGCCCTCTACAAGCTTGGATTCTTCGGGAGTGTATACGGCATAGGTATTGGGGCCCGTCGCCATGGCCATCCAGCGTTCACCACGGGCGATGGAGGGGATAGAGAGTTCCTCGATATCCATGCGGCCTTCGCGGTGCAACAGGCGGTTGACCGGGTCCACCGGGGTCGCATTAAAAGCGAGGTGTTCCTCGGCAGCCACGAAATCCAACACCATACGGCTCTTGATGAGCTCGATTTCGGCATCGGCGGGGCTCGACATATCGAGCAAGGCACCCATCTCGCCCATCGCCTTCGTGGCCTTGTTGCCCCCCTTCACGTTCACCTGCAACAAGATGTCGCTTGTGAACTGAGGGCGAATCCACATACCAATCACGCCGCCGACCACGGCCCCCAGTACGATGCAGAAAACCAAGGTCCACTTGTTTTTCCACAAAATACCCAGGGCTTCGAGCAGGGTGATGGTATCCCCTGCCGAATTCTGCTGGATCACGGTAGCGTTCTTTTCAATCTCTACCATACACTTCCTTGTTTAAAAGGAACTACCTATAGAACGGCACCATCTCGACGCGGCGGTTCTTTTCGCGGCCATTGCGCTTCTTGTTGCTCGCAATCGGCATCGAACGGCCATAGCCCACGGGGCGCAGGCGGGCGGCATCTACACCCTTAGATACGAGGTAGTTCACCACCGATTCGGCGCGTTTTTGCGAGAGCTGCACGTTATAATCGTCGCTCCCCTTGTCATCGGTATGGCCCTGCACTTCGAGGCCTGCATCCGGATGCTTTTGCATCAGGCTCGCCACATCGTCGAGCACCTTGTAGCTGCTCTTGAGGAGCTTGGCCGAATTCAGCTTGAACTGGATTCCCTTCTTGAGTTCGTCGAGGTTTTCCCTCTTGTTGAGCGGGCAACCCACGGAGTCAATGGACACGCCCTGCAAGGTGTTCGGGCACTTGTCCTTCACATCGGGCACGCCATCTTGGTCAAAGTCCGGCAAGCAACCCACAGAGTCCACCTTCGCACCGGGGTCGGTCGAGGGGCACTTGTCCTTCACGTCGGGAATGCCATCCTGGTCAGTATCCTTCGGGCAGCCGGTGCTATCCACTTCGGTGCCTTCCACGGTACCCGGGCACTTGTCGAACGTATCGGGAATGCCATCCTTGTCGGCATCCTTCGGGCAGCCGAGGCTATCGACTTCCAGGCCCTTCGCGGTATTGGGGCACTTGTCCTTCACATCGGGCACGCCGTCGCGGTCAAAGTCAAGCGGGCAACCGTCGGCATCTACGGTAATGCCGTTCGGGGTGTTGGGGCACTGGTCCAGGCTATCGGCCACGCCGTCCAAGTCGTAATCGTTGCGGAACGGGGTCGGCTGTACGCGCTGCGTGGTATCGATCATGTAAACGACAACGGTATCTTTCTGGCGCAGGCTATCGAGGCCCTGCGGGTTTTCGCGCTGCTGGGCAGGGTCAGCCTTGCCAAAGCGGATGGTGAGCATCGCCGCACCGGCCCAAAGCGGGGTGGGCGCATAGCAGTAATTGGCCACTTGGCCATTGTTTGCCTGGTAGTGGACCGGCACATCGCTGCAGCCTTCCAGTTCCTTCTTCTGCTTGAAGCCGAGGTTCTTGAGCGTACGCACGGCAATATCCATACCCATCGCGAAGTCGATACGGTCCGTAACGTGGAAACGGAGACCCGGGGTCAACAGCATCGGGTCGGCAAACGGGGCGTAGCCCAGGTCGCCAATCCTCTGCAGGCGGATTTCGCCGCTGAAGTCGATAAAGAAGTCCACAAAGCTGAGCGGGACGAAGTTCAGGCCCGTGCTATACGTTAAAGTCGTAGATTCGCCGTCTTTAACCGGGATTACCACACCGCCGGCGGTGTTCCAACGCATCGGGAAGCCTTTCTTGACGAAGTCCATCGAGAACGCGAGGCCAGCACCGAAGGCCCAACCATAAGCCGTATACGGGTGCGTATAATCTTCACCGTTCAAGTACCAGGCATGGCGGGGGCGCACACCGGCCTGCGTTTCACCCGTCGGCGCATAGGCGTCGAGCAAAAGGGCCACGCTCCACATGCGGCTCGTATCGAACGGGGCACGCACCTTGGCGTTGATGTTCAGGTCACCAACACCCGCCGTCCACATATTCATTGCACCGGCAGGGCCTTCCGAGGCATGATCGTAGTAAAGCGGCAAGCTCAAGCCGAGGTCCAAGTAATCGAGGAGACCGACGGTCACAAAGATGTCGCCCGAAAGGGTCGCCGCGTAATCAAGAAAAGCATAGTTATGACCATTCACTTCGTAGATACCACCACGGGTAAAGGCCCAGGCATCGGCAGCAACGGTACCGCCGGTACCTACCACCACGTTCCACTGGCCGAGGGTCTTTGCGTTAATCTGGCGCAAGCCTTCGGTACCGCCGGCCACAATGCCGGAATGGGCGAAGGCCAAACCCGCAACAGCCAGGGCGGGGGCCAATACTTTCTTGAGGAAGTTCACGTTCATTCTCCTTGCTAAAATGAATCTAGATTCTGCAGCAATTATAGCAAATTTGTTCTACACCCTAGGCCTTGCGGTAGCCCGTGGGGTTATTCTTCTGCCAATTCCAGGCGTCGCGGCACATTTCTTCTATGCCGAACTGGGCCTTCCACCCCAATTCCCTGAATGCCTTTTCGGGGTTGCAATAGCATGTGGCTATATCGCCCGCACGGCGCGGCTTAATGCTGTAGGGCACCTTGACCCCGTTCACGCGTTCAAAGGCATGCACCACGTCGAGCACGGAATAGCCGTGGCCCGTACCCAGGTTGTAAATAGCGAGCCCGCACTTGCGCTCAATGGCCTGCAAGGCGCTCACGTGGCCCGCCGCCAAGTCGCATACATGGATGTAATCGCGCACGCCCGTACCATCGGGGGTATCGTAATCGTCGCCGAACACGCCCAGTTCTTTGCGGATGCCCACCGCCGTCTGCGAAATATAGGGCATCAGGTTGTTCGGAATACCGGCCGGGTCTTCGCCAATCAGGCCGCTCGGGTGCGCCCCGATGGGGTTAAAGTAGCGCAGCAATACCACGTTCCATTCCGGGTCGGCTTTTTGCACGTCCATCAACACCTGTTCCAGCATGGATTTAGTTTGTCCGTAAGGGTTGGTAATCGCGCCCTTGGGGCAATTTTCGGTAATGGGGATTTCGGCCGGGTTGCCGTACACCGTAGCCGAAGACGAGAAGATGATGTTCTTCACGCCGTTTTCGCGCATGGCCTTGAGCAGCACGAAAGTGGCGTTCATGTTGTTCTCGTAGTATTCGAGCGGCTTTTGCACCGACTCCCCTACCGCCTTGAGCCCGGCAAAGTGGATGCAGGCATCGAACTTATGCGATTTGAACAGGCTATCCATCGCCGCCGCGTCACGGACATCGGCTTTTACAAACGGGACTTCTTGCCCCACAATCTGGGCTACGCGCTTCAGGGATTCTTCGCAAGAGTTGACCAGGTTGTCGACCGCCACCACCGTGTGGCCCGCCTTGTAGAGTTCTACAATCGTGTGGCTTGCGATATAGCCCGCACCGCCCAAAACAGCAATCTTCATAAAAACACCTATTTCTCTTGAATCTCTTGTACCATGTGCACCGTGCGCTGCGGGAACGGGATAGTAATGCCCGCCGCATCAAAACGACGCTTGACTTCGTCCGTGTACGTCCACAGCAAGTCAAAGTAATCCGAATTCCGCGCCCACGCCCGGAACGACACGTTCACCGCGCTATCCGATAGCGCCGCCACAAAGAACTGCGGGGCCGGCTCCTTCAAGAACCGCGGTTCGTTTTCTACCAGGTCGCGCAAAATGCCGAGAGCCGTATCGGTAGAATCGTTATAGCCTATGCCCACCGAAATCTCGAGCCTGCGCGTCGCGTTCTTGCTGAAGTTTATAATGGGGTTCCCCCACAGCGAACTGTTGGGTGCCGAAATGTAGAGGCCATCGAGCGAGACGAGCGTGGTGTTGAAAAGGCCGATTCCCTTAATGCGGCCCTTCACCTGACCGCATTCAATGTAGTCCCCCGCCTTGAACGGGCGCAAGAACATGAGCAACAGGCCCGAGGCAATGTTCGCCAAGGCATCTTTGAGTGCGAGGCCCACCGCCAAGCTCGCCGCACCAACCAGCGCCACCAGCCCCGCCGTATTCACGCCCGCGATGTGCAGCACCAGCAGGAGCGTCACCACGTAGATGCCGTAAGAGAACAGCGAATAAACGAGCGGCTTGGCCGACGAATCCATGCCGCGGACCACGGCCTTGGCCAGGATATGCTTTAAAAGGATCAACAGGAGCTTCGCGAGCCCCAGAACAATGAGCGCCAGCACCAACCGCTGCACCAGCGAGTGCTGCAACAGCGAGGCCATGCCGCCCTGGAGGAATTCCATTCCATTTTCCATGGCTTAAATATAAAAAATTTGCAGTTTGACGAAAATCGCTGCAACAATTGTTTGCACGAGCAGCAACTGCTGTTTGCAAAATTCAGAACACTTCACTTTACGTAGTTCAGTTTTATATATTTCTACCAGAAGGTAAAAGTCGACTTATTGCATACAGCAATAGTCGGCTTTTTTGTTTTTAGGAGGGAAAATGAACGAAAATGGTGAAAAAAAGGGCGAAATCGTACTTTACCAACCTGAAGGCGCTGTGAAGTTGGAAGTCCGTGTCGAAAACGAGACGGTGTGGCTTACAATAGATCAAATGGCTTTACTCTTTGACAAGTCCCGTTC
>Ga0310786_10007797_pt1 | contig 13870 bp, 23 predicted proteins | sample AusTroGonzalo_MG_FD_203881 | JGI IMG/M metagenome (GOLD analysis project Ga0310786, IMG submission 203881) | Bovine rumen microbial communities from tropical cattle in Woodstock, Queensland, Australia - Gonzalo_03 (v2) (version 2) | ecosystem: Host-associated > Mammals > Digestive system >... | reverse complement strand
TTATAAAAGAAAAAGTTTATTTTAAACATGTTAATTTATATGATATTCCACGAGGAATTGTGCCTGAACAGGTTTATGATATGGCAGAGGCTATGCGTGAAGAAAACTTGCAAGAGTGGAAGCACGTAATCATGGGAGAGGTCGGAGACCCGGCTACTATGGTATTCCCTAACTTAAAGCCTATGCGTAAGCAAGACGTGAACTTTGATGACTTTGGTATGGGTGCTTCATCGTGGCGTTGGATGGTTGGCATGGACTATGGTTATCGTCCGGACCCTACAGTTTGTGTGGTTGTAGGCTATAACAGAATACGAAAAGTCTTATGGATAGTAGATGAAGTAAGAGGTGTTGGTTGGTCAGAAGAGGGAATTTATAGTAATGTGCGTGAAATGTTGAACAGAGGTGGGGTAATTCCTGGAAGTATAAACATCACGAGTTTAATAAATTCAGAAATTGACAACAGAATTATAGATGGTTTGCGAAGTAAGGGACTGAACATATACCCGGTTAAGAAAGTTTCTGGATCGAGAGACATATCTTATCAATTTTTAACAGGAGGATATGGAGATGTTCGAGAAATCTGGATTGACAGTGAACAATGTCCGGGATGCTGGGCAGAGTTTGTCGGAGCTGAGTTTTTAAAGCGTGATATAGGTGGTAAAGAAATAATAATACAAGAGTGGCCAACAGTTAATGACCACAGTTTGGATGCAACAAGATATGCGACGCTTGATTTATGGGCTGGTAGAGCTGTTACAGGTGCTAAGAGGAGTTTATTATGATAGGTGATATGTTTAATAATAATAAAAGAAAAGATGTTAAGACCCGTGAGGACCAAGTAATGTTTTTAGGTAAAAAATACAGGCAGGACAAGAAGACCCGGTTACTATGTCTGCACGACAGGGGTGAGAAAGAGGCTTCATGTGGCTATCTGGGAAGCGGCGCATGGGGTAGCTGTGCCTCCCGGTTGTATTATTCATCATTTGGACTGGTGTAAGACAAATAATAGTGTAGATAATTTAATCTGTTTAACTATATCAGAGCACGAGGCTGTTCACAATATCTTTGGTAAGGAGTGGGGCTATGAGTTACTTAAGAGCAGACATATTGTGACCCGGTCTACCTGTTACGGACACAATTATTTTTAGTGAAGGTATTGACACAGAGATAAAATAATAGTATAATTATTACAATATTTACTTTATAGTATAATATTGTCTTTAGTTATTTTATTGTTTTGGTCCTCTAGTATACCAAAATAATAGAATGAGAGCACACTACTTCGGGAGTGTGTTTTTTATTTTATTTATTACTAGGGGGTCTTGACACCCCGGTTTAGCAGTGGTATAATATTTATGTTCGCATAATTTGTTCTGGTAATGCAAATGACGCAAACAGGCACACCTAGTCACCCGCTGGTGTGTTTTTTATTTTTAGTATTGACGAATAGTGTATAGATATGTTATAATAATTATTGTCGAAAGACATCATATAAGTATATCATTGAAAGTAATACAAAATATATTAGTTTCCAACTAACTAATTATTTAATTTAATGGTATATGTGCAATTCCGTTAGAAGGCTATGAGAGGTGCGCCCCTCCCGGTCTTCTTTCTTTTTTTTATCCTATTATATTATTTATCCTATTATATTATTAGTAGGTGTATGCTTTTGACCCGCTGGGTTTTCTGGTGTAGGCATCCCTCCCGGTGTATCATCTGGTATCCATGCGTTTAGTTTTGGATGTGCTTCTCGATATAACTGATATGCTTGGAACTCCTCGAACGAAGCTTCTGGGAATGCGACTTTAAATCTAGTGAACAATAATTTATCATTAGGGTCAGTCGAATACCCGGTTTTCATTCATAAAGCGTATACAATCAGTTGGTGTGTATGGCGGATTGCCTCCGTTTGCTATTGCTGCTTCTCTTATTGCTCCTATATCAAATGGGTATGTAATACTAGGCGGACAGTAATGGGCGTTTAAATACTCTCGCATTGCCTCTTGTATTACTTCGTATATTTTTTTATTGTGTTGTCTTGCGTGTATGCTTATTTTTGTGTAGTCTTCTTTGTTAACTATAGTTTTAATAACTTGTGTTTTCGCCATAAATTTTCCTCCTTTTTATTGTTTATAAAAAATATTATAGCATAGGTGTATAAGGTGTGTCAAGTGTATTTTCTGTTGAAAATGTTTATAAAAAAAGTTAATAATGTTTATAAAAAGGTGTAGAAGGTGTATTTGGTGGTGTCAAAAATGGGCATTTTTATATGTTTATAAACGGGTTGATTTGCTACAGAGCAACCGAGGAAATAATTGTGGGCGTAAGTAAAATGTGGGTTGGTTGACCTGCTGTTGTTAAATCTACTAGGCGACATATTTTTTGTATTAGTTTTAACTTTCTATACATCAAAAATATTTTACTAATTAATGTTTTATCAACAGCAGAGCAACCGAAATGAGCAAATGTTACAGTAATAAGGGTTTCCACGGTTGACCTGCTGTTGACCTGCTTTTTTATAAACAATTTAACAATACTGAACAGACTTTAAATTTTTTTGATTATATCAATGCTTTAAGTCCAGGTTGATTTGCTCAATTTATAAACAATTTTAGCAGAGCAACTTTTAGAAAAGCAGAGCAACCCAGATGTTGTTAAAAAATAAAAGTGAACAATGATTGGGGTAATATAAAAAATATACACGGGGTAAAAAATAATCCCCGTGCATCTATAAAATCTGTTCACTTATTTATACTTGTGATTCCCAATCTAATAAGATTTCATCCCAATATTCTAAACATTGGTTATATTCTTCGTCTGTAACTGACCCGTATGTATGAAGGCTACGTAATGCGTCTTTGATATCGTCATAATTATCATATTTGTCAAATAAGTCAAACATGATTTCTCCAATTCTTTTCTTATCCATGAATTATTCATCTCCTTTCCATCTTAAAAGTGAACAAGCGTGGGGTAATATAAATTACATACACACATATTTTTTAAACATTTTATTAATTTCATTTAATAATTCTTCTATTTCCTTTGAAGAATATTTGTCTAAATGTGGAATTGTTAAGGAAAATTTATTATAAGGCTCAACATAGTTGCCATATTTATTAATTGGTATGTAATCTTTTGTTATAATGTCAAAATTTAATTTTAATTCGTCATATCCTCCAGTTGCCATTGATAATTTGCAAATGTAGTTGTTCACTTCCCCTCTCCATCTGCGTATTTTATTTAAGTTTTGCTCAAATATGCTCATAATATTCCTCCTTTCTGAACATTTGTTTTGGGCACAGGCTCAAAAAGAAGGAGGCTCTAGGCCTCCCTGTCTTATTATTTTAAATGTATGATTACGTCATCCATTGTTGTATCAATATGTGTGATTGTATAATAATCATCAAATATATCTTCTTCTGTAACTTTAGAAAAATCTTTTGGAAATCTTACTTCACAAGACGATATCTTTTCCATTGGGGCGGTGTATATATCCTCATGCCAACAATCATCTTCCGCTTCCATCTCTAAAACTGTTCTCAAAACATCTAATGTATGAAGTTTTGCCGTTTCATCTACCTCGAAAAAGAATATGTCATCTGCCACATAATACTGCAAACTCATTGGTATTTTCTTTCCGTCTTTTTCTAAATATAAATTCCTATCTTTTAATTCTAATAAATCTCCTATAATAAACATAACTATTCCTCCTTCTCTGCAAGTTCTTCTATGATTTCTTCTGCTTGATTATCTAATATAATGTATTCGTCTTCTAATTTGTCGTAGTTATCAAGTTTATCTATAACTACGTCTAGTGCCTTATACTTTTCGGCGATGTCTTTTAATCTGCTGTCGCAATGTTCATTTGCTGTTATTTCTTGGACAATCTCTTGAGTAGAGATATCCCCGATTTGATTATAATATTTTTTATAACTAATCATAATTATTCCCCTTTCTTTTAAAAATATAATTTGTATTCGTCTAATTTTACTTGCTCAAAATTATCAAATATAAAGTCTTCGATTTCTTGGAAGTTTTCGTGTGAGTTTAATAATTTTTTGAAGTCTTCCATCTTGGTCTCAAACTGTTCATCTTTTTTGATATAGTAAATTAAATCGTCGTCCATATCATATTGGTCATCCATAAGTCTAATTACTGCTATATCGCTCATATTACTCACCTCTCTTTACAAATGCTCTATAATTTTCGTGGGCTCTGTAGCCTGGGATTACTCCGGCTTGGCTCACTGCTAACCACTCGGCAGCTCTTAATGGCTCGATATACTGTCTTTGAGCGTCTTTTGTTGTGGTTTTTAATAAGTTTGCAACCGCAGTAGTTGAAAGTCTACCACGCTCGATTACCTTTTGTATTATTTTAAACTCTTTCGCGTTAAGTCCTGTCGTTGGGTCTACACCCATACGGCTGGTTAAGATGCTGTTCACTTCTTCCTGATTGATTACCAAGACTCTATCGGTCTTTGCTCCGGCAATTACTGACTTCGCATATGAAAGGGCTGTCCTTGGCACCCCCTTGGCTGCACGAATAATTGCTGGTATTGAAGACTTCTTAATCTCGGGATACCTTAAGTGAACAATTTTTGCTAATTCCTCTGCACTGTAGTCCTGAAGTTCTACAAATCTACATCTGTTGACAAATGCTTCGGGTAAAGGGCTTAGAATGTTTGTTGCGAATACAAATCTAACCTTTGGTAATGGTAAATCCATACAAAGCTCTGTATCGTAAAATGTGCCCTTGTCTATAATTTTATACAACCCTTCTAGCACTTTAGCTTGTAGACTGTGTATTTCGTCAAAGAATAATACTTCTCCGTCTTCCGCTTCTTTAATAGGTTTAAGAATACTATTCATTCTGTCCCCTCTCATTTGTGTTGTGTCAATTGTCTTGGCACCTAAACTTTCTGCAAACATTGTCTTACCAAATCCTGATGACCCATAAATTAGAAGCGGTTGTTGTTCATGTAAATACCAATCCTTGATGGCAAGTTTTGCTTGCTTTTGTCCTATGATTTTTTCAAACATATTTTATTCACTCCTTTCTTTAATCTCTTGTCCATATTTCCTCTTCTGTATCGTCTGTGTAGTCTACTCTTATTACTCGGTCTAAATCCATTTCTTTTGCATATTTAATTGCTTCTTCTTTGGTGTCAAAGTATTCGTTTTCATTTTGTGGGTCTGTGTCTGATACTGCAATATATTCTATTTCTGTATCCATACTATCTACTCCTTTCTTATATATTATATCATTATTTATAAACAATGTCAACTACTTACATTACCTCCATTTCTTCTAAATAATCTGTAATATAGGAATCCATTGTGTCCCAGATGTCGTCCTCTTCCATGATCCTGTTCACTATTGATGCTAGCTGGTCTTTGGTCAACTCTATTTCAGCTGTTTCAACATACATTTTTACATAATCTTTTAAGAATTTTTCCATCATTATATTTCACCTCCCATAAATATTAAATTCCAAGCATCTTGTTTGGTCGAAGACTGTTCACTTTTAGCAACTTCATCTGCTACAATATCTTCAAATTCATCTTCGGGGTAATCATATTCATCGGGGTCTTTTTTAACTGTTATGAATTTTAAGACATTATCATTGATACGCATTTGTCTTTCTAATTCGGCTACGTTTTCTGGATGCCCCATCCAAGTGAACACTACATAGTATCCTTCAGAAAACTTACCGTCTCTTAATGGGTAAGCAAGTTTCTTTACCCCCATATCTTCCATTTTTATTCTTTTGTGTGTGCCTGTAAATTTTTGGCACATATCCTTAAATATCTCTTTTGTTTCAGATTTTATTGGGTCAAGTATTATTATAGTTTCGTATACATTTGGCATTTTAATTCCTCCTTTCTATTCATCTTCACCCCAGACTTCGTTGTAAAGTTCGTCATTACTCATAAATGTGCTTTTACTCATAAAAGAGTCACCTTTATCATGAATAATGTATCCACAATTGTCTCCACCACACTCATCTGCATATTTAACTTCCCATTCGAAGTTTGGATATTTTTCTGCCATCTGTTCATATATAGGCATCGGTGGTGACCACGCTGTGTTAAACATACATTCAATTCTATCTGGATAGACACAAGTTGTCCCGTCATAAGCATTCCATTTGGTGCCCCAGTAAAAGTTGTGCCATTTATACCAATCGAACCAAGGTCTATCCTTATCTTCCTGCACATGGCTGTCCTTGTTCACTTTGAAGTCATCTGGGCATTCACTCTCTGTGCGAGGCTCTGGTATGATTTTATCAAAGTCTATTATTCTATCTCCAAGTTCCTCACACCAAGATGTAAATCTTTCTAATATAAATTCTTTTTCATTTGGGTTTAAATCTTTAAATGTTAAAATATTTCTTACATGGTTTGGCATTTTTACCCCCTCCTTTCGAACATTTGTTTATGGGCATAGCCCTATATGCTTGGTATTACTCTCAAGCCTATACAGTTCCAGTCTGACTGAGTGTGGTTGTTTCTGTTTTTATTGAAGTGCATGATTGAAGACCAGTCTTCTGCTTTTGCAGATGTCCATGCTTTCTTCTCGATCTTGTTCACTTTTTCAATTGATGCTACGGCATTCTTGATCAACACACTTCTTTGTTGTGTTGGGCTTGGTAGTCCAGTGCAAGCAGTTAAATATAATACATAATAATATTCTTTATCTTGTGTAACTATGATATTGTTTCTAATTAAATCGTCCCATACAAGTTGTGAAAAACTAAATACCATTTTTTGTTTTGTGTCGCCTGTATCACTTCTAACTTCTACTTCTGCAAGTCCTCTCCAACCTCTGTTCTTATTGATGATTACTTTATTGAAACCTTCCATTATTATCAACTCCTTTCTTTTTATACTCCAAAGATTAGATTGAAGGCGTCTACCTCAACCCCTATCTTTTCTTCTGGTTTCTTTCTTTGGTCTCTTATTGGTTTCTTCATTTGCAAAGTTAGTTTTACTAACGTTTCTGCTGTATCCTTGTTCACTGTTAAGTTCCACTCTGCTAGTTTCGCGTCACTGTCAAACTTATGTCCTCCCGTTTCTAACACTGCTATTATTCTAGGGTCTAGCTTTCCTATTGTTATACTAGAAGATGTGTCTGTATTTAATACAGTGACGTTTGCATTATACCCTCTAGGTTTTAATACTGTATACATAAACATTACCTCCTTTCTATTCTAACTCTAATGTTTGTATATTTGGGTTTATCTGTTTAGCTCTAGCTAACCAGTGTCCGTTTGGTCCTACTAAAATTGTTCTCTTTAGTTTCTTTAAAACTTCTGGCTCATATATTGCTCCCCCTCCGTCTGTTACTCCTATTGGTGTATAGCCTTTCTCTTCTGCCTTTAAACATATTTCGATTACTCTGTCACCGTCATCATTGTATCCACCACTTGCATATGTTTTTAATATGTCTTTGTATTTACCTTTGTAGTAGTCACGATTTCTTCCTGCTGGGTTCTTACATCTGCGTTCAACTTCGCTAGGGTTGTATCCTGAAAACCACTCACAAGGACAGTCTAGTGCTTGTGGTATAGCTCGAGATATTAATTCTTTGAAAGTGGCAAGCTCTGCCCCCATACTACCACTTGCGTCAAAGACTAGGTATAAGGCTACTCTCCCTGGGGTCTTTCCTTTAAAGATACAACCGTCACCCATTTGTAACATACTTGGTAGTCTATAAGTCCTTTCTCTTTTTGTTGTAGCAAGTCCTGCAAGTGTCTGTGCTAGTCTACCTAATTTTACTTTCTTTCTTCTTAGTTTATTTATCTTATCGTCTAGGTAGTCTCCCTCTTCCTTGTCTATAAATTCTTCTGTGTCTATGTCTTCTAGTCCACTCCAGTCTGTTTTATCGTGTTCAGGTGTTGGTTCTTCTGTTTCTTCTGGTTTTGGCTTGTCTTCTTCTGGCTCGCCGTCTTCTTTTTTCTCCTTGTCTTTACTTGGCTTGGTGTCTGATTTACTCTCGCCGTGTCCCTTTTTCTTTTTGTCTTCTTCTTTGCTTTCGCCTTCTTCTTCGTCTTTACCTTTGCCGTCTTCTCCTTCGTCTTCTTTTTCTTCTTCCTCTGGGTGTTTATATTTTGAATATTCGTCTAACATATCTTCTAGGGTGTGCGTTTTAAATGTATATCCCAGAGAGTTTCTATTTCTCATTTGTGCAAAGTTATGTATTGCTGTTTCTACTAAGTCTGGAAACATTTTTGATAAACTGTCATGGACTAAGATGTCCATTATAATGTTCACTTCGTCTTTTGTTACTACAAACTCGTCGTCGTTATCACGCAACTCTTTTAAATATTTGAAAAATCTTGGATGATGTTTTAAAGTCATGTGATATTTTTCGTGCCATAATAACCATTTAAGCATGCCCTTGTTGTAGTCTGGGAGAATTCTAGCAAGGTTGTCGTCACTATTTATGAATACTCTTGTGCCGTCTGTGAAGGCAACCCTATTTTCATACTTGCTATTTAATTCTCCTAGGTCACATTGTTTTGCATTTTCTAAAAGTATTGCTGTTTCTATTTCGTCATGTCCTCCCTCTAAGAATACATTTGCCATATTACTCATCTCCTTTCACTATGGCTTTGATTTCCTCCTCGGATAGTATTGAGCTAAACTCGTCTAGTAAGTCTTTTTCTTCTTCTATGTAGTCACCTGCCCATAACACTCTACCGTTTTCCTTAAATGCCTCGTATGTTTCTTTACAAGCTTTGAAAGCTTTGGCTGGGTCTACTGATTTAACTTTCTTTTGTATATCATATAACTTGGTTGTCAATGCTGAGCCTATCTTTGAAGATATCCATAAGCCGTCCATTTCATAGGCAAGAGTTTCTAATACTTCGTCTATATCTCTTGGTGGTATGTCGTTGTTCAATAACTCATCTATGTATTTAACAACTTGTGGTATGTTTTTCCATTTTGTTTTCAAGTAGTTTTTAGTGTCTGTCTTGTTAGATTTTAACTCGAATACATGAAATCTGTTGTGTAGTGGTGTTGGTATATCATTTAGATATACAGTGCCGTCCTCTCCCGTGCTTAAATTTCCTGCACCTACTATTTGTGCGAACTCTAGGCTGTGTCCTACCCAGTGTCTTTTACTTGGGTCATTATAACAGATAGAGTAACAAGCATTCATTACTTCTGGCAAGGCTTGATTCATTTCGTCAAAGAATAATATGTAACCTTTCCCTTTGTCCTTGAATATTGGAGCAAGTCTTTCGTCTAGTAATCTTGTAAAGTAAGCAACTGCTTCTTTCTTCTCTCCCTCTGTTAATTTTGCATGTGGGATACCTCCCATAGCCTCTGGCATTTCTGTTGCAAGTGAAAATACAATTACTTGCAATTTGTTTTCTTTTGCGTAGTCTTCGACTATTGTTGATTTACCTATACCAGATTTACCATATACAAATATATTCTTTTTGTTTCCTGCGTCTTTTAGTAATTTTTTGTATTGGCTCGGTGTGATAGTTTCAACTGTCCTCATTTTGTCTGCAATCATAAGTTCCATAATTTTCTCCTTTCTTCTGTATACGGTTTAGATTTGCCCTTTGGGGTGTCCGTATACACTGTTCACTTTTAATTATACAACATATTTAATTAAAAGTCAAGTATATAACAAATTATTGTTTAGCCTAATTGCATTTGTTTTTATAGGCTTGGGGTGGCTTACACTCACGCCCTAATTAGTTTATGAATTTTTATTATGTTCTTTTAATTTTTGTGTCCAATATTCTAATTTCTTTTTGTTACCTTTATGTCTTGCATAATTTATATTTTGCATTATATTTCTATGCTCTTTGTGTAATTTTTTGTATTCTGTGCTTTGTTGTGAATTACGTTTTTTCTTTAGCTTTTGTGTAGTATGAATATGTTTTAATGCTTTGATACGTTTTTCTATATCTATTATTGTTATACCTGTTTTGTCATAAAAATCGTCACTTTCCCATGCATATTCTTTTATCATTTGTAATAATGTTGTTGTGTAATTAATTTGTTTTAATTCTTCATTTTTTAGCATATTTATTTTCCCTCCTTATACTTTTAATTATATTATACTATCGTATAATTCTATCGTGCGTTTATCGATCATTTGTAGTATTTCGTCATCATTTTCTCCTGTTTCCATACATCTAGCTGATACATGGCCTTGTAAGTCGCTTCTAGTCCACATGTCAATACAGTCTACTATGTCATTTATAAAATCTTCTAGTGGTCTTGTTAATTCGTCCATATTATTTACCCCCTCTCATTTCACTTATAATGCTAGTATAAGAATTGTCACCCATTATTATATGGTCTAGGAATTCTATACCCATTATTTGTGAAGCTTTCATTATTTGCTTTGTTAAGTCTATGTCATGCTTGCTTGGTGTTACGTCTCCACTTGGGTGGTTGTGTGTTATTATGAATTTACTACAATTTGCTAATAGCAATGGTTTGAATATTTCGGCCATATCTATATGGCTGTATCGTATGGTCCCTGCTGTGGCCTCGGTGTATATTGTTACTTCGTTTTTTGTGTTTAGGCCTATTACTATTATTTTTTCATTTGGTGATAAATCGTATCTTTCGTATTGGTTTATGAAGTTTACAATGTCGGTTGGTGTTGTAATCTTTGTGTTATATTCTTCTGTTTTTTCTCTTACCATTTGTAATTTAATTTTTGAAAATTCCATCTTCCTCTCCCTCCTATATTGGCTATTTCGTGGGGGCTATTAATCACCCGCCCCCTTGGGATGGGGTATGTCCCCGCCCCGGGCTTATTTTACTTTTGCAACTTTACTTGCAACTTTTTTAATTGTGTTGTCATTGCTGTTTTCTAACATATTGAATATGTTTTCTGCTGTTTCTAGTGTTGAATTGTCTATATTATCAATTTCAACTCTTGTGTATTTTGTTTCTTCTTTTTCGTAACCTAATTTTGTTAAGTATTCATCTGCTTTTGTTTGTGCTTCTTTTGACCAACTTTTTCTAGTGCATTCTACAACTTTAATGTTTGCGTAATCTTTAAATGTTAAGTTTGCACCTTCAACAATTGCTTTTTTCATTTCGTCAAGTTTTTTGTTTAAGTTTTTTGTAAGTGTGTAAATCACTGCGAATAATTTTACATTAACATTTTTCATATCTTGCACCTCCTTTACAATTTGTTTGACCTTCATTGTAGTAAATTATATTATAATTTGAATTGCTTGCTTGATAATTTAATTGTCCTTGAATTACACTTGTTGATTGTGAATATTTACATTGATTTATCCATAAGTCTTTGCCTTGTATGTAAGCGATTGGTGTTTCATAATTTACTAAAACAAATTTGTCACCTTCTTTTCTTGTAAATAAATTTAATGTTTTTGCGTTTCTCATTTGTAAAAAGTTTGAAATAACTTCTTTGTTTTTCATTTTCTTCAACTCCTTTCATTTTTTTGCGATGCTTAGCACCATATTAGATACTTTTTCCCAAATTAGACAAAAATGACGGCTTTTTCTTAATTAGCAACTATTTTTCTTTTTTGTCTTTTTGGTCTTGTTTGTCAAAAAGTAAATAATTTATTATTTACTTTCTTTTTATGTTGCTATTTTATAATATTTTATAAACAATGTCAACAACTTTTTAAAATTAAATGTAACAAAACAAAAAACTTGCAAAGCTTTGCCTAGTATATCTTTCAGAGCACGAAAATTGCGTGGCAACCCCCAAAACATACACCAATTTTCAAATATTATGTAAACTTGTCAAAAAGGGGTACCCCTAAAAAATCTCCCATAAGCGAACGTTTGTTCTAAAAGTTGTACTCCACTTGTAAAACAAAAAATCTTATACTATAATCATGATATAAGTGAACGAAAAGGAGGTAAAATGCCTTGATTAAAATTACAAAAAATATCAAAGATGAGTATAACGCCGGTAAATTAGACGATTTACTTGCAGAAGTAGATGCAGTTTTAGCAAAAAGACAAAGCATTCAAGATAGATATTTACGTGGAATTACATCAACTGATACCGTAACAGGTACAAAAGTACAAGTTTTTTTCGAAAAATTCATTACTGATTTAGCAGCAGGCTACTTATCAGGAGAAATTACATATAATGCAGAAATTGTAGATGAATCTGAAGAACCTGCTTACCGTTTATTGCATCCTGCACATACATCCCCATTAGATCCAGATACAGCGGCGCAATTAAAATTTATAATCACTACTCTATCATCTAAAAATGATGATGCAAAGGTATTGAAGCAATTATTTCATGATGCTGTGCTATTCGGATGTGCATATGAAAGACAATTAGACCTAGCGTCAACACAATCTGATTCTATAGATGGTAAAGCTCCATCTATTTCGGAGCCAAATTATACATATTATCCATTGAGCGCCTTAAACACAGTAGCAATATTTCCTACTGATATATCAGACGTACAACAACAAAATGCGATAGGATTGATTTCTGTATATAATTTAAGCTCACGTAACAGTGAAGATAACCAAGAGCACACTCTTTATTATTGTATTGAGTGTAATCCATATACTGGCTATTATGGCACGTCTATATATGATCAGACTACAAAGGAAGACTCTACAAATAAATTTAAAAAGGTCGTTACATTGAAAGAAGAAAAACCATCAACACATAAAGTGCCTACGTTCTCAGTGTTTGAGCCAGACCCACAAGTAAGCATTATAGACCCTATTATTTCTCTGGTAACAAACTATGAACAGATAATGAATAACTTAAATAATATGTACCAATACAATGATGTGGACGCTAAACTTAAAATTTCTGGATACAGACCTGAGAACCCAATAACAATACCTAATCCATCGTTTGACCCTGAGAAACCAGTTAGCGCATCAAATCCTGAGATGATCGCTAACCCAGCTCGTGTCATTGAAGACGAGCACCTTATAAATTCTAAAACATTTTTTGTTCAAGAGGGTGGAGACGTAAGCTGGCTACTAAAAGAAATACATGCTGAAGACGCTACTAAATATTTAAAATATTACGTAGACAGTATCTTTCAGGTCAGTGGTATACCTAATACTAATGACGCAGCGTTTAACTCTGGAGACCTTAACGCTAGTGCGATAGATAGAAAATTCTATACAATGGCACTGATGCTAGATGATATAAGACAAGGAGTAACCGTCCTAATAAAACATAGATGGGCCAACTTCTTCCAGAGAATTAATCTATTATCAAACAGTTACTATAATATAGATGATATAACTATTGAGATAGGTACAAATCTACCTAGCATGACAGATGAAAACATAAATCAACAACTAGCGCTAAACGGTATCCTATCACAAAAAACTCTATTGTCTAACCTTGGTTACGACTACGCTACAGAGAAGAAGAATAAACTTGAAGAGACAGAAATACCATATGAGACAGTTACACCAGATACACCATATGTTTCACCTAATGATTATGATTGGGCTAGCACAGACACAAATGCTACTGAGAGTGCAGAGGCTACAGCTGCTAGTAAAACTACTACAGTTAGCACAACCGCTTCACAGACTAATAATCAGATAGCTAACAAGACTAAACAGAAAGACCCTGTGCCAGATAAGACTAATAATATTAAAAAGATACAAACAAGAGAGGGTAGACCTAATAAATAATTGATATTATGGGGACCTCCGTCCCCTTAGTATAAATAAAAATAAAATTAATAGGAGGATTTTTCATGGACGAAAACAATCAAACAAATCAAGGCGTTGCAGATATGACAGCAAACGCTGAACAAAATGCACAAACAAGTGCACAAACAACTCAAGTAGGCAAACCTACACAATCAGATACCCAAAACTTAGACGTGTTACTTCAAGATCCT
>Ga0310786_10007795_pt1 | contig 13872 bp, 12 predicted proteins | sample AusTroGonzalo_MG_FD_203881 | JGI IMG/M metagenome (GOLD analysis project Ga0310786, IMG submission 203881) | Bovine rumen microbial communities from tropical cattle in Woodstock, Queensland, Australia - Gonzalo_03 (v2) (version 2) | ecosystem: Host-associated > Mammals > Digestive system >... | reverse complement strand
GACGGACTCTTCACGAGAATCATCGGTAAAATCAGCGCGTTTACCGTGTTACAGTACATCAACAAAATCAACAACAAACCTATTGGCCAAATTAAATATGCGCTGGTTTAATTCCGCCAACGGGTTGATAATATTTTCGTTGATGTACGAAACGCATTTAGATTGCTGAATAGATACCAAAAAAGGGTACTTCATATTGTCACATATATCAGGGAACAAACTCCATTCACGGATATGTGGGGATCAAGAGACTGGTATTTTGATGAAATTGGCAATCGTCGCGACAGCCCCGACAAGGGATATGCCAAATTGAGAGTGGGCAAGGATATGCCGGGCTGGGATTTCTTATACGGCTATTTGTTCGAATACTATTTTGGATTGGCAAAAATCGGAACAAAAAAGGTGGAAATGTCAATACTCCAAGTCTCGGATGATGGCTACTTTATTTCTGAACAAGCCAAAAAACAATTGTATAATATATCGAGTTTTGAACCATCTGAGTCTTCGCATAGCTATCTCATGTTTAATATAGCCATTTATACTTCAAAGGAGTGTAAGCATTGGTTTAAGGATCCTTCATGTCCTGCCGATGATTGTAGAGATTTTCTGACGAAGTTTTTATCATCCCAGTCCGACATAAAGGTTATCAAACATGATGATGGCGAAGTAGAAATATCGAAGAAATACGAAATGCAAAGATTCGCAACTCAACACGACGCAGATGATGTCATTCGCAATTTTGGCAAAATAGTTAAAGAGCAATCTGGAATTGAGCTGTTCAAAAGCAATTTTTACGAATGATGTTAATATCATCGAATAGGTAGAACTGAAAGGGTTGCTTTGTCAGTTCTTCTCTCTTTTTATTTGGTGTCGTCAGAGAGGTTGTCGTTCTTTTCAATGGCAGCTTTGTACATTTGATTTGCTAATCTCATGCAAATTGTTTACTTTTGCAAAAAGATTTGAATATGGCAAAAGACATAGATATAAGGAACAAAGACATGGCCTTGCCGGACAATTTCGTCAATGATGTTCGCTCTATCATTGAACAAGGACGGCAGCAGGCTTACGCGGCAGTCAGTTTAATGGGCATAGCTACATTTTGGAATGTAGGGCGGCGCATTGTGGAAGAAGAACAAAAGGGAGAAAAACGAGCGACATACGGTGTCCAGCTCATCAAGAACCTTGCTAATGAGTTGATTCCTATGTATGGAAACAGCTACAGCAAGCGAAATCTTGACTATTACAAAAAGTTCTACCTTTTGTTCCCTGATTTTGAGATTGTGAACACGCGTGTTCACAATCTGGACTGGTCGCACATTAGGCGTGTGTTGTCTGTAACAAATCCTGAAGCTCGACTGTGGTATTTGGAAAATGCTTCGCAAAACATGTGGAGCGTGAGGGAACTCGACCGCAATATTTCTACCCAATATTTTGAGCGTAGGCTTGCGGCACAACTGCCTGCCAAAGTTGAAGATTTGCCCCAGACAACGGAGCGTGACCCATTAGAGTACATCAAAAACCCGATGGTGGCAGAGTTTATGGGCTTCCATCGCGACACCATCTATTCAGAAACTGAACTTGAACAGGCTCTTATTGACAACCTCGAAAAGTTTATTCTGGAACTTGGTCGCGGCTTTGCCTTTGTGGAACGCCAACAGCATATCGTTACCGACACGGCGGAGTTCTTCATCGATTTGGTCTTCTACAATTATAAGATGAAGCGGTTCGTCATTTTCGAATTGAAGACGCATCGTTTGACGCATCAAGACATTGGGCAGTTGGATATGTATGTCCGCATGTATGATGATTTGGTCAAGGGGGATGACGACCAGCCCACCATTGGCGTGTTGCTTTGCACGGATACCGACAACACCATTGCGCGGTACTCGGTGCTTCACGAAAGCGAGCAACTTTTTGCGGCCAAGTACATGACTTATATGCCGACCGAAGAAGAATTGCGCAGGGAGATTGAGCAACAGAAGCAATTCTTTTTGGAACAACATAAGAACATAACCCCTGACATCGATAATGAATAAAATAAGCAGAACTAATAGATTGCCCCATTTTTAATTTGCTAATCTCACATAATTTTCATACCTTTGCACTTTAATACTAACGCCATGTCCGAGGAACAATACATCAATTTTGACGAGTATATCCGTCAAGGCGAACCGCAGAAGAAGGCTCGTGCGGATGCTTGGCGTGTGGCCATCGGCTTGCAGGCCGTGGATGGGCTGAAAACCTCGGCGTATCTTCAGGAATTAGCTTGCCGTAATATTGAGGGTGAGATTACTATTGATGAGGTCGTTGAACTTATAAACCAATATTATTTCAAGAAAAAGCAAAAGACAGAACAAGCACCCCGCAAGCACCCCGCAAGCACTCCTCAAGTACCCCGCAAGTTGGGGCGAAATAACAGACAATACTTTGAGGCTGGTTAAGGCAATTGGTTACGAGCAGGTATCTATAAATGAGATGCTTGCTGCTCTTAAATTAAAAGATAGGAAAAATTTTATTGGGCTTTTCCTCAATCCAGCTATTGCTGAAGGCTTTGTCCGTATGCTTTACCCCGACAAGCCCCATCATCCAAAGCAGAAGTATTTGCTCACGGCGAAAGGCATCTTGCTGTATAACGAAATCAATCACTGATTTTTCCCGCGACTCTCCACCCAAACCCACAGCCGCCACATCAAATACCCCCAGGCGAAGAAAAGCACATAGAAAATCCATTTAGGCACGGAGGTTTGGTAAGCACCATCCTTGTCGATTTCACTGTATTGCTCGGTGGGGATGTCGGCATAGTAATAGGCTCCCGCGCCGAAGTCGTAGCCTTCGACGAGGCCGAATTTGTTGGCCATGATCCAGCTGGCCAAAAACAAAGTGATTACCACCACGGCGATGGTAATCACTTTGAAGATTTTGTGGTTTTTGTCCATTATTTGAACATTTCGAGTACCGGGACCTTGAAGACGACGCCCGACAGCAGGAACCACACGGCAAACAAGGTGAGCAGGATGTTGAACACCTGACCCACGATGTAGAGCCAGAGCACCTTGCCGCCTTGCATCTGCTTGAAGAGGCTCTTGAAGTTGGTGTCGAGGCCGATGCTGGTGAAGGCCAGCACGAAAGCCCAGTTCTTGTATTGGTCGAGGACGCCGTTGATAGCCTTCACGGTAGCGCCGTCGGTGAGGGGCAGCACGATGAAGGAGGCGACCAACGAGGCCACGAAGAAACCGATGATGAACTTCGGGAAGCGGTTCCAGATTTCGCCGGCACCGACTTTCTGATTCGGGTCTTTGTCGACCTTGGTGGCGAAGAAGATGGCCACGAAGAAGGCGATGAAACCGATGAGGATGTTCTGGATGGATTTCACGAGCACGGCGGCCTGTTCAGCCTCTTCGCCGAGGGCGTTACCAGCCAGCACAACAGCACCCGTCGAGTCGACAGTGCCACCGATGAGGGCACCACCCATGAGTTGGTTCATGCCGCAGGCGCGGATGATCATGGGCTCGAACACCATCATCAGGATGGTGAAGATGATGGAGATGCTGATAGCTAACGAGAGGTCTTCCTTCTTGGCTTTGGCGGCAGCACCTGTGGCGATGGCGGCACTCGTGCCGCACACCGAGGTAGCAGAGGCCAAAGTAATGACCAACGGCTTGTTGTCGATTTTCAGCACTTTGGTGCCGAACCACCACATGAAGATGATGACGATGGGTGTCACAATCCAAGCGATGCCAAGACCGTAAAGGCCGAACTTGGCGATGTTGCTGAACAGCACCGAGAAGCCCATGATGACCAGGCCGGTCTTGATGTAGAACTCCGTGCGGATGGCGGGTTTCAGCCAGTCGGGTGTGCCGACGGTATTGGAGATGAGCAGACCGATGAGCAAAGCCCAGAAAGCCCATTCCAAGTACATCTTCAGCGTATATTCGGCGCTAATCATCCTCACGACGATGCAGATGAGGAACAGCACGACATAGGCCGGGATGAACTTGCGGATGTTTTCGCCTTGCAGCTTGATGCCGATTCCGAACAAGATGCCTGTCACTAAAAAGGTGCGGAGCAGTTTAATCCAAAACTCGCCGTTGAATTGGGCGGCCAGAGATTTCTTGTCTTCCACATTTTCCCACCAATGCCAGCTGCTGAACTTGGCGGCGGAGAAGTCGAATGAACCTGTGAGGATGGCGATGCAGGCTACTGCGATGACGATGAAGCCAATCCAAACGGCTAACCAGTCTTCTTTCTTCCAAAGGTTGGATGTATTGTTGTTTGCCATAATGCTTCAGGTTTTGAATCAGAACTTGTAGCTAACTAAGGCCACTATGCGGTGTGAGTTGGTCCTGTCGCCAACAACCTTCTGGATCAGTGAATAGTCGAGTTTGAAGTTGAGCGACTTGATGGGCCAGTAGTTGATGCCAGCAGTGTACCAGTTGGTGCTGCCGTAAACCACGGGAGCCATATCGCCGGGCTCGAAATGCTCGTAACGGAGGACAGGCATGAATTTCTGGCTCTTGTCTTTGCCGAGCTTGAAGTTATAGCCGGCAACAGCGTAATAACCCGTGCTGTTTCTGAAGTTTTCAAAATACACTTGATTGCCTTGTTCGTCAAGGACGGGCAAGGAGTCGTTGAAGGCAGCCACTTGATAGCCGGTCAAGCCTGAAAGGTATTCGGCACGGAACAAGAAATTACCGTCATCGTATTGCAAACCAGCACTCCAGCGGTTGCGGGTGCCATGGTCTTCAGCAGTCTTGTATTTGCCGTTGTAGTACGAGGCGCTCAGCGTCAGGGCCTCCAGGCCGGGGTGCACATAGAGGCGACCTGCGATGTCCTTGCGGTTGTTGTTGTCCTTTTCGTTGGCACCGTTGCCGTTGAACACGCCAATGGCATACTCCACAACGTGATACTTGATGCCTTCCTCGCCCTTGATGGGGAAGAAGCTACCGGTGGCCATGATGCCAAGGTCGCGGCCCAAGGAACCCACGCCGCATACGTCACTGTAGCCCACGAGGTTCTTGATGCTCTCGCCGTAGTCGAAAATCTCAAGATTGACGGGGTTGATGGGGCTCTCAATGGAGAACGGGGTCTTGAACTGGCCAATCTGGATGGCGAATGCATTGCAGGCTTTGTACTTCACGAAAGCATCAACGAGCATGGGCTTTCTGGTGAAGTCGCCTTGGATCTTGTAGGTAAGTCCTTTGACGAGGGTGCCATCAACCGACAAACGCACGCGGCGCATGCTGAGCGTATTGCTTTGAAGTTGGAAGTCTTTGTTGAGGTCAGCTTGATACATGCCTTGGACGAAGCCCGAAATCTTGGGCATCTCGAAACCGCCTTTGGCTTCTTTCTTTTCGCGCTTTTCTTGCTCGCGTTGTTCCTTTTCGGCTTTCATTTTCTCTTCTTTCTCAATCTTGGCCTTTTCGGGGTCTTGGTTGGGTCTGACGGGTTTCACTTGTGCGTTCATGCACAACGGAATGGCTAACAGCAACATTCCGACGATAATACGAAATTTGCGTTTCATAGTGTTTGAATTTTGATGTTTTCAATTTTTGATTTCGGCTGCAAAAGTAGTAAAAATACTTATTGTAAATATATTTACTATTTTAATTCGTTGAAAAAAACGGCAAAAGCCGTTATTATTGAAGTTGAAATACTTTGGCATGCCGCGTCATCTCCGCAAAAGTAATCTTAAACCACTCAGTGTAATGTTCGGGATGCAATTCAATGTCTTTCTCCAGGTCGTTGAGGGCCATGTATTTCCATGAGGCAACTTCTTCGGTGTTGATGGAAGGAATGTCGTCACTTTGCCCAATCCAGACGTGGTCGAACTCGTGTTCGGTGAGGCCCTGGCCGACGGGAGCCTTATAAATAAAGGTGTAGACCTCGTGCATGTCGCAGCGCATACCCATCTCTTCCCAAAGGCGGCGCGAGGTGGCTTCGGCAAGAGTCTCTCCGTCGCGGGGATGGCTGCAGCAGGTGTTGGTCCAAAGGCCAGGGGAGTGGTACTTGGAGAAAGCCCGTTGCTGCAACAGCAGCTCGCCCTTCGAGTTGAAGATGAAGATGGAGAAGGCACGGTGCAAGTGCGGCTCAAGGTGGGCCGCTTGCTTTTCCATCAGGCCGATGGGGTTGTCCTGCTCGTCAACGAGGATGACTTGTTCCATTATACGTTGAATCTAATATTCAGAATGTCACCGTCTTGCACGACGTAGGTCTTGCCCTCCACGCGGAACTTGCCTGCCTCCTTGACGGCCACCTCGCTGCCGTAATGCAGGAAGTCCTCCGTGCTCATCACTTCGGCGCGGATGAAGCCACGTTGCAGATCGCTGTGGATAGCGCCCGCAGCGATGGGAGCCGTGTCGCCCACATGGATGGTCCAGGCACGGGTTTCGTCAGGGCCAGTGGTGAAGAAGGAATGTAGGTTCAAGGTGTGATAGGCTGTGCGGACCAGCTTGTTCACACCTGGCTCGGTCAGTCCGGCATCTTCCATGAAGAGTTGGCGGTCGTCGGCATCGAGTTCGGCAATTTCGGCCTCCAACTTACCAGCGATAATCAGCATTTCCTGACCTTCTTTTAAGGCTGCTTTCACGGCCTCGGAGTAGGCATTGCCTGTGGTGGCAGAAGCATCGTCCACGTTGCAGACGTAGATGATGGGCTTGGCCGTCAGCAGTTGTAGGTCTTGCACAAACTTCTTGTCTTCAGGGGCGACTGCGGCATCTCGGGCATTGCCGAAATTCTCCAAGGTCTCTTTGTAAACCGTGAGTACGTCAAAGGCTTTCTTGTTGTCCTTCTCGCCGTTTTTCAGCAGCTTTTGCACGCGTTCCAGTTTGCGGGTGACCAAATCCAAGTCGCGGACTTGCAGCTCAAAATCAACGAGTTCCATGTCGCGCACGGGGTCAATGCTGCCTTCGCTGTGGGGGATGTTGGGGTCGTCGAAACAGCGCAGCACGTGGATGAGGGCATCCATGGTCTGCACCTCGGCCAACAGTTTGTTACCCACGCCCTGACCGCCTTTGCTTAGGCCAGGCAAATCCACGATTTCGACCGTGGCGGGCACGATGCGCTTGGAATGGGAAATGTTGTCGATGAGTTTGAGGCGCTCATCAACCACCTCGCACATGCCGATGTTCGACTTCGAGGCAAAACCGATTTCTGCTTTAGTGTTTGATATACAGTTGAATATGGTAGTCTTTCCAACGCTTGAAAGGCCGATGATTCCGCAATTCAGTGACATAATGATGGTGTTTTAATGGGTTGCAAAAATAGGAAAATATTATCTATCGCCCGCGTCCCAGTCGATTTGCTTGTATTCGGGGTCGTAACCGAGTTTGGAGCGGATTTGATCTTCCAGATTGTTCATCGCGTTTTCCTTGGCTTGTTGGCGCGAGTTTTCTTGCTGCTTGCTGATGTATTTCAGGCCGAGTTTCCACAACTTGATGTCGCCCCAAATGAAGATGAAGTAAATGATAGTACCAATGGTGGGATCCAGGTATTCAGTGACCATCAGCAGCCAGTCGAACAGACCGTGGGCAACCATGGCCAGCAGCAGTCCCGACCAGAGATAGGTGCTGCGTTTCTCGGGATGGAATTTGGCCATCGAGAGGAAGTAGCCCAACACCACGCCAAAGAGGAAATGGCCAGGCACGGAAATCAGAGCGCGTACCACACCCGTTCCGAAACCGAAACTGAAAACGTATTCGATGTTCTCGACGCAGGCAAAACCAAGTCCTATGAAAGTGGCATACACAATGCCGTCGAAGTATTCGTCAAAGTTCTTGTCGCGCCAAATGAGCAGCATGAAAATGAGGAACTTGGAGAGTTCTTCAGGCATACCAGCCTCCAAGAAAGCGGAGAAAAACACGGTGTTGGCAAGGGCTGTGTTGCCCAAGGCCATATCGATTCCACTGACGATAATGATGTCCAAAGGAATGGCAACCATGCCGCCGACAAAGGCCTTGATAAGCGACTTGATGGGCTCTTTTTGGTATTTGTCCTGACGATAGATGTATCTCATCAGCACCACGACGGGCAGGATGGCAATGGCGAAAAGGATAAGGTAGTACAGCATAAGATTAGTTTTTCTTTTGCAAAGATAGAGATTTTATCAATGAAAAAGCCTATTTTTGCACAAATTTTTCGTCTATGCAAGAAATGATTCTTATTCTCGATTTCGGTTCGCAGGTGACGCAACTCATCGGTCGCCGCCTCCGCGAGCTGAACGTCTATTGCGAAATCCATCCGTTCAACAAGATTCCAGCCATCGGTGAAAACGTCAAAGGTGTGATATTGAGTGGCAGCCCGTTCTCAGTGCGCGACGAGAAGGCGCCTTTCGCTGATTTGTCGGGCATTAAGGGCAAACTGCCCCTGTTGGGTATTTGTTATGGTGCGCAGTTTATCTCGCATCATTTTGGCGGCGAGGTAAATGGCAGCATCGCCCGCGAATATGGTCGTGCCATGCTGACGGTGGCCGATGAGCAATCGCCGCTGTTCAAAGGCGTGAGTAAGACGAGTCAGGTGTGGATGAGCCACGGCGACACGATTGCCCAACTGCCCGCTGGTGCGCATGTCATCGCTTCGACTGATGATGTGGAGAATGCCGCCTATAAGATTGACGGAGAGGAAACTTATGCCGTGCAGTTCCATCCCGAGGTGTTTCACACCAAGGAGGGCCCGCAGATGTTGGCCAACTTTGCGCTGGGCATCTGTGGCTGCAAAGGCGACTGGACGCCGGATTCCTTCATTGACAATACGGTGGCAAGCCTGAAACAGCAACTGGGTGACGACAAGGTCATCCTTGGCCTTTCGGGTGGTGTCGATAGTACCGTAGCTGCCGTGCTGCTCAACAAGGCGATAGGGAAGAACCTGACCTGCATTTTCGTTGACAATGGTCTGCTTCGCAAGAACGAGTTTGAGGATGTCCTTGATTCCTATAAGGAAATGGGCCTCAATGTGATAGGTGTCCACTCTGGGCATTTGTTCCTCGAAAAGTTGAAAGGTGTCACCGACCCCGAAGCCAAGCGCAAAGCCATTGGCTCGACCTTTATCGACGTGTTCGATGCCGAGGCGCAAAAGATTGAGGGCGCACGTTGGTTGGCGCAAGGCACCATCTATCCCGATGTCATCGAGAGCGTGAGCGTCAACGGGCCGAGTTGCAAGATCAAGTCGCACCACAACGTGGGTGGCTTGCCCGAGAAGATGAACCTGAAGATTGTGGAACCGTTGCGTTCCCTCTTTAAGGACGAGGTGCGCCGTGTGGGTCGTGCCTTGGGCATCAAGCGTGAACTGATTGGCCGTCATCCTTTCCCAGGGCCTAGTTTGGGTATCCGCATTTTGGGCGAAGTCACTGAAGAGAAGTTGCGTATCCTCCGCGATGCCGACGACATCTTCATCAAGGGTCTGCGCAACTGGCCTTGCGAGTTGCCGAGCGCGTCGTATCCCAATGAGATGGCGGACAACCTCTACGATAGTATCTGGCAAGCGGGAACGATGTTGCTGCCCGTGAAGTCGGTCGGCGTGATGGGCGACGAAAGAAGTTATGAATACACTATCGCCCTCCGCGCGGTCATCTCCACCGACGGCATGACCGCCGACTGGGTGCATCTGCCTTACGATTTCATGGCCAAGGTGTCGAATGACATTATTAATAAGGTGAAAGGTGTGAACCGTGTGTGCTACGACATCTCGTCGAAGCCGCCAGCGACCATCGAATGGGAATAAACTGAAAATCAACAAGATGATGAAAAAGGTATTTGTCCTGGTTTGCTTCTTGCTCGGACTTTTGTTTTCGGGCCACTTGAATGCCCAAACACCCGTTGAGCGTTCAGAGAACATCACTAAGATCGGTGGCAAGGAGTATTATCTGCACCGTGTGAAGAATGGTCAGACATTGTATAGCATCTCACGAGTGTATAACGTTTCCATTGAGGAAATAGAATTACTCAATCCGGAGGTGAAGAATGGGTTGAAAGCGGGGCATGTGCTGGGTATCCCTGTGCGGCCGCCGAAGGAACCCGAGCCGGAACCCGTTGTGGAGGAGCCCGCGCCTGTTGTTCCTGAACCAGAACCTGAACCAATTATCGAAGAGCCAGAACCCGAGCCAGAGCCTGTCGTAGTTGAGCCAGAACCAGTAATTGAAGAACCTGAGCCAGAACCAGTTATAGAGGAACCGAAGCCCGAGCCAGTTATCGAAGAACCCGAACCTGAACCAGTTATCGAAGAGCTGGTGCCTGAACCAATTATCGAGGAGCCTGAGCCAGAACCAGTAATTGAAGAGCCGGAACCTGAACTAGTTATTAAGGAACCCGAGCCCGAACCAGTTATAGAGGAACCTGAGCCCGAACCAGTTATTGAAGAGCCCGAACCTGAACCGATTATTGAGGAACCCGAACCTGAACCTATTATAGAAGAGCCAGAACCCGAACCCGTTGTGGTGAAAGTGGGTGGCCGCTATATCGTTCAAGCCAACGAAGACCTATACGACATCGCCAAGAAGTTTGGTATTGATGTCGCTGATTTCAAGGCTCTTAATCCCAGTTTGGCCAACACGATCTACGAAGGCATGGCCATTTCTGTGCCTGATATTGTCAACGAGAACGACTATATTGTGCATAAGGCCGAGTTCAACGAGCGCACCTCTTCGCTGTTGAAACGTTGGAAGATTGATGAAGCCGAATTCCGCGCCATGAATGTTTCGGTGGGTTCGCATGTGTTTGTCAACCAGACGGTTTTGATACCGATAGACCGTATCAAACCCGAGCATGAGGTGATGGATGAACCTATTATTGAGGAGGTGGAAGAGCCAGAAACGATAGAAGAGCCTGTCGGCGCAGAGGAGCCTTCCGTCGTGTTCAACGAGCCATTGGAGACTCCCGAATGTTACGCTGACCCTGCCAATGCCGCAAAACATTACAAGGTCGCCTTGATGATACCGCTTTATCTCAACGATGTGGTTAGTCTTGAAATCACGAAGGACAACCTGTCGGGGCTGCAAAAGGCGCGTTCTCTCTCGTTCCTGCCGTTCTACGAAGGCTTTATGATGGCCGTTGAGAACATGACCAACGAGCAAGGCCTCAAACTCGATTTGACCGTGCTGGATGTCACCGACAATGTGAGTACAGCGGAACGAGCCTTGCGGAGCATCGGAAATCAACACTTTGACTTGATAATCGGTCCGTTCTTCGGCAAGTCGTTTGCTGTCATCGAGGAATATGCCAAGGCACATGACATTCTTGTGGTCAATCCTTTGTCGACGCGAAACGAGGTCGTGGAAGGCAATCCAAACGTCATCAAGTTGAAGCCTTCCAAGGGCGGTCAGATTCTCGACATCGCCTATTTGGCGCGCAAGCATTATCCTGACGGCAACATCTTCATTTTGAGCCGTGAAAAGGTATCCGACTCGCTGTTTTTGAACCAATTGGAGCATGAGTTGAACATCGCCGTGAACGACGAAGTGACAGTGTCGGGCAACGATTTTCTGCAATTTGCCAAAGACGAGAGTCAGCGCTTGGAGATGGGTAGTCGCCTCGTGTCGACCATCACCGTCGAAGGGCAGGTGTATTCCACCAATGACCTGAAAAATGGCACTTTGGACCATGTCGTCCTCGCCAATCCTGTGCATCGATATGAATACAGTTCTGAGAAACTTCCTTCTCTCGTATCTAAGCTATCGGGTGTGCGCGACAATGTCATTATTGCCTACGGCGACGACAACGTGTTTGCGACACAGGTGCTTAATACATTGAAAAAAGACGCTGACCGTGTTCCCATCACCCTTGTTTGTGCTCCCGATTGGACGAAATTCGAGAAACTGTTGGTCGAAAACCTGCTGCAAATGAACGCCATCTATCTCACCGACAACTTTGTCGACTACAATTCGGAAGAAGCCAACCGCTTTGTTGCTGATTTCAGAAGTAAATACACCGTTGAGCCGCAGAATTACGCCTTCGAGGGTTATGATGTGGCCACCTATTTCCTCACCGCTTTGATGCGCTATGGCAAGGATATGACGGAGTGTTTGCCTTATTTCACCATGCCGCTGTTGCATACTCAGTATCATTTCATGCGCAAGGGCGAGGGTAATGGCCTTGAGAACCAGAATTGGAGCATGTATCAGTATGACAATGAGAAGATTGAGTTGGTACCGGTCAATCCGTTCAAAAAGAAAGCAGAATGAAGAAATTGAGCCTGTTGCTATGGGGATTGCTGTTTTTTGCGTCGTGTAATAACAGTGTGCAGCCTTCGGAGGAGGACGATGGGATGCAACGCACGTATTGGGCCAATGGCAAGTTGAAGTCAGAGTGCCGTTATGTTGACGGCAAGTTGGACGGACTCTATAAGACATGGTACGAAAATGGGCAAGTTTTTCAGGACGGACAGTATGCCAACGGCATGATGGACGGCTCATGGCTCATCTTCTATCCCGACGGACAATTGGCGGCCAAGGCGCAGTATGAAAAGGGCACTGGGAAGCAGACGTGCTATAACGAGGATGGCTGTATCGTCATGGAAGTGAGCTATGTTGACAACCAGAAGCATGGCCAGGAAATTCATTATGCGACAGACGGAACAGTAGTGCAAATCGTCGAATATGACCACGGCAAAAAATATTTGCATTAATTTGAAATTTGTTCAAATAAAAGTCCTACCTTTGCACCGCTTTCTAATTGAAGCAAACTTTCTAAACCAACAATAAACCTTTAATTAAAGTCAAAAAAATGAAAGTAAACGAAATTATGACCGCTCTGGAAGCCAAGCATCCAGGCGAGAATGAGTATCTGCAAGCAGTGCGCGAAGTGCTCGAATCCATCGAAGAAGTCTACAACCAGCACCCCGAGTTTGAGAAGGCCAAGATCGTCGAAAGACTTGTTGAGCCCGATCGTATCTTCACGTTCCGCGTGACTTGGGTTGACCGCAACGGCGAAGTTCAGACGAACCTCGGCTACCGCGTTCAGTACAACGCCGCCCTCGGCGCTTACAAAGGTGGTCTCCGTTTCCACAAGGCCGTCAACGTCTCCATGCTGAAGTTCTTGGGCTTCGAGCAAATCTTCAAGAACTCTCTGACCAACCTGCCTCTCGGCGGTGGTAAGGGCGGTTCCGACTTCGACCCGGTTGGCAAGACCGACGAAGAAATCATGCGTTTCTGCCAAGCTTTCATGTATGAACTTTGGAGAAACATTGGTCCCGACCAAGACAGCCCCGCTGGTGACGTCGGTGTCGGTGGCCGTGAGATTGGTTACCTCTACGGTGCCTACAAGAAGCTCGCTCGTGAGCACAGCACTGGCGCTCTGACTGGCAAGAGCTATGGCTGGGGTGGTTCTCTGATCCGTCCTGAAGCCACTGGTTTCGGTGCCATTTACTATGTCGAGCGCATGGTGAAGCAGACTGGCGACAAGATGGAAGGCAAGCGCATTGCCCTCTCCGGCTTCGGTAACGTGGCTTGGGGTGCCGCCATCAAGGCTACTGAACTCGGTGCCAAGGTTGTTGCTCTGTCAGGTCCCGACGGCGTGTGCGAACTGCCGAACGGTATCGACAAGGAAATGATTGACTACATGCTGGAGATGCGTGCCTCCAACCGTAACAAGGTTGAGGACATGGCCACCAAGTTCCCCGGCAAGGCCAAGTTCACTGCTGGCAAGAAGGCCTGGATGGTGAAGTGCGACATCGCTTGCCCCTGCGCTTTCCAGAACGAGCTGGCTGAAGCCGATGCTAAGGAACTGATCGCCAATGGCGTGAAGTATGTCGCTGAGGTTTCCAACATGGGTTGCCAACCCGCCGCTATCGCCGCTTTCCAGGCTGCCAAGATCCCGTTCGGTCCTGGTAAGGCTGTGAACGCTGGTGGTGTTGCCACCTCTGGCCTCGAAATCTGCCAGAACGCTG
>Ga0310786_10007794_pt1 | contig 13873 bp, 14 predicted proteins | sample AusTroGonzalo_MG_FD_203881 | JGI IMG/M metagenome (GOLD analysis project Ga0310786, IMG submission 203881) | Bovine rumen microbial communities from tropical cattle in Woodstock, Queensland, Australia - Gonzalo_03 (v2) (version 2) | ecosystem: Host-associated > Mammals > Digestive system >... | reverse complement strand
GGAATCCATATTATTTCGATGGCAAAGATTGGAAGGAGTATGTGGGCAGCAATAAGTAATGGTGAAATAATATTATAGTAATAATGCAACTTGTGGGTACGCCAAATGGCGTGCCCACTTTTTTTATACAGCAACAATATGAAAGACAAAGGAAAAAACAATGAGAGGCCGCGGTACAACCTCTGAGGGCTCAGCGGAGCTTCTGCAAGCACACAAGGGTGCCTCTGAGGGCTCAGCGGAGCTTCTGTAAGCACACAAGGGTGCCTCTGAGGGCTCAGCGGAGCTTCTGTAAGCACATAAGGGTGCCTCTGAGGGCTCAGCGGAGCTTCTGAATGGTTACAAGACTGCCTCAATCAGCTCAGCGGAACTTCTGCATGATTACATGACAGCCTCAACGCGCTCAGCGAACCTCTAGGTGCCACGCAGTAGCGCCACTTTCGGCAAAGTTGAGGTTTCAGCGCCACGCAGTAGCCTCACTGCATGTTCTGCAGGAGCAATGAAAAATGTAATAATTATAAAAGCAAGTTTTTTCGGCTCAAGTCTGGCATCTATAGTCTAAACTCTTTATTTGACGCTGCCCCCGTTGGGGCTATTGCCCTTCCCCAATAGAAAAGGGGCTTGGGAGATGTTTGCAATCATGCGAATGAATTGCCAATAAAATGCGAATTGAAAAGTTTGGCTATATCGGCAGAATGTCGTACCTTTGCGGCCAGTTAAGTTAAACTGTCGTGCGTATGAAAGTAGATGGAAAATTCATGATGACGGGAGGTTTGCTCCTATTTCTGGTTCTGGCTGTCGCGGGTTGTGGAGTCCGTGAGGGAGATAATCGCGATGTGGCGGAAGATGAGGTTTTCAGTATCGTGGGTACCTGGGAGTTGAACGAGATTCGGTTCCTTACGGGGCAGCGAGTCGATGTGCATACAGGATATGAATATGTATGGTACAGGTTTTTCGAGGAAGACGGCACGTATTATGTGGCCGAACTGAACGCTGGGGGTATGGGGAAGAAACCTTTGAAACCTCATGAGATGTCTGAGTATTTCTTTATGATGTCGCCTTATGATACCGTTTTCATTGAGCATGGAAGGATGAGGGGGCTGATCATTATGGACAATCGTACGATGGGTATAGACCGTGGGGATTATGTTGAGGTTTATATGAGGAACGACGAGCTGCCTGCCAATGTAGTATCGGAGATTGAGGGCGAGGTTGAGGCTGCTTTGCGTCCGAATCAGGGCGGAGACACTCAATACATCATGCCGGCATCTTCGGCAAATGACGACAACAAGGGTTGGATTTGGATTGTAGTGCTTGTGGTGGTAGCGGCGGGTGCTCTTTATTTATTATATAAGGAAAAAAACAAAGACAAGCAACCTAAGGCAGAAAAGGATGTCGTGGAGATGGAGGAAGACGAGCAGGAAAATCATGCATTCATCCACTCGGACTATTATCTGGCTTTGCGTCAGCGTTTACATGAAGGGCCGACACTGAAACCCGACGAGTGGAAAGAATTAGAGACGCAGATGAAGAGTGCCTATCCCAAGTTCTTCAGAAAACTGGCAGGAATGTGCCAGCTCTCCGAAGTGGAACTCCGCGTCATCATGCTCACCAAACTGGGAATCCCTCCATCAGCAATCGCCATCCACACTTGTCGGGAATATAGCAGCATTAGCTCAATTCGCAGCCGGCTCTATTACAAACTGTTTGGGAAAAAAGGTGGCGCAAAAGACTTGGACGACTTTATCATAAATCTTTAACAATAAAGAAAATATTACTCGAGTAAATGATTCAATAACACTAAAAACAATTGAAACGATGGAAAAACTGAAATTCAAAGTAATTTGCATGATGATGCTGATGGCATCTGTTTGTGCTACGAATGTCTCGGCCCAGTCCGAGCAAGAGAAAATGATGGTGGGTGTATGGAAATTCAATGGGTACACCGACGCGAAAGGCAAAAAGTTTGACGGAGGGAAGAACTTTTCAGCAGTAAAGATATACAATCCCGACGGAGAGTATTGTTTTGCGCAGTTCTATATCTATTCGGACGGCACAGTGGACGTGAAACCGCATGACTATGGAACCTGGTCGTATAAGAACGGCCAGTACATGGAATGTGGCAGAAAAGGAGAGATTATTTCGCTTACGAAAAAGGAATTCCGTGGTAAATGGAATGGTCTGGAAGATTCATGGCTGAGGGTCGAAAAGCTGCCAGAGAAGTTCACAACCTATATTATGTCAATGTGCAGGGTGCTCAACACTCGTTCGGACATTAAGGAAATCATCTTACGCGACATCTTTAATCGCGAAAAGGGAACTCCCAATTATATTGCAGAGAACTGAACCGGGTGTTTGTATGAAAACATAAAGAAAGGAGCCGTGTGGCTCCTTTCTTTATTACTTCAGTTGATCGGCTATGGCTTTCATGCCGGCGATGGATGGGTGTCCGCCTTTCTTGTCGATGTCGTGCAGTTCGACAAGCTTCACTTTATAATGCTTGCAGATTTCACGGACGGATTCGTTGACTTCGTTCTTCAGCTCGGAGTTGAGGATGAAGATGATTTGGGTGTTGAGATAGCGGTTGGTCATGTAGTGGAGCATGTAGGCCATAGCTGGGCGGAAGGAATAGAGTTCCTGTTTCGTCCAGTTTTCGTATTTATACTCGCCGATAGGGGAGTTGGCCCATGCGTCGTTGGTTCCGCCGAAGATGTAGATGATGTCGGGGGCACCGCCAAGGTTGTCCATGCGGGCAATGAACGAGTTGTGTTTGACGTCTGCGCGGTTGTAACCGGTGTTGCAGATGGTGGAACCGGAGAAGGAATTGTTCTTCAGAAGTCGCCATCCCTTGGCTTTGATGAGTTGATGCCACCAAGTCTGAGTAACGTTGGTAACATCGGTCTGTGTGCGAGGTGTGCCGTCGAAGTACCACACGTAGTTGGTGTCGGGTTCGAGATAGTGCTCGTACGTGCTGTAGGAGTCGCCGAGGATGGATACGGTCTTGACTTGTGCGTTGGCGATAAGGCCAGTAGCCATCATGAGGATGGCGAGGAGGATTCGATTTGTTTTCATGCTATACATTATTCTTATTTTATATTAAGCGTCGTCTTCGTCGGGGTCTTGGTTGAGGTCATTGTTGATTGGCTCGGTGTCGATGGTTTCGACAATCGATGTGGCGATGCCACCGCTACGGTCGATGGCAATGCCGATGGAGTAGCTGATATCGGATGTCTCGTCGGGGTCACCTACGACTGCGATGAAATAGAAGCGGTCGTGCTTGTCCTGCTGCATGTAGTTGAAGTTGAAGCCTGCGAGGACGGAACGCTTGTAGTCGGCTGCTGGGATGAGCGACTGGAAGGATTCCTTGGTGAATCTATGTTCGAAGATGGTTTCCTGTCCGTTTCGGATGATCAGCAACACGGCATTGTCATGGTAGCGATAGCCTTCAGCGGTAGTGACGACGGGCTGTGAGGGGTCGTTCTGGAAGGCAAACTCGTAACTGTATTTCGTGCCGCCGACTTCTACGGTTCCGTCGAGGTTGTATTCGGCCATGTCGTTGATGGCTGTCTTGTTCGGACCTGATACTGCGATGGTATCGGTTTTGCTTTGTTCGGTTTTGTTGCCGACGCAACTGACTTGTGTCAATAATGCGGCAGCAATGCTGATTATGATAGCTGTTTTTCTCATGTTTTGAATGATTTGTGACGCAAAGTTACAAATAATTATGAATTATGCATTATGAATTATGAATTATTTACTATCTTTGCATGTCTTTTAATTAATACCCATATGAAACGAACAATTTTATTTGCAACAATGTTTGCAGGTGTCCTGATGGCTCAGGCACAGATTCCTTATGTTTATGATAAGGAGTATTCTGGAAAAGAGTTTAAGATGAAACCAGTCGTAAAACCTGAAGAGTTACCTTTGATTGAGAAATTACCCGATCCATTCAAGTTTCAGAACGGAAAGCGTTCGACCGATTTCAAGGACTGGGAACAGCATCGCTATGAGATTTCTCAACTGTTCCAGCAGTACGAGATTGGTATGCGTCCGGTATTGGAAGCTGGCAATTTGAAGGCCGTGATTGAAGACCAGGCTCCAGCTCCAGCAGGTGGCGGTAATCGTCCTGGTGGCGGTGGCTTCGGCGGCTTCGGTGGTGGTTTCGGTGGCTTTGGCGGCTTCGGCGGTGGTCAGCCAGATGAGACAATCGGCGAACGCAAACAGCTAAAGGTGACTGTGAAGCACAATGGTCAGGAACTGGTGCTGACGGCTCAGATTCAGTATCCGAAGGAGGCGAAGTATCCATGTCCTGCATTGCTCGGCGTATCGAACACACTTCCCGGTCGCTTCTTCACGGGTCGCGGATGTGCTATCGTGAATATTGATGTGTTTGCCGTCACGCAGCATACGCAGAAGCGTGGTACGGAGCCTATCAACAAGCTGTATCCTGAACTTGAGGCTAACGGCTCGTATTGTTTCTGGGGCTGGTGTGTATCAAGAATCATCGACGGTCTCCAGCAGTTAGGCCCAAGCAAATCTAAGATTGATACGAAGCACTTGGCTATCTCAGGTTGCTCATGGGCTGGTAAGTGTGCCCTTTATTGCGGTGCATTCGACGAGCGTATCGCACTCGTTATCGCTCACGAACCTGGAGGTGGCGGCGTCGCTTCTTGGCGTTACAGCGAGACTCTGGGCAATGTGGAGCGTAGTTTCAATACGAACGACTCATGGTTCTTTGCTAATATCAAGACCGACTATGCTGAGGAGAAGATTGCTCGCATGCCTGTCGACCATCACGAACTCGCTGCGATGGTTTGTCCTCGCGCTTTGCTCTATTTCGGCAACACCGACTACGAGTGGTTGGCTGATGAGAGCGGTTATGTATCAATCAACGCTGCTAAGGAAGTATGGAAGACTTTCGGCATCGCTGACCGTGTAGGTTACAGCATCTCAGGTGGACATGGCCACTGCCAGTTGCCCGAGGCTGAGTATCCTTATCTTGAAGCCTTCATCGACCGCTTCTTGCTCGATAAGCAGGATGTGAAGACCGAGGTGGCCAACGCTCCTATGTTCAAGGACGTTGACTGGAAGGCTTGGATTGCAGATTGGAAATAATCACTTTGTTTATGGCACGTCCCGGCTTGTCCGGGCGTGCCTTTTTTATGTTATCGTCATGAAAAACTTTTCGTTGCTACTTTTCACTATTGTTGCCCTCGCGCTGACTTCGTGCGAGAACAATCACGTCGACCCCGACTGGACGGCAACCATCGACTCAGCCGATTACGTCATTCCGCAGCCAGTGTCGCGTGAATTATCGGTCAGTGTAACTGTCGACCTTGATGCTGTGATTCAGTATTCGGGCGATGCTGACAACCGTGAGCCTATCCGTCCCGTAATGCATCCCGACGACCGCATCTACATCTTCGCTATTCCGAATTCGGAACCTATCTATCGTATGACGGGCTATCTCACGATGGATGCGGGTTCGCTCTCGTCCGATATGCGTTCGGCTCGGTTTTCTGGCACCTTATATATATTTAAAGGAGGGCAACCGTCGCCCGACATGCCGTTCCGTTCGGACAACTATCTTGCCGAATGCCGTGCCGAAGCACATCTGGTTCCTGCGGGCATGAATGCGGACTTCTTCATGACGAACTACTCGAATATCTATTCATACAACTCGGGTCTGAGTCTGATTCAGGGTAGTGGCTGTGTCGAACGGCTTGTCGAGCAGGTGTTGCCGATTCGAAGCGAGACGTATGATGCCACAAATCGTCGGTTCAGCGCCTTTTATGCTTCGCCCATGTTCCGCTTCGAGGTGAAAGGCCTGTCGAATGGCGAGTATTCGGTCACGTTAGGCACGACGAAAGATGATATTCAGACCGCAACGATTTCCTACGCACAGGTTTGCAACCTTAGGAACAGCTGCACGTTCCACACGAAGCTCAATGTCGCCAAATCGGGTGATGCAGTCTTCGCCGTGGCATTCCCAGCTATCCAGAACATCGAGCATATCCTTCTAGGTATCCAGGGATTGCAGCCGAATCCTGAGTACGGATTCTATGTGGGGCGTACTCAGTTGAAAAACAATATGTGCTACATTGTTTCGACCGATGCCCGCATCGATCATTGATACAATCAGAAATGAGGCTCTTGCTGATGTCAAGCAAGGGCCTCAATCTTGTACTGCTCATTTGTTGAGAGCCAAGTGATGTGAAAATTCTATTTGTGTGTCTTGCGGAATTCATCCAACTGTTTGAAACAATGTCGGTCGATGATTTCCTCCAGTTTCCGGTCGTGGTTGTGGTGGATGCTCGGTTTATTGCCACCGATTTCCAACAACTCGCCGTTCTCCTTCGTATATGGATGCCAATTCGGGATGCCCTCCATGTTAGGATTGCCGTTGTGAGCAAACTGTGCCCAGATGTCGCTCATGATGGTTGCCCATTGTTTGTTGGCATCGAGAGTTTCCTGCGACAGTTGGTTCTCATAATGATGCAAGACATCGAAACAATACTTCAGTTCGGCGCCATGGGCTGAACCCTTCTGGCCGCGAGCATCCGATTCGGTCACGGTATACATATATACATAGGTATCAGCCGCACGCTTGCCACCAATGGCATCGGCCGTGATGATGGTCTTTGGGCGGAACAGCCAGTCGATGCAAAGCAGGTCTTGAGGAAACTGTTCCTCGTTGCTTGCCCGCATCGGATAGGCTCCCTTGAACGCTTCGATATAAGCATCGGTTTCGTCGCCGAACGTCCGTTGCAACTCCGTGCGAGCCTGCTCCATCGTGATTTCCTGTCCGTAGCGAACACGCTGCAGCTCGTTGAACGTTGTACCAATCATAATCGGAATATTGTCGCTGAAGGATGGGAAAGCCGGCTGGAATGGCTGCTGAACCACGTCGACATCATCGGGTGTAGGGCCGAATCCCCACATCATCGGTGTGCCTGGACGACGGGTGCCGATACTGTTCGCCATGGCACGCTGGCCGGCCGCATAGAGGTCGGCATACGACACGTCCTTTATCTTATCGACATCCTTCTTCGCAATGCCAAGTTCCTGAAGCACTGCCTCGCCCAGTTCCTCTGTCATCAGCTTCGTATTTACGTTGAGAATCGTTCCGCTCATGATAATTGCCTTGTGGAACAGTCCGCGAGCTGGCGGCATACACAATAATGTGCCGACTTTGCCTCCACCGCCCGATTCGCCGAAGATGGTGACGTTTCTAGGGTCGCCGCCGAACTGTCGGATGTTGTCACGTACCCATTGCAGCGCCTGAACGATGTCGAGCATGCCCGCATTGCCCGAATGACGATAGCGTGGGCTGCAAGTCGAGAGGTCGAGGAAGCCGAGGATGTTCAGACGATGGTTCACGCTCACCACCACCACATCCTTCTTAGCCAGACACATGCCTGGGTCCCAAGCACTCGTTCCTGAGTCGAAGCCGCCACCGTGTAGCCACACCATCACCGGTTTGAGTTTCGGAGCAGAATAGGCCTCTCCCTTCCGTTGCCGTTCGGCAGGAGTCGTCCACACGTTCAGCACGCAGCACTGCTCGCTCATCTCGTCCTCGTTCGTTGAGTTTCTGCCGCCCTGCATTGCCTGCGGCCCCCAATGGTCGCACACCCGGACTCCCGTCCAACTCTTGACAGGCTGAGGAGGCATGAAACGTTCCACCGTCGCATACGGAATGCCCAGGAACGCCTGTGTTCCCTCCTGTATAATGCCCTGAACCTGACCCGCGCGAGTCCTTACAATCGGTTTGTCACCTGTTTGCGCCCCACCAAGCGCCGACACGGCCACGAGGACCGCAAAAACAATTCGTCTCATACTGATTTGCTTAGGAATGTGTGGCAAAGTTAGCAATTTATTATGAATTATACATCATAAATTATAAATAATTCGTAACTTTGCACGAAATTAAAAAGAAAAACTATGGGAAAAGGAAAACTCGCGAAGTTCGCCGACATGGCTGCAAACCCGCTCGTCGTGGAATGTCCATTCTGGCAACTTCAGAAAGAAGGATTCGATTTGAAAGGAAAATGGGGGAGTGATTTCTTCAAGAATCAGAACCCCATCGTGCTCGAACTGGGCTGTGGACGTGGTGAATACACCGTCGGTCTGGCTCGCGTATTTCCCGACCGCAACTTTATCGGCGTCGACATCAAAGGCTCACGCATGTGGCACGGTGCCCAACAGGCACAAGCTGAGGGACTGACAAATGCCGCATTCCTCCGCACCAACATCGAATTCATCCACGAAATGTTCGCGCCGAATGAAGTCCATGAACTCTGGCTCACCTTCTCCGACCCGCAGATGAAAAAACCCACCAAGCGTCTCACATCGACGTACTTCATGGAGCGCTATCGTCGCTTCCTCGTCGACGGCGGCATCATCCACCTCAAGACCGACTCCAATTTCATGGCCACTTACACTCGTCTCATGGCCGAGCACAATAGCCTTCCTATCGAGGAATTTACCGATGACTTGTATGGAATGAATGCTTCTGGTCCAAATCCTGCGCGCGAGGATTCCCCCCTCACGTCCATCCGCACTTATTATGAGCAAATGTGGCTCGACCGCGGTATTCCCATCAAGTACATCCGCTTCCGACTTCCTCACGAAGGCATCCTGTCCGAACCGGACGTCGAAATTCCCATTGACGAATACCGTTCGTACGACCACGAAGTAAAAACAACCGTCAAAACCCGTAAGTAATACACCTTATTATTTATATATAGCACCATGACATTATATCCCAAACTTATCACCGATGCGCTCGCAACCGTTCGCTATCCGGGCAACGGACGCAACCTCATCGAAGCCGAGATGATTGAAGACGACCTCCGCATCGACGGCATGAACGTTTCGTTCTCCATCATCTTCCCCAAAGATCCCGACCCGTTCAGCAAGTCCGTTGTGAAAGCTGCCGAGACTGCCATCCATACCTTCGTCAGTCCCGATGTTAATGTCACCGTTCACACGAAGTTCATTGCCCCACAGTCGCAAACCTCGGATGAGCCGCCCGTCCTGCCTGGCGTACGAAACATCATCGCCGTCTCCTCAGGCAAGGGTGGAGTGGGTAAATCTACCGTGGCTGCAAATCTTGCAATCGGTCTTGCCAAACTCGGTCATCGTGTTGGCCTCCTCGACACCGATATCTTCGGTCCGTCGATGCCCAAGATGTTCCAAGTGGAAGATGCTCGCCCTTACGCTGTCAATATCGACGGAAAGGATCTCATTGAACCTATTGAACAATATGGCGTCAAGCTTCTCTCCATCGGTTTCTTCGTCGATCCCGACCAAGCTACCCTTTGGCGCGGTGGTATGGCCTGTAACGCACTGAAACAGCTCATCACCGAGGCCGATTGGGGCGAACTCGATTACCTTGTGCTTGATACACCGCCTGGCACCAGTGACATCCATCTCAGTCTCATCCAACTGCTCGATATCACCGGTGCAGTTATCGTCAGTACGCCGCAGCAAGTGGCTCTTGCCGACGCACGTAAAGGCATCAACATGTACCAGAATGAGAAGGTCGCTGTGCCTATCCTCGGCCTCGTGGAGAACATGGCTTGGTTCACTCCTGCCGAATTGCCCGACAACCGTTACTACATTTTCGGTCGTGAAGGCTGCAAACAGCTTGCCGAGGAACTCAACGTGCCTCTTCTTGCACAAATACCTCTTGTTCAAAGCATCTGCGAGAATGCCGATGCCGGACTTCCGCCTGTTCTCCAGCCGGCATCACCCGAAGGCATCGCCTTCATGTCGCTCGCTGCAAAGGTCGTCACAGCGGTAGATAAACTTCAAGTATAAGAGGTTATGGAGTATTCGAAGGCTGATAGAAGGGCTGTCATAATGCTTGCTCTTATCGCATGCGGTATCATTGCTGGCATCGTGCTCTTTGGCCAGCGAGAGCAGTCGATGGTGTCTGCGCCTGCGCTGCCTAATGATTTCCTGAAAGCCTTTATGGACTCTAAGATCTCTAAGGACTTTAAGGACTATCAGGATTTTAAGGCCCCGAAGGGCAAGCCATGCAAGCCTTATCAATCTTATAGTTCCTATAGTCACTATAGTTCCGATAAAAACCATCGGCCCTCCGAGCGCTTGGAACAATTTGATAACTCCGATCCTTCTCGTCCTTCCAAATTTTCTCAGCCCACGACCGTTGACATCAACTCTGCCGATACTATGTTGCTGCAGCGCATTCCCGGTATTGGCTCGAATATCGCCCGATGGATTGTTCAGCGCCGCGAGCGGCTTGGAGGCTTCTACTCCGTGGATCAATTGCTCGAAGTGCGCTACGTTGAACCTGCAATGCTCCAATGGTTCAAGGTTGATACTGCTTTAGTTCATCGTTTCCGCATCGGCGACATGACTTTTGCCGAGATGTCACGTCATCCCTACATCGGTTATGAGAAGGCAAAGGCCATCAGCAACTACCAGCGCCTGTATGGGCCAATCTCTGACATGGAACAGCTTCGCGCCACTGCTATCTTTACCGACGAAGAACTGGAAAGACTGCAGAATTACATTTTTTGACGTAATTCCTACCTGTGTTTGCTTTCTTTTTTGTAACTTTGCATCCGTTTAAAGATTATGAATATATTCAAGAAAAATCCAAGGAATTGGCATCCGTTGAAGGGACAGCCTCTGACGGAGATGGACAAGCGCATCCTCTGGTTTCAGAACAAAGGAAAGCTATGTCCCAGCCGTGACCTCATTAAAACGCCTGAGCAAATCGAAGGTATCCGTCGTGCTGGCCGGCTCAACACGGCGCTGCTCGACCTTGTGGCGGAAAAAATTTGCGAAGGAATGACGACTGAGGAAATCGACCGAATTGTCTACGACTTTACAACGGCCCACGGCGGCATTCCGGCCCCTCTCAATTACGAGGGATTCCCCAAGAGCGTGTGTGTGTCGAAGAACGATGTGGTTTGTCATGGAATTCCGAGCGATGATGAAGTGTTGGAGGAGGGTGACATCGTGAACGTGGATGTGACGACCATCCTTGATGGCTTTTTTGCCGATGCCAGCCGCATGTTCATCATCGGAAAGACGAGTGCAGAGCGTGAACACCTCGTGCAGGTGGCCAAAGAGTGTCTTGACATCGGCGCCGAGGTGTGCAAGCCTTATACTTTTGTCGGTGATATGGGTAACGCGATAGCCAAGCATGCCCATAAGAATGGTTTTACCATTGTCCGCGACCTCTGCGGACATGGCGTTGGCAATGCTTTCCACGAGGACCCCGATATCGAACATTACGGCAAGAAAGGAAGTGGCATGCTGCTCGTGCCGGGCATGGTATTTACCATTGAACCAATGGTCAATGCCGGTGACTGGGAAGTAGTTGTCGATGAAGAAGACGGCTGGACCGTCTACACGGAAGACTATAGCGATTCAGCTCAATGGGAGCACACGTTCCTTATGACCGAAGAGGGTTTGGAGGTGATAACGTATTGATAGTGCCTATAGTTCCTATAGTTCCTATAGTCCCAAGCATCAGAAGATTACAGACAATCATCATTGATATAGCCCCAAGCATCAAAGGATTACAGACAATCATCATTGGTATAGCCCCAAGCATCAAAAGATTATGGACAATCATCAGAAGGACATCGTAATACTTGCCATCGAATCATCGTGCGACGATACGTCGGCGGCTGTGCTGCGCGACGGCATCTTATTGTCGAACGTGACGGCCAGTCAGGCTGTGCACGAGCAATATGGTGGCGTTGTACCAGAGCTGGCGAGCCGTGCGCACGAGCAAAACATCGTTCCAGTGGTCGATGCGGCCTTGAAGCGAGCTGGAGTTGAGAAGGAACAACTCACTGCCATCGCCTTCACGCGTGGCCCCGGCCTTATGGGTAGTCTTTTGGTGGGTGTGAACTTCGCCAAGGGGCTTGCACTTGCGCTTGGTATCCCGTTGGTCGAAGTGAATCACTTGCAAGGTCATGTCCTCGCTCATTTCATCAAAGAGAATGGCGACGAGACTGCTCCGCCGTTCCCGTTCCTTTGTCTGTTGGTCAGTGGCGGTAACAGTCAGATCGTGAAGGTGAATGCTTATAACGATATGGAAATCATCGGGCAGACCATTGACGATGCTGCTGGCGAAGCCATCGATAAATGCTCGAAGGTGATGGGTCTGGGTTATCCTGGAGGTCCTGTCATCGACCGTCTGGCTCGTCAGGGCAATCCTGAAGCTTATCATTTTGCCAAGCCGAACATCCCGGGTTACGATTACAGCTTCTCCGGGCTGAAGACCTCGTTCCTTTATTCCCTTCGCGACTGGCTGAAGGACGATGCCGACTTCATTGAGCATCACAAGGAGGACCTCGCGGCCTCGTTGGAACGTACGGTTGTCGATATCCTCATGAAGAAGCTTCGTATGGCGGTCAAGGACACGGGCATCAAGCATGTTGCCGTGGCTGGGGGCGTCAGTGCTAACAATGGATTGAGGAACGCGTTCCGCGACCATGCCCAACGTTACGGTTGGACCATCTATATTCCCAAGTTCAGTTATACAACCGACAATGCCGCGATGATCGGCATCGCCGGCTTCTTCAAATATCAGGATCATGACTTCTGTGACATCAATGCACCAGCTTTTGCTCGCGTCGGGTAAGTCGCTTTGCACCGCCGAGAGCTGTTCGGGCGGGCGTATAGCCTCGCTCATCACCAGTATGGCGGGTAGTTCCGAGTATTTCCGTGGCGGCATTGTGTCGTACCAGACTGCAATCAAGGAAATGGTTTTGCACGTCGATGCTGCGGTGATTGAGAAGTACGGTGTGGTGAGCCGCGAGACCGCCGACGCCATGCGAGTTTGTGCTTGCAATCTGTTTAAGGCCGACTACGCTATCTCGATTACGGGTTACGCAGGCCCGACGGGGGGCACGGAGGCCGATCCTGTGGGCACGGTCTATATCTCGGTGGGCACGGCGACCCAAGGTCTGACTAAACGTGTTGTCAGCCAGCTTGGCGAACGTACAAAGATACAGGACGACGTGGCCCGGCAGGCCATCGAGCTGTTCAATAAGTATTTGGAAGTGGAACTATGAAAGAGGTAAGGTTCTTCTACACGCCCGAACCTCAGACGGGGATGCTGCCCGACGAGGAAGCGGCGCATGCGGTTCGCGTGCTACGCATGGCGGAGGGCGACGAGCTGTTCCTGATGGACGGCCGCGGCACGTTCTTCCGTGCTGAAATCACCGAGGCTTCGAAACATCGCTGTGGCTTCCGCATTGTCGAGACTTTGCCTCAGCCGCGGCAGTGGGGGGCTCATCTGCACTTGGCTATGGGGGCGACGAAGAACATGGACCGCACCGAATGGCTGGCTGAGAAGGCGACGGAGATAGGGTTCGACGAACTGACTTTCCTTGACTGTCGGTTCTCGGAGCGCAGGGTGGTTAAGAACGAGCGCATCGAGAAGATTATGGTTGCGGCGATGAAGCAGAGCCGCAAGGCCGAGTTGCCGAAGCTGAACGGGATGACTTCGTTTGCCGATTTCATCCGCCGGCCGTTCACGGGCGGAAAGTTCATCTGTCATTGCTACGACGACAACCTGCCGTTGCTCCGTGACAGTCTGGTTTCAGGCGAGGACGCGGTGGTGATGATTGGTCCGGAGGGCGATTTCAGCCTCGACGAGGTGCGCGAGGCCGAAGCTGCCGGGTTCCGATCGGTGAGCCTTGGCAAGAGCCGTCTCCGCACTGAGACTGCTGCCCTTGTTGCGGTGCATCTGATGCATCTGGCTGCGGGCGAATAGGGGGCTGACGGCCTTGGCGTCGGTTTTGCCGGCGTTTCCGATAGTGACGATTATAAGATTAGAGATATGCATACAAGAGAAGAGAAACTTGAGGCCTTCGGGCGA
>Ga0310786_10007793_pt1 | contig 13874 bp, 4 predicted proteins | sample AusTroGonzalo_MG_FD_203881 | JGI IMG/M metagenome (GOLD analysis project Ga0310786, IMG submission 203881) | Bovine rumen microbial communities from tropical cattle in Woodstock, Queensland, Australia - Gonzalo_03 (v2) (version 2) | ecosystem: Host-associated > Mammals > Digestive system >... | reverse complement strand
CCTCCTGCTTTATGACTACAGAAGAAACTTCTGTTGTGCCGTCGGACTCAACGAGCAAGTAGGTCACGTTGACGATGGAGGTTGCGGCCTCGAGGTTCCACTGGTAAACCTTTTCATAGGTGTACTGAGGAACTGCAACATCCTCAACCTTCCAAGTGAAGAATACACGACCTGCGTCGTTCCAGCTGGTCTCGCCATAAGGTGCATTGGTAGCGCGGATAGCGTACTTACCATCCTGCAGGAACAGAACCTGAGCCTCCCACGTGTTACGATTGTTCGTAGAGGTGATGTAGTTGGAAATATCCAAAACGGCCTTATCGCTGCTCAGGTTAGCGTTTGTGAAGCGCGTGCCACCACCGTCGAGATAGTAGCCGTACAGTCTGTAACCGTTACCCTCGACCTTCGAAAGAGCGAAGACGGTAGCATCTGCACGATTGCTTGTCAGCTTACCAGCAGACGTGATGTAGTACTTCGTTTCCTCGACGTCGGTAGTGATGTAGTAGTCACCACCATCGCCAATAGCTGCAAGAGCTTGTTCGTAAGCAAGATCAAAGTTCTCGTCCACAGGCTTGACAAGCGTCAGCTTGAAGTTGTCAGCTACGAACCAGCGGGCAGCCATCGTCTCGACGTTCTTCACACCAATACGCAGGGTGCCGTCAAGTACGATTACATTACCGGTGGTGTAGGTGATGAGCTCTGTGCCATCAACATCGACAAGCTTGTAGGCCTCGCTGTCGCCGGATTTGCCATAAACACCGCTGGAAGCTGCGAATTCGCCTTCCACGCCGTTCATGGAGTTGTACATCTCAGCACTTACGCTATAGATACCATTGGGAAGACCGGCAATCTCCTGCCAGTAGTCGAAGGCACCGTTACTAGCATTACCGTTCCAATACTCGAATGCGGTAGTTCCGAACATAGGACCATTGCCACCATTGGGCTTTTCGCTTGTCCAACCATTAGCAGAACCATCAATATTAGGATTGGTGATGAAAACAGTCATGTCGGCACCAGCCAGTGTCTGGGACTTAGCCAGAGCGGGCAGAGCAGCCTCGACAGTAGCGATGGCAGCAGCCACATCAGCTACGGTAGCAGCCTCGTAAGCAGTCAGCACGCCCTCAATAGCACCATCGTAAACAAGCTTAGCCGCGTCATCTACGCTGTGAGCCTTGTAGTCCTCACCCTTGGCCAGGGCAGCGGTCAACGGAGCGTAAGCCTTAGCATCTGCTACGACAGCATTGATGGTGTTGATAGCAGCCTGATAGTCATCTGCGTTGTCATACACCTTGTTATTAGCTGCGACTGTATCGTCAAGCTTGGTAGCAAGTGCTGCAGGAATGGTAGCCTTGTCAATCGCCTGAGCTGCTTCAACAGAAGCTGCCAGTACGGCATTTGCATCAACGGTAGCGATTACACTCTTCAGCTGTACGACATGCCAGTTGGTGGACTTGGAAGTCTTGGACATACCAATCTTCACCTCGCCATTGCTTCCAACCTTCACGCCTTCCAGCGTTACTACAGCTGCTCCGTCGGGGAAGTTTGTCGCATAGTAGATGGGAATTTCTCCGCCAAATGTACCCTCAGAAGTGGTAGCATACAGGGTGACACCCGTGTTCTCTGTAATCTTGTCGCCTGCATTCCAAGTACCCGTGGAGAAAGCTTCAGATGAGAATCCGCGGCCGAAGGTGTAAGCAGCGCCACCGTACAATTCAATGGTATATGTACCCTCTGTCAAGCCAGTAACTGTCTGATAGAGGAGGTCGCCAGTACGATCGCAGTTTCCTTCGTAGAATTCGCAAACCTGAACCTCAGGAAGACCATTTGGAGTAACTGCCGGGCAGTAGTTTGTTGCTGTGTAACCAGCCTTACCGCCAGCGCCAGTTGTCCAGTTGTCCTTATTGGTTAGGGCAGCGAACTGAGATGTCATGTCAGTCTCGATGTAGATGACCTTAGCATCAATGCCAACCCAGTGGAGTTGTACGGGGGCACCAGCATAAGATGCGATGACTTCTTCGCTGTCAGTCTCAGCGTTCTTCACGAGATCTGCACCCAAGATAACAATGTTCTGATAGACGTAACCGGGCTTGAGGGCTTCGGGGAAGTCGGTTTCGCCGAGCGGGATGTAGAAGCTTGCGCCCTGTACGCGATGAGCGGTCTCAGAGCCCATGGTCATCAGATTTTCGGGCAGGTCGCCAGAAAGCAAGACGGTTACCTTCACCTTGAGATCATCAGCATTGTAGCCACAACGTTCGATGTTCTTTGCACTGTAGTTGATCTTCAGTGTGGAGCCTGCGGGTAGCTTGCTCACTGCTGCCTGTGTGCCCTCTGCGACATTGAAGGTGGGAGCGTTGAGGGAAACAACGGGATCAAAGGTATCCTCCAGTGTAGCCAGAGCATCAGTTGCATCAAAGTCTGCAGCCTCAATCATGTAATACTGGTTACCGCCATCGGCATTCATCCAACTGTTGATAACATATCCGTAAGGATCGTTACCATTGGTGTTGAGGCCATTGTTAGCGTCTCCCTTCTTGAAGTAGTACAGGAAGTAGGGAACGGTCTTGGGATCCATGAGGATAGCATCGTCACTGCTGCTGGGTGCATCAGCCAAAGCGCCGTTGTTGGTCACGAACTTCTTGTCTGTTACGCTGTAGATAAAGTAGTTTTCTTTATACTTGAGGATAGCGAAGTTCGCGGGAGTCGCATCGGTGAGTGTACTGTGAGCTGTAGAAGCCAAGTAGTTGTCCTTAGTGAGCAACTTACCGCGGTCGCAGGTGATAGTGTATGCCTTGGCATTGCTCAGGTCTGTCAGCGCCAGAACCAGTCCCTCCTTGAAGGAACGGGTTACCTTAATGGTGCAGTCTTCAGTGCCGATGGTGCCTTCGATGGCATAATCGTAGAAGTTCGACTGAGCGGTGAATGCTGCGGGAACATCAATATCACTGTTGCCAGATTGTACGATAGTCTTGGACTCAACCAGCTTGTCTCCTTCATACAGGGCGTATGTGACGTTCACCACATTCAGGTAAGTCTTCAGGGCTGCATTGGTAGTATTGACCTGTTCAACGTCAATTTGATAGACAGGTGTGTCGGCCTTCACCAAAGCGAGTGCATCGGCAATCTCAGGCAGAGCGGGCAGGATGTAGAACTCGGAGAACGTGAAGAACTTGTTACCATTGTCATCTGCTGCATGGTTGTTGGTGTCAATCACCGTGAAGCGGATGTACTTGTAAGCCTCTGTCGCCGTAATCAGGTCAGACAGATAGAACACGGGAGGAACCGTAGAAGGTAGACCTTCAGTAATCTCGGTAATCTCTGTGAATGCCTCACCGTCGTTGCTACCGCTGATCTTGATGTCGGTCGGGCGGTTGTTGAGGTTGCTGTTAGCAATCGGGTCACGCTTGACAAAATAGAAGTAGAACTTGTCAGCAGCATCGGGCAGCTCAGCCTGCAAGTAGTGAGGCTCTGTCACGCCACTATTACCCCATTGTGTGTGGAAATAGGTGCTGTAGTCATTGTCAATGAGGCCGGGAAGTCCGATACTCTCATTAGCCTTGGAGTTGTAGGAGAACTGTGAGGCATCCTGTACAAAACCCTTATACTGCTGGATAGCAGGAACCCAGGTCTTGATGGTCTCTGCCGCAGCCTTGCGTGCAGCAAATCCTTCAGCATCGCAGATGAGTTCGAGTTCCCAAGAGTAGTCGGGATCCCAACTATACTGTGCAACGGGCACCTCGTTAACGGTCTCAACAGCCCAATAGGAAGCAGCTACCCAACTCCATCCGCTGGTTGCACCGTCAGCTACGTTGGTAGCGCGTACGGCGTACTTGCCTTCATCATTGAGCAGGAATACCTGAGCATCCCATACGGCGCGAGTTCCAGTGGAAGTGCTGATATGGCCACACTTCAAGTTGTCTGCGCTGGTTCCAGGAGGATTGCTGAAGCGGGCGCTACCACCATCTACGAAGAAACCGACGTTGTAGAGCTCGCCGCCTGCCGCCTGCTTGAATTCGAAGCCGCCTGCAACGTTGATGTCCTCGGTCAGATAGCCGTCAGCCTTCAGGTAATAAGTCTTTTCGTTCTTTACCGTCTTGATGCGGTAAACAGAACCGTCCTGAATGGCTGCCAAAGCTGCATCGTAGGGATCAACGGGATCTTCGCTACCAGCTTCAGCACTGGCATTCCATACTACGAAACGCTTCTCTGCTGAGAGTGTGATCGTTGTTTCGGCAGAAACATCGCTCAGTGCCACCTCAAACTTGTAAGTGTCCACGTTTGTCCCTTCGCTTAATGTGAAAGGAGAATTGTTGGAGATACCATCATTTGCAGTCAAATCAAGACTTGATGGATCTGCAGTTACTCCAGTGATGCTCACGGTGACTGCTGCTCCCTTCCATGCTGCAGCATAGAAGGTAAGTTTCGTCGTGTTTGCAGGAACAGTAATTGTCATGTCTCCACCAGCTTTACTTGTGCCAACCTTAATACCGGCCATTTCATTGACGGTACAAGCTGACCCATTTGTGCCAGGTGCCAACGTAACATCTACAGCCCACGCACTACCGATGGCGAACATCAGTAGCGACACGAGAGAAAGTAAAAACTTTTTCATGAGATTGTTTCAATTTAGATTAATTAGTTTCTTGGTGCGTCGTCGGCTTGTGGCGCTTTGTGTGGACTTTCTTTATGTATGTCCGTCATGGTCTGAATCACTGCTGCAAGCCGCTTGAATCAAGCTTTCCAGTCTGAGTGGTAAAGCCAGCAGTGCTTTTGCTCGTTTCTTTCTTTTTCCTTTTGGTAATTGTTTCGTTCGATTTTAGTTAGACATAAGATATATTATAAATAAATAAGGTGCGTTAGACATTAGATTTGGGTGCAAAGATAACCATTTCGTGCGAAACGAAAAGGATTTTTGCAAAAAAAGTCATGAAAACGTAAAAAAAAGAGTCACTATCGTACGATTTCTATCACTTCGAGGTCCTTAAATGTGCCTTCATCGGCCGTAAAACGTACTAAAGTGCGCACTTGATGCCATCCTTGAAGGCCGGCAGCGCCAGGATTGATGTGCAGAAGGCTTAACTGCTTATCATACTGTACCTTGAGGATGTGACTATGACCACAAACAAAGAGCTTAGGTGGACGTGTGAACAATTGATTGCGGATGCTCCAGTCATAGCGGCCCGGGTAGCCTCCGATATGCGTCATCAGCACATCAGCCCCCTCGCAGGACCAGCGTAACTTCTGCGGAAACATGCGGCGTAGTTCTGCACCGTCGCAGTTGCCTACGACAGCCCGCAGAGGACGAAAATCGGCCAATCGATCGGCGATTTCAGTTGAACCAATGTCGCCGGCGTGCCAGATCTCATCGCACTCGGCAAAGTACTCCAGGTACTTGTCGTCCCAATAGGCGTGGGTGTCGCTCAGAAGCCCAATCCGCTTCATTCTTCTTTGTCTTCAGGCTGGAACATAGAGAATAAGGGGAGATAGGGGGCCACGCGGTTGGCCGCGAAGTATTGGATGCGGCGTGGTAGGCGAAGGAAAAGGGCGGAACCCTGGCTCTTTCCTTGGCTCTTTTCCTGACTGGATGCGTTGTACTTTCTGAGGTATATTGTCAGCAGGACTGCCGCGTTGAGGGCGGCTAGGCCGTCACTTACGGGCAGGCTGGCCCATACGCCGTCAAGTCCCCAGAATTGTGGAAGGATGAGCAGGCACGGGACGAGGAAGATGAGCTGACGTGTCAGCGAGAGGTAGATACTCTTGCCCGCCTGGCCGATGCTCTGGAAGAAGTTGCCTGTCACCATCTGGAAACCGATGATGGGGAACAAAGCTACGTCAATCCGCATGCCGTGGGCTGCAATCCGGATGAGCTCCGGATCGGTGGTGAAGGCTGCAGAGATATACTCGGCGAACAGTTCGCAGAGGACAAAGCCGATGGTCATCACTATGGTGGCATAACCAATCGTCTTGTAGAGCACCTCGCGCACGCGGTCATGCTGCTCGGCTCCATAGTTGTAGCCTGCAATGGGCTGCATACCCTGATTGAAGCCCATGACAATCATGGCGAAGATGAAGAGGATGCGGTTCACAATACCATAGGCACCTACCGCCAGGTCGCCTCCATACGCTACCATCCCTCGGTTGATGAGCAACACGACCAGACAGGAACAGGCGTTCATGAGGAAGGGTGAAAGGCCGATGGACAGGATGCCGCCAACGATATGCCTGCGCAACATCAAGGTGTCTTTGCGGATGAAGACAACTTCGGTGGGGCGTGTAAAGATCCACATCTGCCAACAAAGCGATACGCACTGCGAGATGACGGTGGCAATCGCTGCTCCCTTGATGCCCATTCCGAGTCCGTAGATGAACAGTGGGTCCAATGCGGTGTTGAGCAACACGGTGAGTATGGTGGCATACATTGCCGTGCGCGGATGGCCCGCAGAGCGCAGTACGGCGTTGAGGCCGAAGTAGAGATGCGTGAAGACGTTGCCGTAGAGAATCCACTCCATGTACTCGCGCGCATAGGGGAGTGTCTGCTCGGAGGCACCGAAGAAACGGAGTATCGAATCCAGGAATGTGAGCACCAGCCCCATGAACAGTACACCGATGAGTACGTTCAGCGTTAGCGAGTTGCCGAAGAAATGCTGTGCTTCTTCGCGGTTCTTCTGGCCCAGGCGCACACTAATCATCGTCGCTGTGCCAACTCCGACCATCGCACCGAAGGCTGCACTGAGGTTCATCAACGGGAAGGTGATGGCAAGGCCGGCAATGGCCATCGGGCCGACACCTTGGCCGATGAATACGCTATCGACCATGTTATAGAGCGAGGATGCCGTCATCGCGATGATGGCGGGCACAGCATACTGCATCAGTAACGCTCCAATGGGTTTGGTTCCAAGTTCTTTTGTTCTATCTGACATGAAAGAATGGTTTGAGAGTTCAAAAAGTTCAAGAGTTTAAGCGTTGTAGGGACTGACTTTATGTCTGTCCGCAAATGTATGTTTAAAATCGAAGTTTAGAAATCGAGTGTGAGTTGTTCTTCGGGGAGCAGGTGGAAGGTCATGCGGTGATGGGGCGTGGGCCCATATTGCCGAATGGCTTCGCGGTGCGCCTTCGAGGGGTAGCCCATATTCTTGTCCCAGCCGTACTGGGGATAGTCCTTGGCGAGGGCCTTCATGCGGTCGTCACGATAGGTCTTGGCCAGGATGGAGGCAGCAGCGATGCTCATGTATTTGGCATCACCCTTGACTATCGTGTCAGCCGGAATCTCATAGGGATACCAGCGGTTGCCGTCGATAATCAGGTGCTGTGGGCGGACCTTGAGTTGCTCTACGGCCCGTTGCATCGCCAGGATGGAACATCGCAGGATATTGCGCTTGTCAATCTCCTGCGGTGAGCATTCTGCTACGGCCCACGCGACGGCCTCGCGCTCGATGACTTCGCGCAACTGGTAGCGCTGGCGCTCTGTCAGCTGTTTCGAATCATTGAGGATATCGTTTTGGAAGTCAGACGGTAAAATAACCGCTGCGGCGAAGACAGGACCGGCCAGACAGCCTCGTCCTGCTTCGTCGCAGCCTGCTTCGATTATTCCTGATGTGTGATAGCTCTTTAACATTCTTGGCACAAAGGTAGCGTATTTTCTGCCAATAGCAGCTCTTTGGAGGCCTAAAAGATGTTAACTCCTATCGCACTACCTTTTTTCCGTTCCTGATGTATATGCCACGAGGCAGTCTGCCATGGGGCATCTGGCGGCCAGAGAGATCATAGATGATTCCATCGTTCCTGTGGGTTAGGGTGGGAGTGAGGCTGTAGATTCCGGTTCCTACCTCCTCGTCTGTCTTGATGAGTTCCCAGACACTGGCATTCTGCGTGTAGGGCTTGAGCAGCACGTAGTTCCATGATTTCGGTGTGGCGTGCCAACCGAAAGCGCCCGTTTCATCGATAAAGGTGACGCCTTTGGAGCCATTATCCAAGGTTGCTTCACTCAGCCTCCAAGGATACTCCTGACCCAGACAGATGCGTTTGCCGTCGGCATTGCTCTTGACATAAGCTGCCGTCCCCGTCTGCTTGTTGTAGATATACACGGTTCCATCGCCTTTTTTGACGAAAAACCAGCGGAAGGAATCTTCATCCGTCAGCACCTTGGGTACCACGCCGTCAGCATTGGTATTGGCTGTTGCGTAGTATGTATCGTTTGCGAGGTTGTGGATGAGGTAGTAGTGGGATAGGTCAAGGAGCTCTATCAGATTGGACCTCATTTCCTGATACTGCGCAAAGCGGTCTGCGATGTCCAGATAGTCTTGCTGGCTGACCGTGGCCTGCTCCAACCGTTCGTGGCCTTCGGCAATCACGTCATCGCTCAGGAACTGCAGAGCCGTTTCCGAGATGAGGCCTCCTTCCTGCTCCAAGGTCTTGAGTAACGTGTATTCGGCTTTTTCTACCAGTTTCTGGAGCCAGTGGCGATAGTCGTTGATTTCCAGAATACGCCACGTGGCGGGGTAGCACAGCGAGGAATCGAGTGAGGCGGTGAGCGTGAGCTCGATGCCGCTGAGCTTGGCATAGAGATTCATGCGACCGTTCTTGATGTTGACGACGCCAGGCACGTAGGTGATGTCACCAGCAGGCTTCGTCGCCTTGCGGATAGTGATGGCAGACCCTTGCTGGCTGCTGACTTGAGCCTTCTCGCTGGTGGAGGTGGGTATGGTGAGTGCCTTGCCTGTGAGGAGGCTGACCATTTGGTAAGTGCCATCCTCCAGTGGCACAAACTTCCACAATTCCTCGAGGTCTGTCTGCGGCGTGTAGTGAAGGGCGAGCCCATCCTCCTTGACGTAGAGCGAGGAGCCGTTAAAGCGTTTGCGGAAATACGTGGATGCACTTTCTATCTTGTAGAGTGCATCGGCTGTAGGCTTCACGATGGGCGCATTCTTGTAGGTCGCAATCTGTTGGCGCAGGGCGTCCGCGCGGGTGTCGTCCTTTGGACTGGCCACTAACGCGTTGAGGGTCTGCTGTAAGGCTTCGGCCTCGGAAACTTGCGGGTAGCCTACGGCACCTGGATTGCTCTGAGCGAGAATCTCCTTCGCCTCTGCGATTGCCTGTTCAGTAGGCGTCAGGTCGGCTGGCTCAAAGTAGTGAGGCGCATAGCAGATGTTCTTGGCCTGCAGCACAGCCTCTTGTCCTTGGAGGCGCTTGTAGAAACCTACGAAATTCTTCTTTTCCGTGGGCAGCCAGGCGATTTCGCTCACAGCTAGTAGGCGAGGGTAGTACTGGTACTCCGCCTCGCGGTTGGAGGTACAGCTTTCGGTCCACAGGTTCGCTTGGGTTCCCAGTACATATTGTTCCTTGCCCTTCACGGTTGAGCGTGGATCAAAGTTATAGACCTTCTCCACGGTGTTGACGGTGGTGTACGGAGTATTGTAGGGGCAGTCTATTTCCAGCTGGTCGCTGTTCATCTGCGGATAGTCGAAATAAAGGGGCGACGTAGGAACCATGATGCTGTAGAAACCTTTGTCGGCCGCCTGCTTGGCATAATCAACGCCGCGCCACGACATCACGACAGGATGTGTGGTATAGTTGCTATTCCAATTAGCCAGCAATTCGTCCCACACGACCACGTTCTTGCCGTAATTCTCACGCAGGAACTTGCCCAGCACTTCCACCAGCCAGGGCTGAATGCCCTTGACATTGCCCAGTTGCTCGCTCGTAATCAGACGCTGACAGTCGGCATTGCTCTCCCAGGCGCTAGTAGGACACTCGTCGCCACCGATGTGCATTAATTCGTAAGGAAAAACCTCAGCCAAATGGCCTAATACGCATTTGAGGAAGTCGATGGTCTCGGTTTTGCCGAGGTTGAGGATATCGCGGCTGATGCCGCCCTCCGTCATGACCTCAATCTTCTTCTCCGGATTGCAACCCAACTCGGGATAGGCAACGATGCACGCCGTCATATGTCCGGGCATGTCAATCTCGGGGATGATTTGGATGTTGCGTTCTGCGGCATACGCTACGATTTCACGCAGGTCGTCCAATGTATAGAAGCATCCGCGACCATATTCCGTATCGTCGAAGAACTTATCGCCGGAGGGGTCGGCAACGCTTAGCGAGGCTTTGCGGATAGCGCCCACGGTGGTGAGCTTGGGGTACTCAGGAATCTCCACGCGCCAGCCCTGGTCGTCGCTCAAGTGCCAGTGGAAGCGGTTCAACTTATAGACGGAAGCCATATCGAGCAGTTTCTTGACCTCGTCCTTGTCGAAGAAGTGGCGGCTGACGTCCAAGTGGAAACCGCGATGGTGCATGGCTGGGGCGTCGCTGATGTCCAGACAGGGCACCGTCCACGTGGCTTCTGGCGCTGCTTCCTGGCCGTAAATGGCTGCCGGCATCAGCTGCCGTAGCGTCTGCAGACCGTTGAAGAAGCCGCCGTAGTCTGCAGCCTTCAGCATGATACCCTCAGGGGTGATGGTGAGGCGGTATGCTTCCTCTCCCAATCCCTCGTCAACGATGAAGGCTGCGCCCACCCACTCGGCTGTCTCGTCGGTCTTGATGTTCACGTCGATGCCGGCCGTACGGAAGAGGTCTCCTTTCAGGCTGTTGGCAAGGAGCAGGAGCGGTGCCGTATCGTCCTTCGGGAGCCCCGTAGGAACGGCAATGGATGCGGCTGGGACCTCGATACCTTTGAGTTGATGGAGGTCATAGACACCTTCGCCTATCGTCAGGGAGGCAGGGTAGGGCACGACGTCCACGTCAGTGTCTTTCACCACCATGTCTTCCTCAGCGATGAACGCCATTGGCGCATTGGCATCGGTGGAGCGATAGAGCTTGATATCATTCCGGAGCCCCATGCCGCCCCAGGCATTGAACGCCTGTCCGATGTTAGAGTAGGGGGTAATGGTGTAGTTCTCGTAACGTGTATTGATCCTGAAACGGTCATTGCTGGCGGGCGATGCGGCAGCGCGTACCTCAGCGCCCTCGCCGGTTCCGCTGACGTAGAGTCGCAGTCCCAGTTTGTTTGTGAACGTGTAACCGTCAGTCTCGGAGCCTTCCACTTTCCACAGTTGACTGTCCTTGGTCGTTGGGATGACCGCTTTGCAGACCCCGCCCTCGCCGTTGGAACCCACGACGAAGGAACCTTGCGTGAACTTCAGGTAATACCAGCGCTCTTGCGTGCCGCTGCTCAGTTCCGGAAAACCGGCCGCCTGTATGGAGTGAATGCCTGCGAGGAGGCATAAGAGGAGTAAAAGTCTTTTCATAACTTTTGAGGAAAAAGGCGGCTCGAACCGTTCGTCGCGAACGGATTCGAGCCTTCATCAATAGTTACCCTAATTATTTAACTACTACTGTCACATGACCGATGATATAGGCACCCTTCTTCAAAGACTTGAGGGTGTTGAGGTTGCCTTTGGTGACGAAGCGGCCGTCGAGGGTGTAGATGTTACCACCCTTAGCCACCTTCTGTAGTGCGGTGGTGATATTGTCTTCAGCGTTGTCGAACTCCAGCTTGACTTCCGCTGTACGGGCTACACTCTCGCCGTCGGAGATGTAGGCTCTGTTAGTTCCGACCGTTGCGTTTGCTGCCTGACGTTCCAGTGCCAGGTCCTTCACGGAAATCATGCTGATATCAACGGTGGTATTGGTGAAGCAACCCTTGAGGATGCCTTCATTAAGCGGTTCCGTCACGAAGTCATTGCCGAAGGTGAAAGTTACGAGTGTGGGCTCGGCGTCTTCTTCGCGCTCAGCGGGCTCCACGTAGTCGCCCGTCTTGATGTAGATGAACGGACGTCCGGCAGCTACCTTGTTCTCGCCTATCGGTGAGAGCGTAACGGTAACGCTTTCGCTAACCTCATCGCGATCGAAGTCTGAGACGAACCACATGCCTCCTTGCTCGTTGTCCGTGGCCTGCATGGTGACAGGATAGCAGCGTGCAGTCATCGTACCGTCCCACATCTTGATGCGAGCGATGTTTGCCGTGTAGTTTGATGCTACGTCCTCAGCTTCCTCGATGAAGAAACATCCGCGACGTCCGTCTCTGTCGCCCCAGCTGCCCCAGGTGATGAGCACGTTCTTGTTGCGGGCTAAGTGCAAGGGGTACTGAGCCTCGTTGTTAAGGGTCTTGACGAAGAAGGCGCTCTGGCCGTAGCCGGCAATCTCTTGTGTGAAGAATGAAGGATGTACGCTCAGGTAGATACCGTTGTTGTCTTCTGCCTTCTTCTGCAGATACAGGCCTGTAGCCTTGTTCTGGATGATGTATGCGCTGTCGCCTACGGAGATGAAGCGGAAGAGCGCCATGTCGGGATCCTCGATGTCCTGCTGGTCGTCAGAGTAGAGCTGGTCATCAATGGCCACCCCGTCCTTCTGCAGCGGCTCCACGACGTTATGGCTGTATTCACCATAATCATCTACCTCTTCTTTGCGTACGGACTTGGCTACCGTGATGTACTTGCCGAAGAGGGCCTCGTTGAGCACAGCTACGGTATCAGGTGCTTCGCCCTCGCGTGTCTGGATGCGATAATCCGTCGTGTTGCCTTCCTTGTTCCATTTGTATTTATTATATTCCTCCTCTGTGCCGAAGCGGATGCGGTACCACTTGCCTGTCTGCACGGGGATTGCGGAGGCCTTGATATTGGCTACGGCAGCGTCCAGATTGGCGATGAGTGCGTCGGTTTGCTCTTTGACGTATATGCCAGCCTTGTCGTAAGCCTCGGCATCGGCAATCGCCTGTTCCAGCTTCTTACTGGCGCTGTCGTCCTTCCAGAAGCCCGGATCTGTACCGATGGCCATGATGGCGTCAGCACCCTTCACGCTCTCAATCTTTCCACGCAGCACTGTGGGATCCACATACTTGTCCATGAAGGCGGTGAATGCGTCCTTGAAGGCGATGTACTGTTCTATGGTGACCATTTCGGGATCCACGTCTTTCTGTTCGTTGAAGATGTTCTCCATCGAGGTGGCAACGCTGCCCATCATGTGGTACTGGCTGTTGGCGGGATCCACGATTTCACCGGGATATAGCTGGATCTCTGCGGCGTGCCAACGGCGATAGCCTGAGTTGGTACTTTCACCGTAGATACGCAGGTACTGTTTACCTTGCGGGTCGAAAAGCATTGTCAGTTCCTCGCCGGGCTCCGTGTAGGGCGTTGCTACCTTGGCCAGCTCCACCCATTCGTTATCTTCGGCATCGGGCTCGTCGGCACCATAGATGCCCCAGAGTGTTACATGGTCACCTGTGCACAGGTCGGTAGAGTTGTATTTGAATTTGCGGCGTACGACATGCATAGCTGTCAGCGTCTGTAAGGGCGCATTGAGTTCTACCTGGACGTAGTGCTTGTTCGCATTGTCGTTCCAGTCCGAGTGCCAGTAGGTTACCATATCGTTGTCAATCAGGTGAGCCAGATTGCCCTCGTATTCATGAGGTGCATTCCAAGGTGAACTCAGCTGATCCACTTCTGTGATGTAGGGCTTCTCTGCATCATACTTGATAGAGAGGTCCTTGGCAATCTCCAGCATATCCTTGATCTTCTCGCGCATGGTCTTGTAGTCCTCCACCATTACGGCGCGGTTCTTGTACGGCTCGTATTCCAGGATGGCTGCTTCGGCCTCTGCGTCGCTGACGCGCTCGAATACCCATTCCGATACGCCATACTTGTCATTTGCCCATCCGATGATACCACCTTCGGTGCCATTGCCTTGATTGGTGGACGCCTGAATACCGTGACTCATGGGATGGAGGTAGGTGTGGTCTGTGCCCAACTGCGTGGACACGCGCAGTGTGACCTGTGGATAACCGTTGACATTGCGTACCAGGTCGGCAGCCATTAGGTTGGTGGACTCTTTGGACATGGACACGTAGTCATTCGCCGGCACGTTGTCGAAGCGCGTATCCGTGGCAC
>Ga0310786_10007791_pt1 | contig 13876 bp, 9 predicted proteins | sample AusTroGonzalo_MG_FD_203881 | JGI IMG/M metagenome (GOLD analysis project Ga0310786, IMG submission 203881) | Bovine rumen microbial communities from tropical cattle in Woodstock, Queensland, Australia - Gonzalo_03 (v2) (version 2) | ecosystem: Host-associated > Mammals > Digestive system >... | reverse complement strand
TAGAAGAGCGGAAACCTTTGAAATTAAATGCTTTATAATAATTGCCTGCGCCTTCAGTTACTTCCTTATCCCAAAAGCCGTCGGCATAGTCGCCATAAAGAGGAAGCATCTCGCCGAAAGGCACTGGAGTACGCAGCTCTGGCCATCCTGTGCGGGTATAAAAGGGCAGGTCGAAGCCAATCTTCTGAGCTATCTGTTTCAAAGCCATCAAGTACTCACCACGTCCACGATACTCATTATCAAACTGAGCAGCAATGACAGGACCACCATCCTTCCACTGCAGGCCTTGAACCTGTGTATAAATCTGACGATAGAGTTTCTCGGCTAACTCTAAAAATACAGGATTTTGTTCACGCAACTTACATCCTTTTGTAAAGACCCAATCAGGAATACCGCCATTACGGACTTCACCATGGCAGAACGGGCCCATACGCAGCACAACAGGCATCTGCTCTTTCTTACATACTTCCAGAAAGGCACGCAACGAGCGCTGACCATCCCAGCGGAAAACGCCTTCCTGCTCTTCTATATGATTCCAAAACAGATAGGTTGCGATAATCGTCACACCGCCCTCTTTCATCTTTCTCACTTCATCAGCCCATTCATTGGCTGGGATACGAGAATAATGTATCTCGCCCATCACTGGGCAGACACGATGACCATCAATGAGGAGGCTCTGGCTATCCCACCTCACAGAGGGAATATGTTGTGCCTGTGTATTCGTAAACGATAAGGCCAGTGTGCAAATTGCAATAGAAATTTTTAGTAGTTGATTCATCAGTTTGTTTGTTTTTAAGTTTTCGCCTACAAAGGTACGACATATTCATAAAAAAAAGCAATCTGCCAACGATTATTTTGACAGATTGCTAAATTATTATAGAACTTCTGTTCTATTACTTATGCGAAAGGATTCTCTGTGGGATAGTAGTCACCCTTGGGGAAGTTGTAGTCAATCTCCTCAACGGGGATACCCATGTACTTCAGAACCTCCCACAGATACTTACCAGCGTGCTCGAACATCACAGCTGCGTGGTGTGGGTAGTGCTTCTCGATAAGCACGTGACGGTAGAAGCGGCTCATGTTCTTGATACCGAAGATACCGATAGAACCAAATGAGCGTGTAGCCACAGGAATAATCTCACCCTGAGCGATATAAGCACGGAGCTTAGTATCAGCAGTAGACTGCAGACGATATACAGTAGCCTTACCTGGAGTCAGGTCACCCTCGAGAGTACCGTTGGTTACCTCTACAGGCAGAGCGCGGGCCATAATGCGCTGGAAGCACATCTGACAGTTGCAAACCTTAGAAGAAGCGGTGTTACCACAGTGGAAGCCCATGAAGATTTCCTTATCAGTATAAGTATCGCACTCGAACTTCTTACCCTTAATGCTCTCCTCGTACATATCCTTAGGAACTGAGTTGTTAATATCGAGCAAGGTTACAGCGTCCTCAGTGATACATGTTCCAATATACTCTGACAGAGCGCCATAGATATCAACCTCACAAGCTACGGGGATACCACGACCGGTAAGACGGCTGTTTACGTAGCAAGGTACGAAGCCGAACATGGTCTGGAATGCAGGCCAGCACTTGTTGGCCATAGCAACAAACTGACGTGACCCCTTGTGACCCTCAATCCAGTCGGTCAGAGTCAACTCATACTGAGCGAGCTTAGGCAGAACAGAAGGAATCTTGTTTCCTGTGCCGAGTTCAGCAGCCATATCCTTCACAACCTCGTCGATACGTGGGTCGCCCTGGTGCTTCTGGAAAGCCTCGAGCAGGTCAAGCTCTGAGTTCTCCTCAATCTCAACATCGAGATCATACAAAGCGCGGATAGGAGCGTTACAAGCAAGGAAGTTGTTTGGACGAGGACCGAAACTGATGATCTTCAGGTTCTGCAGACCAATGATAGCACGAGCGATAGGCAGGAACTCATGAATCATCTCTGCACACTCACCTGCGTCGCCAACGGGCTCCTCAGGAATGTAAGCACGGGTCTTACGCAGAGACAGAGCCTGACTAGCGTTCAGCATACCACAATAAGCGTCACCACGACCATCAATCAGGTCATTCTGAGTTTCCTCAGCAGCAGCGCAGAACATGGTGGGACCCTGGAACCAATCAGCAATCATGGTCTCAGAAATCTCAGGACCGAAGTTACCCAGATATACGCACAGAGCGTTACATCCAGCCTTCTTCACATCTTCAAGAGCCTGCTGAGCGTGAATCTCACTCTCAACGATGCAGATAGGACACTCGTAGATGCCTTCCTTGCCAAACTTTTCTTCATACTTAGCGATAACAGCCTTACGACGGTTAACAGCCAATGACTCGGGGAAACAGTCGCGACTTACAGCGACGATTCCGACTTTAACTACTGGTACATTTTTCATCTTTATAAGATCTTTTCTCTTAATAATTTTAGGTTATACACTCATTCGGGAGTCTTTTGGCTGCAAAGATACACTTTTCAGAGCAACAAACCAAATAAAAGAGAGTTTTTTTTAAACGAAACTGATGACACCCTGCTGGGGCTCTGGCGTCTCAGGACGCTGAACTTCCTCTACAGAATTCTGATTCCCAATACTAGCAAGCACTTCTTTGGTACGTTTATAAGTGGGTGTCTGCTCTACTGCAGAGATGACATCATCATTATCAAGATCTTCGGGAGCGAAAATATAGATATTAGGACGACGCTTGCGAATCTTTGCCGTGTCGGTGCCACCATAGAACTGACCACGACGCTCCTCGCGCTTAGCTGCACGCTCCTGCTCTTCGGCTAGACGATTGGCATCTTCGCGGGTCTGCTGCTTTAACAGACGCTCTTCCATACCATCTACATTCTGCATACCGAAACCTGTTGCAAGGATAGTTACCTTCACGCGTTTGCCAAGTTCTGGGTCAACAGCAACACCCCATTTGAACACGAAGTCATTACCAAAGCGATCCATAAACTCGTGCACATAGTTCATTTCCTCCATCATGAAATTATCCTTAGAGTCCTTCTGATGTGAGAACGAAATATTGAGTAGGATCTTCTTAGAATTGAATATATCATTATCGTTAAGAAGCGGTGAATTGAGGGCATCTTCGATAGCCTTCTTAACACGATCCTCACCTTCTCCATAACCCGTTGACATGATAGCCACGCCACCATCCTGAAGCACGGTCTTCACATCGTTGAAGTCGAGGTTCATCGTACCGTGGAGGGTAATAATCTCTGCAATAGACTTAGCAGCAACCGACAGAGTATCATCGGCCTTACCAAAGGCATCAAGGAATGACAGGTCTGGATAGATTTCACGCAAGCGCTCATTATTGATAACAAGCAAGGCATCCACGTGTTTTGACATCTCCTCAACACCATCAAGAGCCTGATCAATCTTCTTATTGCCCTCAAAACGGAAAGGAATAGTAACAATACCTACAGTAAGGATATCCATCTCTTTTGAGACACGGGCGATAACAGGTGCAGCACCTGTACCAGTACCACCGCCCATACCAGCCGTAATGAAAGCCATACGAGTACCATCGTTAAGCATGTTATGGATATCATCAAGACTCTCCTCAGCAGCAGCACGCGCTTTCTCAGGACGATTTCCGGCACCAAGCCCCTCACGTCCCAGTTGTAACTTAACAGGTACGGGAGAATCATTCAGAGCCTGATTATCCGTGTTACACACTACGAAGGTAACATCGTGAATACCTTCCTTATACATATGATTGACAGCATTGCCACCACCGCCACCAACACCGATGACCTTAATGATGCTGTGCTTCTCTTCGGGAACACCGAAATCGAGTATATCGTTTGTCTTATTGAAGTCTTCCATATTCTATATCAATTAGAAATTAATAATGAGTTTTTGAGATTACTCTTCTGGAGATGCGAGGCCTTCCAGCCATTTTTTTGTCTTATTCCAAAGACTATTCTCCTTTTTGCGTTTGCGTTCCGCCTCTTCCTGCAAAAGTCTCATTTCCTCTTGTGCAGCTTCCTCAGCTTCCTTCTTGCGACGAGCCTCTTCAGCTGCACGTTCCTCTTCCTGAGCAGTACGGATGGTACCCGTCTCAATCTCATGAATCTGACGTGGACGACGCTCGGGTGCCGCCTGAGCAGCTTGCTCTTCATCTGCAAAAAGGTTTCCGTTGGGGTCAATATAATTACCAGCGCAATTAATGTCACCTTTAATCAGCAAACCAAGTACGGTGTTATAGATTCCATTACGTGCTTTTATCTGCTCTATGCTGGAATTAACAGTTGTCGTCACAAATTTTGCAACACGGATTTTATCTACATGAGTGTACTTTGCAAATGCGAGCTCAATATTCTGCATATTTGCACCACCACCAGTCAAGATAATACCTCCAAGTAACTTGTCATAGTATTCTGCTGGAATCTGATAACGTACATTCTCAACAATCTCTTCAATACGTGCTTCCACAATTTCAATGAAACGACGACTCTCCACTTGACGTTCCGAATCTATAGAATACTTCTTGTCGGTATCAATATCATTATTGTCGGTATATGCCGAAGCGTAATTCAGTTTCATTTTTTCTGCATCACTCTCTTCCATTTGAAGTGAAGCAATATCTTTCGTTACATTGTTTGAACCCAATGGAATGACAGCTAAATGACGCAATACGTTTTTCCAAAATACAGATACGGTAGTTGTATCAGCACCAATATCGACTAATGCACAGCCTGAACGCTTTTCGGCTTCTGTCAGTACCACATTTGCCAATGCCAATGGAGCCAAATACATATCTGCCACCTTAATATTGGCAGTTTCGAAGCACTTGTTCAGATTCTGAAAGAAAGACTTACGCTCCAGGATATTCAGGAAATTACCCTCCAGACGATTAGCTCTGATACCTACAGGATCCATCTGCAATTGAGTATCCACACGATATTCCTGTTCTGCTACATCAAGAATTTTCTGATCGGGATAATCTAATCCCCAGTTGGCATCCATCAATTCTACAACCATTTCCTGGGTTATGATATTATCTGCAGGAAGATCCTTCACAATAGAGTTCTTAACACTGCGGATAGACTGCCCTCCAACACCAACGAAAACCTGTGTAATACGGGTTTTTAATTGGGTTTCCAATTTCTTGACGATAGATGTCAAGCACTGAGCAGTCTTGTCAATGTTGTAAACGACACCCTTGCGGATGAACGAGGACGAATCTTCCCTTACCAGTGCCAACACGCTGACACTACCATCAGGTTTTTTCTGTCCAGCAATACCCGTCACCTTGGATGAACCGAGTTCAATTGCTACGATAAAATCCTTAATTTCAGCCATACTATATTATATTTATTTTCTCTTGCAAACAATTTGATTATCAAACTCAACGCTTACACGCGTATATTTATTCCAACCAGCTTGAGTAAGACCATAACGATAAAATTTCTTCAATCGTTCCAGCTTCTTCACCACTCCAGTAGGTTGACCGAGATAAGCGACATGACCACCTACTCGAGGAATCATTTCAACAGAACCATCAGTAAGCACATTCAACTGAACAATCTGATTCTTCCAAAACGGATCTAACAAGACAGCATTAGCAAACGGTGCCAGCCATTTCTCTGCATATTGTTTGTTTATTCGTCCTGTACAAACAATCAAATTACAAGAATAATCCGTTCCGGGCATCGGTTTACCATGATTATCCAAATAAAAATCTTCTCCTTGATCATTCATCACCCTAACTACAGGGATACGCTGACAAATATCAATACATACCAGACCGTCTTGAGCTTTATAGCATTCAGCCTGCTCTATCAGTTCCTTGGATTCCAATATGTCCTCCATCACCCGAAGGTTTATCTTCTCCATCGACTGACCTATAGGACTGATTGCATCATGATTAAGCATAAACTTGATGTCTGCTTCTGTGAGAAATCCATCAACAACACCTTTTTCAATGTTGATACGGACCTTCTTACACACCTGTCCGTCATCAGGTATATTAAATGCTGTCATTGCTAGGATCAGATACCCCCCTAGCACAACATTTATAGCTCCATATGCTACTTTCTTCCAGTTCATCAATTATCTGACGATTAGAATCATTTTAATTCTCACTACTCAACAAAATCTTGGTCATCTGTGGAACCTGATTATCCAAATCACCAGCACCAAGTACAATAAGTACATCGAACGAACGGCTCTTGATTAGCGATAACACATCATCCTTCTTGACAAGTTGTTTCTCTACATTTGGAGCCAAACGGTCGTAAATCAATCGTGAGGTTACACCTTCAATAGGTAACTCACGAGCAGGATATATTTCTGTCAGTATCACTTCATCCAACTGGCTCAACGCATCAGCAAAATCCTGATAGAAATCGCGGGTACGTGTGTACAAATGAGGTTGGAATATTGCTGTAATATGACGATCTTTATAGAGTTCACGAATGCTACGCGCGCTCTGATATATTTCCTTCGGATGATGAGCATAATCTGAAAGGAATACCAATTTGTCAGTCTTAATTTTGAAATCGAAACGACGATCTACCCCCGTATAAGTCTGCATACCATAGCGAAGTTCTTCTGCTGTACAGCCATTCAACTGAGCCATTGCCATTGCTGCGATACCATTCTCTATATTAATAGGTATCGGTTGTCCCAATTGCACATGAGGTACATTCTCGATCGGTGACACGAAATCAAACATGATTTCACCGTTCTCAATCTTAATATTCTCAGCATGGAAGTCACCCTCATGTAATGAATAATCATAACGCTTGACTCCATCCTCCAAATGATCCTTCATTTCCAAGTCACGATGGATAATCAGGGCACCACCTGGCTGAATCAATTCTGTGTAATGACGAAAACTCTCCAAATAAGCCTCCTTTGTTCCATAGATATCCAAATGATCAGGATCAGTAGAAGTGATAACCGTCATCCAAGGCGAGAGCCAATGGAAAGAACGATCGAACTCATCGGCCTCAATCACAACATACTCAGAATCCGATACAATATAATTGGTGCCGTAATTTTTAGTAATACCACCCAAGAAAGCATTACAATCCAAATGGCTCTGATGCATAATATGCGCACACATACTTGATGTGGTGGTTTTTCCATGAGTACCTGCTACACAGAGACCTTTCATCTGACGAGTCAGAGTTCCCAGAACCTGTGCACGCTTCTGTATCTCAAAGCCATTCTCACGGAAATAGCACAACTCCTGATGCTCTGCAGGAATAGCAGGTGTATAGACTACTAAGCAATGAGCCTTATCTTTACAAGTATGCGGAATCATATCCACGTTTTCCTCATAATGGATTAACGCCCCCTCTTTCTCCAAATGCTTCGTCAACTCAGAAGGTGTCTTATCGTAGCCAGCTACAACCAGGCCACGATGAATGAAATAACGCACCAATGCGCTCATACCGATGCCACCAGCACCGATGAAATATACTGCTTTTATATCTTTTGCTTCCATTTTTTATTACTACTCTGCTCCTGCGAGTTTTAATACTTCTTTTGCTATAACCTTGGCTGAATCCGGATACCCCATTTTCAGCACATTCTCACTCAACGTTTTTAATAACGACGAATTATTTACCGATTCTACTGCCAATGAAATCAACTTTTCGGCCGCCTCACAATCCTTTACATATAATGCTGCATTATTATTAACTAATGCCATTGCATTCTTAGTCTGATGATCTTCTGCCACATTAGGGCTTGGAACCAAAATAACAGCCTTTCCTATCAGACAGAACTCTGAAATACTACTAGCCCCAGCTCTACTAATGACCAAATCAGCAGCCTTATAGGCCGCACCCATATCGGCGATAAAATCACTCACCACGAGATTCTCAGGACATCCTTGTTGTTCTAACCGTTCTGCAATCTGGGCACTATAATATTTGCCTGTCTGCCAAATGAACTGAACATCAGAGTTACGGATTTCATCTAAATGTTGCAACACACTTTCATTAATAGTACGTGCTCCTAAACTACCACCTACTAACAGAACGGTCTTCTTGTCTGTTTGTAAGCCAAATGACTGAAGAGCCTCTTCATGTGTCACTTTCGTATCTAATAATGATTGACGGACAGGATTACCTGTCATCATAATTTTATCTTTGGGGAAAAAGCGATCCATACCCTCGTAAGCCACACAAATCTTGGCAGCCTTGGACGCCAGTTTCTTATTAGCCAATCCTGCATAGCCATTTTGTTCCTGCAACAAAGTGGGAATACCAAGGCTATTGGCTGCTCCTAATGCCGCACTACTGGCATAACCGCCAACACCCACAGCTACCTGAGGTTTAAAATCGCGAAGCAATTTCTTGGCCATTCGTTTACTTCTCAGATAATCCAAAGCCACACCGGCATTACCCAACTTCCACAATGGGCGAAGGAAGCCACGAATAGGCAACCCAACTATCTCATAGCCAGATTGTGGTACACGTTGCATCTCCATACGTCCCTCGGCACCTACAAATAAAATCTTGGCATCTGGACGCAACTCACGAATAGCATTCGCAATAGACACGGCTGGGAAGATATGTCCTCCTGTACCGCCACCACTGATAACAATTTTCAATTCTTTCATATTTCTGCAGCTTTTACAGACTGGTCTTTACGCTTGGCACTCCGGCTAACGCTCAGAATGACCCCTATATAGGCACAGTTAACGATTGTCGACGTACCGCCTTTCGAGATAAGTGGTAATGGCTGACCTGTTACAATACCAAAGTCAACTGCCACACACATATTGATAACGGCTTGGAACACTAGCAGCAAAGTAAGTCCCATGACAAGGAAGGCGGGAAAATTATTCTCACAGCGACTAGCTATACGCCCAGCACGAATCATGAGAATAACATAGAGGAATACTACAGCAATGGCACCTATAAGCCCCATTTCCTCAATAATTATTGAAAATATAAAGTCCGAGAAGGCTTGAGGCAAATAATCACGTTCAATCGAGTTTCCAGGTCCTTTACCTATAATTCCTGATGACGCAATAGCAAAGTTGGCATGTGTAACCTGAAAATTCTTATCGGTTATCTTATACTCCTCTGCAGGAACATTCTTATCTGACTTACCTGCGATACGATTCTTCCATGTCCAGAAGCGGTGTGTCAGTTTCTCCCATCCCGTCCTATCTTTCTTTTCGACAGTTTTCATTACTTGCTCAGTCTGTCCGTTGGCCTGCGCCTGTTCTAACTCTTGACCTTCTTTGTCTAGTTTTGCCATCCAAAAAACTAGTCCCAAGAACAAAGCGACAATCAACACAAGTACTCCTGTCAATTTTCCCATCTGCTTCAAAGGTACACGAGCAATGAACATCATCACAAAAATAACACTAAAGAGTAGAACGGCCGTAGACAGGTTCTCAAGACCTATAAGCATTGTCGCAGGAACAACCAACCATAATACATATTTCATTGCTGTAGGATCAGCTCCGCTCTCATCCTCGTGCTGCATAGCGCTAAGAATCTGTGCAGCAGTCAAGACCATCGTTCCCTTGGCAATCTCTGAAGGTTGGAACGTAAATCCCGGCAACTGGATAACACGGTTAGCACCATTAATGCTTTCACCACCTACTAATACCCACAGCAAGGTAGCATAAGTTACGACCAACATCAGCGGTGTCACTAACTTAAAATATCTACATGGAATATTCAGTATGATAATTGCCACCACTACCCCCACAAGAATCATTGCCGTATGATAAATCAACGGCATCATGTAATTATGGGTTTTATAGGTCAGCGTACTCGAAGCTGAAAAAACCTCGACAATGCTGATCAAACAAAGGAATAAGAACACCGTCCATATACCCTTGTCGCCTTTAAAGAGATTGCCAATTTTCTTTTCCATTCTTAGAGATTTCTTACCAGTTCCTTAAATTGTTCACCACGATCTTCCATATTTTTGAAGAGATCGAAGGATGCACAACACGGTGATAACAATACTGTCTCACCTGGTCTAGCCAATTCGTAACATGCCTCCACACATTCTTTCATAGAATGCGTATCACGTACTGGCAATCCGAGTGCATCAAAATTATCATGTAATTTCTGGTTATCGGCTCCCAGATAGACCAATGCCGAGCACTTTTCACGAATGAGAGGTTTGACTGGCTCATAGTCATTTCCCTTATCCTTACCACCCACGATGAGCACCACCTTAGTTTTCATAGAATCGAGTGCATACCAACATGCATCCACATTAGTTGCTTTCGAATCATTCACATAATGAACTCCGCGCACCGTTGCCACTTTCTCTAAACGATGTTCTACACCAGGGAAGTCGCTGAGTGACTGACGGATAATTTCTTTCTTGATACCAGCAATATCACCTGCAATACCAGCTGCCAAAGAATTATAGATATTATGACGACCAGTTAAACTCAGATGCTCCTGTTCCATATTAAATGGCTCTGGTTGTTCTATGGTATATTCGCCTTCAGAGATATAACCAATAGAGCCCTTCTCTTTCAGTTCTGAGAATGGATATTGAATAGCCTTTATGTCGTACTTCTGCAATTCACGCTGTATAATAGGATCATCATTCCAATAGATGAATGCATCATCAGCCGTCTGGTTTTGAATAATACGCATCTTAGCATCCACATAGTTTTGCATCTCAAAATTATAACGGTCCAGATGGTCTGGGGTTATATTTAGCAAAATTGCAATATTGGCACGAAACTCATACATATTATCCAGTTGAAACGAAGACAATTCGATGATATAGTATTCATGTGGATCCTCAGCTACTTGCAAGGCTAACGAGTTTCCGATATTTCCTGCCAATCCTGCATCATAACCAGCTTTTTTGAATATATGGTATACCAGCGAAGTCGTAGTAGTCTTACCATTTGAACCTGTGATACAAATCATCTTAGAATTCGTATAACGACCAGCAAACTCTATTTCACTGATAATACCAATACCCTTTTCTATTGCCTTGCGTACCATCGGTGCCGTTTCGGGAATACCAGGACTCTTGATAATCTCATCAGCATTTAAAATCAGGGACTCCGTATGCTGTCCTTCTTCCCATGCTATCTGATGACCATCAAGCATCTGCTTATAATGTTGGGTTATCTTCGACATATCCGAAACGAACACGTCGAAACCTTCTTTCTTTGCAAGGATGGCAGCTCCTACGCCACTCTCACCAGCTCCTAAAACTACAATTCTCTTCATCGTATTTTCAATGTTATAATTGTCAATGCCGCAAGGATAATCGTTGTTATCCAGAAGCGGATAGTGATTTTCGACTCATGGAAAGGGCGGTGCGGCCAACCTTTCAGGATGTAACGTGACGTAGAGTCAAGTTGAGAGTCCAATTTTCGGAATGTATCATGTATTGGCGTTGCACGGAACACACGTACCCGCTGTCCTTTCTTTTTCATTATTTTGAACCACTGAGTCTGAATAATAACGCTCAGACTTTCCACAAAGAATATACCACATAAAATTGGCAACAATAATTCTTTATGAATAATCACTGCGCCTACGCCTATGATACCACCAATAGTCAGCGACCCCGTATCACCCATAAAAATCTGTGCAGGGAAGGCGTTGTACCACAAGAAACCAACCATTGCACCGACGAAGGCACTGAGAAATACTACTAGTTCCTCACTATGTGGAATATACATTATGTCAAAATAAGAAGCAAATCCTATATGCGATGACACATAGGCCAATATTCCAAGTACTACGCCAATAACAGCTGAATTTCCAGCGCACATTCCATCCATACCGTCGTTCAAATTAGCGCCATTTGATACCGCTGTCACAACAAAAATGGTCATCAACACGAAAAGAATCCATCCTGCTGCCACTTTATGTTTTCCTACAAATGACATCACATCTGAATAACTTAGATTATGATGCTTTGTAAATGGTATTGTTGTCTTTAGTGACTTATGAGCTTCTGACTCATGCTTCACCACCTCAGTCATATTATTTTGCTGAGGTTCACTAATATTCTCACGCATCACTACGTCTGGGCTCAGGTAAAGTACGATACCGACAATAAACCCGATAGATACCTGTCCTACTATCTTATATTTACCTTTCAGACCTTCCTTGTTCTGACGGAAAATCTTAATATAGTCATCCATAAAGCCGAGGAAGCCCAGCCATATAGTAGTAACAACCATCAGAATCAGATATACATTTCGAATACGACCAAGCAACAACACTGGCACCAGAATACTGACAATGATGATAAGACCGCCCATGGTTGGTACGCCTTTCTTCTCAACACCAAATGGATCGATTGCCGGATCACGCTCTGTCTCAAAAATCTTACGACGCTTCATCCATTTAATAAAGAACTCACCAAACCATGCAGAAATGACCAACGATAATATCAAGGCCAACAATGCACGGAATGATATATAACTCCACAGGTGACTGCCTGGAATGTTGTATTGCTCTAAGAATCTAAACAGATAGTACAGCATATTCCTTTCGTTATTACGTTATTATATTGATTTTCCTCTTTATACTCCAAAGATTTCTTTAACCACCTCACGGTCGTCAAAGTGGTGCTTTACACCCTTCACCTCCTGATAGTCCTCATGACCTTTACCTGCAATGAGAATTACATCACCACGCTGGGCTAGCATACAAGCCGTACGAATAGCCTCCTTACGGTCCACAATACTAACAACTTTTTTCATTTGTTTCTGATCAAGACCAGCCAACATATCATTGATAATATCCTGTGGTTCCTCAAAACGAGGATTATCACTGGTAATGATAACACGATCACTCTGCTTTACAGCCTCCTGAGCCATTAGCGGACGCTTTCCCTTATCACGATTTCCACCAGCACCACAGACCGTAATTATTTTTCCTTCCTTTCCATCAAGCACCTCATGAATAGCTTTCAATACATTTTCCAGTGCATCAGGGGTATGTGCATAGTCAACAACTGCCGTATAACCTTCTGGAGAGCGAATCGGCTCCAAACGACCAGCTACACTTTTTAAGGTACTAAGTACCAAAAGGATTTCCTCTGGTTTCTCACCTAGCATCACTGCTGCGCCATAGACAGCCAACAGATTACTAACATTGAACTTTCCGATGAACTGCACACCAACCTCATGACCGTCTACTTCCAGATACATGCCTTCAAAATGACACTCAATGATTCGAGCTTTAAAATCGGCCATTGTACGGATGCTATATGTCTTAACGGTAGCCTTGGTGTTCTGCACCATAAACATACCATTTTTATCATCAGCATTTGTGATAGCAAAAGCCCCCTTGGGCAGCATATCAAAGAAAGCCTTCTTAGCATCACGATAGTTTTCCACCGTCTTATGATAATCCAGATGGTCGCGTGTCAGATTAGTAAAGATACCACCAGCAAAATTAAGTCCACCAATACGCTTCTGTGCAATTGCATGACTGGAGCATTCCATAAACACATATTGACAACCTGCATCCATCATCTTATGAAGAAGACTATTTAGTTCTATAGGATCTGGCGTCGTATGGCTAGCTGGTACGGGTTCATCCTCTATATAGTTACAAACCGTTGAAAGTAGGCCACACTTATAGCCTAATCTACGGAACATATTATATAATAAGGTGGCTATCGTGGTCTTACCATTGGTACCCGTAACACCGACCAATTTCAATTTCGATGTCGGGTCACCATGGAATGTAGTTGCAACCTTACCAACAACAGCTTCCGTTGAGTCTACCTGTACATAACAAACTTGAGCCAGTTGTTCTTCAGGCATATCCTCACATAAGATTGCAGAGGCTCCTAGTTCTATGGCTTTCTGTATATACTGATGACCATCGGTCTGAGTACCTTTAATAGCTACGAACAAATGTCCTGCTGCGACTTTACGTGAATC
>Ga0310786_10007790_pt1 | contig 13879 bp, 21 predicted proteins | sample AusTroGonzalo_MG_FD_203881 | JGI IMG/M metagenome (GOLD analysis project Ga0310786, IMG submission 203881) | Bovine rumen microbial communities from tropical cattle in Woodstock, Queensland, Australia - Gonzalo_03 (v2) (version 2) | ecosystem: Host-associated > Mammals > Digestive system >... | reverse complement strand
CAGGGCTACGGGACTGCTTATAAGATACTCGGCTTAAAACGCAAGATTTTGCAAGTTCCAAAGCATCGAAGCCTCGTTTTACATACTCTTCTGCTGGCATAAATAGTGTAAGGAACGGATCTAATGTTCCGAAGATCGGATACTTAAACTCGGCCTTCTTGTATTCAATGTCCATCAAATACTTTCTAACGATATACTCCTTGATAAATTCCACATTCTTCGGAATCCACTTGGAAATCTTCAAAGAATCCCAGACCTGAAGAGTATCTACAAGTTCCCCATTAATCTCCATATAGGCATAGAAACTAATGAGTTCGTTATTCTGTTCGCGAACCAATTTATACAGATGTGGATACTTGATCACATTATCGATAAACTGCTCTTTCGTGTAATCATCAATAGGCAGGATAACTCCAAAATCCTTATCAAAATCCATATTTGTCTGAGGCGTATACATAATCGGTGCCCTGGTTCTGACAAAATGATTGGGAAACAGATTAAGAAGATCGGAATCCGTCATATTGTTAAGATTCGTAGTGATCGAAATATCTCTCTGCCTCTTAGGTACTTCAGGCAAAGTAGTATAAATAGTCATTAAATCCGAACCGCACTGCTTCTGAATCCACGGTCTTGTAACATCAAACTGAGGGATTTCGGGAGCCTGGATGTAAAGATCAGTAGCAGGCGTTTCTTTGATTGTCACATCAGCGACTACAGGCGGAGTTGCTATTGCAGAAACTACAGGTCGCATCCTAGAAGGAGTTACAGAAATATTATTGACGGGACTAAACGGAACATCTACTGCCTGGATATTCCAATCAATAGCATCTGTCGTAAGATAGATATCCCCTAAAACCTCTTGGATCAATTCATCATCTACATCGGGAATATTCTCAAATGGAGAATCCTTGCGCCAGTTAAAAGGTAACGGCTCAGCAGCATAGACGGCATAAGTCAATATATTCAAGACTCTGGTAATCTTCTGCTTACAGGCTAATGTACCGTCAAAATGTGACATTGCGTAAGTAATTACGGACGAATGTAAATCCGTCAAAGTAGCCTTGACATTTCGCTGAACCTTATAGTTCTCGGAAATATTGGTAAATTTGATCTTATTTGTGGAGGAATATATTCTACTCATGAGCCTACTTCCTCCTGAACATCAGATACGGGATGCAGATTTATTATGTCAATAAGTTCCTGCTGACGGACAAATCGGGTCTGAACATCTCGAAGATATTCGGGATGATACTCTTTAACCAGCTTCGCTATATAAGCTGAATCCATTGGAACCTTTACGTCTATCAACTGATACAAAACTCCGTTCATAAGGATGTCGTAAATAACCATTGCGTTTAAAGTCAGATTACTGGGAACTACCGTCTTCGACATATTAAAAATATTATAAGGTAATGCCCAACAGTTATCTTTGTCGGAATTAAGCTCATCACACCAGTTCTTAAAATCTGCAATAAATTGTCGGGATTGCCCGTCAAGATGATACTTTCCATAAGCGATAATGATAAAAGTAGCCCATACAGGCAACTGCGTGATCTGATACTTGAAGTTAGGATTAAATCCCGAAAATCTCCGAGTCAGCCAATAATTAAGCATATCAGCACATTCATTGACTTCAACATATCCGAAATCATTTCTGGCTGCCTGATTAAATACAGATCGGTACTGTCTTAATGTATCGCTGGCTAAATTCTTAGACTCCGCAGTAGGCTTCTTATCCACCAGGACTTCAAGCGCATCGATAGAAGTCTTGAGTTCATCAATCTGCTCAGTATCAAACTCAGAAGCCAACTCTTGAAATTCAGTATCCGCAGAAGATAAAAGCATTTCAGATTGAAGCATCCGCACGATCTTTGTTACGCAATCAAGTAACAGATAGGCAAGCTTCTTATAACGCAGTAAAGTCTTACGATATACTCTTGGCTTTACTTCAGCCATTTTATCTAAATGCTTGCGAATTTTCCTGGCCGCAACTTCTGACGGATAAATTTCAAGATATTTTTGACGCTGCATTTACCCATCACCACCTTCAAGTTCATTCACTAATCATAACGATACGCAAGAAAGAAAAATACCGATGTCGAAGTTACTGAAGTATTCAATTTTTAGGGAAATGCCGTTCCCCTCAACTGAGTGAGTCCAATAACCTCGACATCGGCATCTGTCGTCATAGCGTTGTAATTCACACTATAAACCTCGTCCCAGAAAAATTAAAGGGGAAAATGAGGCAATTCATAAAAATGTAACATTTGTCACAAAAAATTGAGTCCAAATTGGAGAGAACTGCCAAAACCCCGAAAATTTCCGAAATAATTTCAGAATTTCGCCTTAAGCAAGAAAGTAAAATTCTTCTCCCTCTTTTAAAAATCTTCAGAAGATCTATTTGCTTTTATTACGCGGGTGCGCATGTGCATATGCGTGTGCGTGCGTGTATGCGCGTATATTTATATATAAATATATATGGATATCAGAGATATCCATATATATTTTTATTTATATATTTATTAAATAATAAAATTTGTTTATGTTAGTTTACTAGATACCCGATATATTTAATTTTTTCATTTAGTCAACTTTCGGGAATTATTTCGGAATTTTAGGATGTAAAGAGATGCTAGTATACTAGAATATATGAAAACTGTTCGGCTGCCTGACACACAAAACCTACAAATTTAGTAGTGGAATTTGCCCTTTACTGATCTCCTGAATATTACAATTACATTACAATTCAGCCTGTAACTTGTAACAAAAATGTAACATAACTACCACAAATTTGTAAAAATTTCTTCTAGCAATTTAGAATGTTAATGCTAAAATAAAGTTAAGTTTTTGTCAGCCCTGTGTATATATCCGTATCGGAGGTCTCCTGCCTTGTATAGTTCTAGTATTCCCACTAAGCTTGATTATGACCATATGAAAAAGAATGATTGGATTAAAGCTAGGACTCTGGAGCTTTATGATATGCTTCCCCAGACTACCTTAGAAGAACGGGAGCAGTATACAGATATCAGGGATGAGATCATTGAATTAAATTACTCATTTTTCGGATATGTAGCTAAAGGTACTTATGTTACCGATCCTACCGTGACATATGAAGATAAGTTACAATCAGCATTGACTCATTTCTGCCAAATGTGGGCTAAATTTAGATTTGCACAAGGATATCGCACCGATTTATCGTTTGCGGTATTTTTTAAGCCTAGACTTTCGGAATGTATAAAAAGAGAGTTAAATACTATTAAGTATTCCTTGCGTAGGACGGTATGTATGAAAGCTGCGGAACAGTTAGGAATACATTGGGGAAAGATTACTAAGGAAGATATTGCCAAAGTTAAGTTATCTCCCCAGGAAATGCGAATCCTCGAAGCGATTTTTAATGTGCAGAATAATGCTAATTTTGATGATGTAGGAACAGGAATCAGGACTACTGGAACAACTCCAGCCAACTTTACTATAGCTTCAGGTATTGATGAGATATATACGGAACAGTATGATGAGTTAGAGGATTTGATAGTTCATGAAATGATCGAATGCGAAGCTAAATTGACGGATGCAGATTTACTTAAAATGTCTACGCTTTATGATATTCCTTATGTAGAATTGGAAAAAGCCAGACCTTTAGGGGAAGAAAAATTAAAGCAGCAGTTAGAAGCTTATATGGATGTGAAAGAATCGTTTGAATATAATGGTGATGTAGAGAATAATGTAAATGAAATAGAGGACTGATTAACAGCCCTCTTACTTTTTGCCTTTGTATCCATTAGCATAAGCCGCTCGACCTTGCTTTTCAGCTTTGGCTTTAGCATTCGGCCCAAAATATAGTTTCCCTGATTTTCCCCATCGATACCCTTTACCTTCTCTATGTACTGGCATATAATTTCTCCTTACAATCTTTCATTAGGAAATTCATACTTCCAAACAAATCCTCTATGATGTGCTCTATCCCCACGACAACAAGAACAAATTTTAGATACAGACACTCCAACCAAATTATCTGATGCTTCTTGCATACTTTTCCATCGTTTAATAAAATTGCCATCTAAATCATACTGTAAAACAGAACGTTTTGCTCCCTTACCATTATGATTCGTAATACCTATACGTTTCCCACGAGTACCATACTTATTATTATAGGATTGAGTACACCATTCTAAATTATCTACACAGTTATTAGTCTTATCCTCATCTATGTGATTAATTTGAGGATAATTATTAGGGTTAGGTATAAATGCTTTAGCAACTAATTGATGTACTCGAAAATGCCTACATTTACCATGTACAGCCAATCCTATGCGTTCATAGCCATAATTATCAATATACGGATACACTATCTTAACATCAGGGATATATCTTGAGCTATAATCATTTCCTCGCCATGAAACTAATCGTTTTACACGACCTAAATTACTAATCTGATAGAACCCTTCATATCCTACAATATCTTTCCAAATTTCTGTCACTGGTATCCGCCCCCTGGCGTTTTGTGTACTGGCATAGTGATCACTCTCTCACTTTCTTCTGTATTTCAGATTGATAGATTTCTTCTTCAATGTTTCCATCAACTAAAAAATCTAAAATCAGTGTGCCATTCTCATCACAGGGGTATCCTGTATACGCTACATCATCCAGGGTCTCATCATAATAAGGTTCGAATACTTTGTAATAGTCGCCATCCTTAGTCAATACAACGGTACCTTCATGATATTTAGGTGTCCTACGATAATCAGCTCTTTTCTGATTTGATTGTCTTGTGGATTCTGTAGCATCCTTAGCTTCCTTTGCCCACATAGCCTTATAACGGTTAATGGTATCTACTTTGGATTCACCTTCTTCGGCACGAAGCATCTTACCTTGATAATTGAATAGCTTAGATGCGGTTCTGATATACTTTTTCATTTGAAAATATTTTCCTTTCTAATGAATTTCATTTATACAGGTATCCCATTAACTTCTACTATGTTATTTATGCTTACAGGAGATGAAGTTTTTATGTAGTCATCACGATCATCGAGAAACATATCTGGTGTAACTTTTACTTTTAATATGTAACCGCCTTCTTCAGGAAGATACCAACCAGGATATGATTTATGATAACAAGTAAGACCTCGTGTAACTTCATCGCCAAGATTCATAGATAAATTAGACTTGATCTGCCCAGTCTTTAATATGTATTCATATTCAGGAATACTCACTGCACGATATACATATTCTAGTGGGACAGGTTTTAATATATTTTCATTATACTTCGGCTCACTAGACGGAAGCCAAGTAGTTGAAATAAATTGAATACCATTACCCGTATTCTTCCACCTACCATTATAATAGAAATTAAACAAGTCATCATATATGTATGCTGGGCATATACTTTCATATTCATTAGTTATCTCGGAATGTAGTCTCCGATATTCTGCTGAATTTTTAGTGATCGGCGGAATATCAGACATCTTAGTAGATGCATATATAGGAGTATAACTAGATCGTATATAGCGTTTCATTTAATCTGCCTCAGATTCCATTAGGTAAATGTGTTTTCTTATCGCCTGTTAACTTTGCATAGGTATATACATTTCGGATTAGCTGCCAAAAACAGTGGCCTTTCGATGGAGCAGCAACAAGTCGTTGCCAAATCTTACTAGGGACATCGTAATAGATATAGATATCTCCAGGGCCACCATTCTTACTCTTAAACTGCATCAGCATATCTCCAACAGTATTATCTTTAGGCTGAAATGCGTAACTCCATACATTAGAGGATTTGACACGGGATAATTTCTTTACGAAATCCTGAGTGGTAGTCTTGTTTCGCTTAGAAGTATCATGATAGTTCTTTTTAGGAAATGCTCTTTTCGCAAAAATAGTAGATGCCAGGATTCCCTTATCTGCAATAATGAGTTCATCAGGTTCTACGATCTCACTATACTGGACTTCATATTGGTTCAAAATATCCTCTACGAAATCTATGAATCTAAGTGATGCAGTAAACTGCTGACTATCGATTTCCTGATTGTCTTTATATACGGTAACAAGAATACCGTCATCATACATCTCGGCATATAAAACCAGATCGCCATCAAGGTCTACTCTGCGATAGAAATTCATTTCGAGATAATCAAAACCCATTAACCTAAGGGCATCTTTCATATCGCCCTTTCGGAAGTCTTCTATCTTTTCTACTGTCGCTTTTATTATTTTCATTTAATTATTCTCGCCATAAGATTTCTTCCTGACTTAAAATATAGTCAGTTATATCCTGTTGCCATACTAAATCATCAATAACTTGCAGCATAGCCTTTGCAGAAGATTTATCTACTGAATAAAAGGTGTAAGAATTAGATGGTCGGTAATTTCTGTATTTAATACTATGATCAACATAATCAAGATAAGCAGTACCTGCGGTCATACCCTCATTGATTATGTCTAATACCACCTGATTCGATACAAGATTATACTGCCCGTCAGAATCCTTTGAAATATAATACGGAGAAGATTTTATGAGTTTTTTATAGTCCTTTATATTATTAGAAAATCCATAAGACTCAATTAACTTGTATAAGTCAGTATAATCTATGTAATATTCGCCATCAAAAATGTCAGCAGCCTTAAGCAATTCCGATGGAAAATATGTATGATTATTAGGGTCTATTAAATCCTTAATGATTTTATCTGCATCATTGGTATAATTTCGAAGATTTAAGCCTATTTTATTACGAGTTTTCTTAATATTATTTACAATCTCAATTACAGCATCTTTAAATTCATCAGAATAATTGTCTATTTCATGACCATATCCGAAAGCATAAGAATTATAGTCAGATACAGGCCCGATATAAATCAAGTCATCTGGAGATTGAAATTTAGTATTAGCAATCAATCGTTTCATATCTTATCTCACTTTCGTATTGCCTTAATTATTCCTGTAATAAGGATGACTATCCATAATATCTAAAACCTCAGATATCGTAGTGTTGGAATCTGTAATCCTAAAATATATGCGCTCCTCATCCCACAAATATTCGTCAGGAGATCCATCTTTATAAATAATTACGGGAACTCGTGATAAATAACAATTAGGAATATCTACAAATTCGTCATTAGCTTCAGCATCTTCCAGCATTCGGTACAGTTCATCAAACAGATCTTTACCCTCGGAACTAGCATCTACTTCTTCCCCATTAAAATATAGATAATGCATTACATCAGTATATGATTCATTCTGGGTCAAAAGTTTCTTAAAATCTGATACCATCTTCTTTTCTTTGGGCTTAAGATTATCTGCAATAAAAAGTACTTTGTTATCGGATAGTCTTATAGTACAAATCGCTTCTGCCCATAAAAATAATGTGGCAGTACCATAATCTGATTCACTTACCATTGCATAATATTCCTCTTTGTTTCTCTGAGTAATATCTGGATATAAATGATATAAATTTTGATTTTTCATGCTGGTACCTATGCCTCAATTATTTTCATAATCTTTCATTTCGTTTTCAAAATGTGTTAGTTACTTTTCAAAATGTGTTAGTTACTTTTCAAAATATTTCAACTGTAATATCCGTAAGGTGTATCTTCTTCGGGGAAATCAGTGTAAAAATCATTTCCATCTACACCCTGCTCTACAAGAGTAATTTCCCACATATCATCAATATAATCGATAAATTCCTGGGGATCTCTTGCAATTACATCTTCCCAGTATTCGCGATATTCCTCTTCTGTATAATCGTCATCAAATGCACCATCAGAATCTGACCACTCAATTGCCTGTTCCAGCCATTCCTCAGCAGTATAGAGACGATACATGCCGAAGTCTCCACCCTGACGGTCATCTATTACATACCATTGTCTAGCCATAATTATTTATCTCCTTAAAAATGATTTTAATTCTCGTAATACAATATTCGGATTATCATATGTGAATAATCGGATCTTATTTCGTTGACAGTAGTTTATTAAGTAAATCCAGAACTCAACTTCTTCACGCTCGGACAATTCAACTACTGAATGTTCTAAAAGCCAATTATAATCATCGCCATATTGAACACCATCGTACTCCTCAGGATTATTATGATATTCGCCAGGATTCTCATCTAAGATATATGCAGAATAATTTCCAGAACCGCCATAGAAGTAATTACCGTCAGTAAACTGACCCCAGACAACATCTGTATTACCACCAGTATAATCAGTATCTAGCCATTTAATCCTGTATTGCATAATTACCTCGCTTTATTACTTTGAAAATACAAAGCCTCTGCCTTATCTCTGGAAAAATCCATAGAAGAACCATTAGGAAAAGTAACATTTATACTCTTGCGATTCTTATAGGGAGTATACACATTACCTACCTTATCGGTAAATGTTACCTTCTCAATATCTCCGCCATCTTTAAGATAATCCTGGACGAAATCAAAGAAACCACCATAAATGATTCCACAATGCCCCCAATCATCAACTACATACATATCTACACCAATTTCAGGTGAGATTACATATATAGTGCTGCGGAGTATCTGAATATCTGCATCAGGATATTTCTTTGCTAAAGCTTCTGCATGTTCTTCGCATTTAGCCTGACGCTCAGGACTTCCCCAAGGATATTTAGACGATCGGATATACCTTTTCATATAACTCGTACCTCACTTATTACTCCAGGATAACAATACATCTTCAACGGATGCACCATTCCATGTGTATTGTGCTATTTCATTTTCAATTACATAAGATTCACCAAAATCTGCATTATCAATAAGATTAGATAATTCTGTAGCTTTCTCATCAGAAACAGGATACAGGTAAATCTTATCTTCATGCGAATTATAGTAACCAATCGCTTCAAGATAATTACCATGATTTATAAGATTCACACCATCTTTAATATCCATGCTATCCCACATATCTGAAACAAGATCTAATGCGTAAGCAAGTTCAAAAGTATAATACGAATTATCTGGTCTATATAAAATATAATATTCACTAAAATTCAGAATATAGTCATCTATAATACGAGCACGCTCTTCTTCTTTTTCATTATACAAATCTAAATCTTCATACTCGGAAATTTCATCGTAAAAATCATACAACTTTCCACCGATGTACTTTTCACCACTATTAGAACTGTTGCAATAGATAATCATATAGTTATATCTCCATTAACTATTATATTCTGTCATATAGAAATCATAGAACTCGTCCATTAGCATATCTTCAAGTGCTGTTACAGCATATTCTGTGAACTCATCATAACTCTGGGGAGTTCCATCATATACATCATCGGCTGCCTGGTCTGCTACGACTTCCAGCCAATTATTAAACAGTTGCTGCATACGGGAAAATGATGTCATAGTCATAATCTCCTTTATATTAATAATTTCTCTGTAATCTACAGATAGGCATTCCATCATCAGCCTTAAAGAACTCGATTATATCCCCGTCATCCCAAATCTCTAAATCAGATACCTGAACATCTCTATTGAAATAACCGATATCTTTAAGAAACGCAACGATTTCCTCATCAGTAGATTCAGGGTCTATATAAAGATCATCAAACTCGGTAGAAAGATTATTTACTTCCCAACCGTCTTCTTCATTACCCCAAACATCGAAATAATCAACTAATGTCCACATATTATTCTGTGCCATAATTATTTACTCCTTTACAATTCATATCCGAACTTATATAAGTTCTTATTAACTACATCGATGATAGCATCAAAGATTTCTTGCAGATTATCATCGACAAACTCTCTTGCTTCATTTATATCAATACCAGAAATTTCATCAATATCCCACCAGATACCTGCTTCGTGATCTAAGCTGCGGTCAGGCTCAGAAAGATAAAATTCATCAGGATTTTCAGGATTGCCGAAAATACTATAATTGATACCAAAAGGCATACGGATTTCTGCACCAGTTATAGGATTCTCTAACCAGGCTACGGCACCGATATCTGTACTACCTGTACCGCCTTCTTCATCATCTTCAAACCAAAACAGGTTAGGATCTTCATCAAGATATGCGCCAAAAGATAACTTCCAATCGCCGCAGATTGTAATGGGGTCATAGTCTATATTATATGTAGAACCATAGTGACCATTCTTTATATCATTCCAACTACTCATATGTAAACCTCCTTAAATTTCAAATTCCTCAAACTCAGGATCAGAATCCGCACTATATTCAACTTCGGAATAATCCCAGTCATGCTCATATTCATAATTGTCAACACTAGCATTACGCAAATAGTAATAACTGCGCTCAACATAGCATTCAGTTAAATCAGCAGCCGCTACATCTTCAAGAATTTCTTCTTTTAATGCAGTAATAGCTTCATCTAATTCATTGTAAGCATCCAAAATATCACCATTGTAAAAAGCAGTGTACTCTACATTATCGCCATACTTTGCTTTATCGATGAAATCAATTACATCGTCATCAGGTATAAAAGCAGTATAGGATTCAATATCATTGTATCCAGAGCTACTATTAACATCAGTTACTTCAAACTCTCCGTCAAAGGTAGAGCCAATCCAACCGCCACCCAGGGAAGCAGAACCTTCATAATACTTACCATAATCAAGCTTGTCTTTAATATAATTCATATCAAGATCTTCAATCTCAACCACATCAATTAACTCTTTCCACAAACTCTCAATATCGGTATCAAACTGATTTTCGAACTTCTCCGTAGCATCAGCAGTAAGAATTTCAGCATTAATACCAGAACCAAAATCAAGACTAAGTTTAACCTCTGTAACGGTTAATGCTACCTCCTTAATATTACCTATAGAATCGTAATAAGAACCGCCAGTAAGAGTAGCATTGAGTTTAATATCGCATTTAACCATTACAGAACAATATCCGCCGTCTCTGTCTAAAGAAACTATATCTTGAGGAACAATCTCTGCCATAGAGGTTAATTCGCAATCTTCAACATTGATTTTATATCCAGCACCTGCACCCATAGTTTTGTATCTCCTTTATATTTTATTATTTTAATTAGTTTTCATCTTCAGGTTCAAAATCACCATAGAAACGTAACTGACCAACCCAAGTATCAAAATCATCTCTAGTCATACTCATAAACTCTTCTACAGGTACTCTGTCAGCATCTTTCTCCCAAGTTTCGGGATCAGTAAGAACTATGATTACATAATCGCCATCTAAATAACAATCTAATCCCCATTCAACTTTACCCCAGGAAACATCCTCAAAACCCGCTCGATCATATCCAGTAGCGATATCAATCTTCATTCGGGAAATATTATAGTCATCGCCAAACTGAGAGTCTTCATCAATCTCATCAATATAATACTGGACAATCTGAGCTTCATTATCCCAACCGTTTCTGATAAGAATCTCCTTGATAGTCTCAAGTTCGCCTTTATCAGTAATATAGTTTCCAAGCACCTGATTATAAAGTTCTTCAGGTGTTTCATCATTTCCAGGAATATACTTATCAGCGAAACGATAATTCGTTCGCTTGTCATTTGGGTCAGTAGAATGTCCGAAATCATCAAATGATGCTGCAATATATCTTTTCATAAATATTATCTCCTATATTTAGGTTTCTAACTATATTAACGATAACTCCCAATTAAAATTCATCATATCTATCAGTCTTAGGCTTATTCGTATCAAATACGATATACCAACAGCTACCGTAATCTTCTATACTATCTTCTGTTCTGGTGAGTCCATGTTCTTTAGCTACTCTTAATATGTCTTTCAGAAGCTGCTTGCGCTTTGCATAATACTGAGGATCGGATAATTCGATGCCTTCATAACCAGGAAGCAACATAATGTATCCGATTTCTTCCATATCTCGTGTATCCATATCTAACTTGTCACACCCAGGCAATGCCAGAATATCCTTCTTTAAAGAGGCTAATTCAGCTTCGGTCATTGGCTCTTTGTAATACCATCTGGTTGCATTGATTTTCTTGGAACTCTGGATTGCGGAAGAACCGATTCTATCCATATAGTCATCATATAATTCCTGTTCTTTAGCCTCGCTTGTAAGCTGACCATCGATTGCCGACATATCTTTAAGAACTTTGTCGAAATAAGCCTTACCGTAAGCATCATATAAAGCCTTATAGTCATCTTTGAAATTCTTGACTACGCTTTCTCCGACATTGTATAAGCTATCTGCAATATCAGTAAGCTTTTCCTGTTCGGCATTCTTATATTTAGGTTCAGTAAAATCACGCAGAATAGCCGCCATACTGACTAACTGATAAGGTATATTTCCGTTAGCGGAAGATCTGATATACTTTTTCATTTTAGGTCATCTCCTTTATTACTATTCTTATACAAGGTTAAAGTGCATCGAGGTCAATATGATAATTGTCTTTCCACTTAATCCCTAGCATTTCTTTGTTTTCCTGTCTGCATCTTTCCAGTCCTGCATACACTTCTCCGATATCTATTCCATTTCTTATCGGCCCATATTTAATACGCCTTAAGATCATTTCTCGCATCGGTGCATATTCTTTTTCATCCAGTATGTTGTAGGCATTTTGAGACACAGCATGTGTAGGTATTTGATATATGTAATGCTCGCTATATACTCGCATTATTGCATTTGCAAGTAGAATCCAACACTCGCAATTTGATGGAGCGTAGGATTCTATTACAGCTTTGGGTAATCTGTCAGATGAGCACTTCATATCCGTCGTACTTCTTTTCTATGACTTTTTTAGTGTATGCCAGCAGTTTCTGCTTACAATAAGGAAGACTAATAAGCTCATCAGGTTCGAATCTGAGGAATCCTAAAGTTACTTCATATTCATCTAACTGGATTATATCTACGCGAATATATTTACCATAGGTAGTTATATTATAATATATATTCATCTCATAGACGGTTTCTTCGATACCTTCAAATTCTTTCTGATAACGTTTCATCGCTTTTCTTACTTCGGGATCAACCTGATAAAGCAGCGTACTATAGATAATATATTCATTCGGGGGTTCTTTTATCTTATAAACGCCTGTAAGATTTTTGGCAAGGAATTTACCTAACCGCTTTACCTGAGTAGGTAAAGGAAGTCTGTTGTAATATTCGTCATTGCCAGAATGTTTTGATTTTGCAAATATTTTCATAATTATTACCCCTGACTTAAATCAATCCAATTTGTACCATTATATTTATAAACGTGAGCTACTTTCTCCCAAGATGTTCCGTTAAATCTCCATACATACGGTCCATTGCTACCCCAATCACCATTTATGGTAAGTTGATGTATAGGAATTGCAATCCATTTTGCGTAGATAGTTATATCTCCAGAAGTAGTTATATCCTGAATGATTCTTTCAGTTAATTGTTGATCATAGGACCATCCGTCAAAACTATATCCAGCTCGAGTTGGAATCGGTAAATCATATATATGAAGTGTAGCGTTCCCATATTTAGGATATAAATCTAAAGGGGTTGCAGTAGTAACAGTAGCATGTTCATCGATTACTTTACTACCAGAAGGAGATGTAGCATATCCATAATGAGCTAATTGTAATGCAGTAGCTGGAACAGATCCAGTACCTCCATTATATTGATAAGTTACAATTACTGCTTTATCAGGTATAGGAGCTGCTATAAAAGTAGCATCTCCCCATATTGCTGTCATTACACAATCAGCGTTTGCAGTATAATACCCAAGAGGAGTATAAGTGTTACCATCACTACCAGACCATCCACCAAATATTCTGGAAGTAGAATCTATGTAATCATTTCCAGTATCTGGATAATCATGATAAGTTATATCGATCAGATATGAAGGAGTCTGTAAAGGTATCTGAATACTAGCTTGAGTATTTGTTTTAGTCTGATTTCCAGGAACATTTCTTACACTATCCCCATTACCAT
>Ga0310786_10007788_pt1 | contig 13879 bp, 9 predicted proteins | sample AusTroGonzalo_MG_FD_203881 | JGI IMG/M metagenome (GOLD analysis project Ga0310786, IMG submission 203881) | Bovine rumen microbial communities from tropical cattle in Woodstock, Queensland, Australia - Gonzalo_03 (v2) (version 2) | ecosystem: Host-associated > Mammals > Digestive system >... | reverse complement strand
AAAACTAAAGAAAAAATAGTTGGCAAGGAATTTCTCATTCAGACTTCATTTGACGAAGTTTGGACGAAATGGAATGAGTCCGGATATCTTCAAAAACAGGCCAAAGTCTGGGAAGTAATTAAGAATTTTAGTAATGATATTTGTAATATCATGCATGTGACAGGCATAAATAATTACAGAGCATTAAAGCATTGTCTATCGGATTTTGGACTATTTATAGAAGGAATAGAGGAAGAATTTTTATCTAATGAAGAATTTAATAAACTTTTAGTTTGTGACTTCTTTAGCCATCAGTATTCGTATTATTTGGGAGCATTTGCTGCTTCGGATATAGGTCAAAGTAATTCTTGGGAAAGAGCGTTTGCTCAAGCTCGTCAAAAACGGATGAATTTAACAGACGAGGAATTAGAAAAAAAATATCCTTTATTGCCATATGAACGGTTTGAAAAAGCCTTTGCTGATGTAAAACGTTTGAGTAATACATATACAATTGACAACTATGCGCAAAAATGGATGCAAATATGGGAAGAATGGTTCTTAAAGAATTATGTTGATCCAGAGCGGCTCAATAGTGTTATAAGAAATTCAATGTGGTTTGGTTTGAGTGATGATTATTATCTTAATAAAATGTATGAATGGTTTATGCTGGATGATGAACCTGGAAAAAAGGCTATGACAGCTTTTGAAAAAGCGTTGCGAGAAAAGAAGCTGACGAGTCCTATATCAATAATGTGTTTGTTTAGCAAGCTTTACTGGCTTGCCCAAAGAAACGTTTTTGTTGAAGACTATAATGCATTTTGTAAGAAGATTGAAGATTATGTTGTTTCTTGCAAAGAAAAACTTGAATATGAAAATGTTGATGAGTGGGTTCAACATACAATATTGGACGCGTCCTACAATGACATAAAAAATGAATTAGAACGACTGCAGGAACTTCTCAAGAGCCTTTTGAATGGAAAAGCAACATCGTATAAGCAAAATAAAATGGAAGATTTCTTTAAAAGTCTAGAGAGTGAAAATGAGGCCATTTCCGAAAAAACTAGCGATACGATTATGCATAGTTATTTGGGTGGAGAAGATTTTGAATTTGGCGATTTGGATGTGGCTCGTTTCTGCGAAAGTTATAGAAAAATCCCTTCGCGAGTCAAAACGATGTGTTTTAGGGCGTTAGAATCACGCTATAAGTATCATCCTGAACGGTTAGAAAAAGAAAAGAATTTTTTGGAAAATCTTTTGAAAAAAGCTCAAGAGATTTTTGATAGTGCAGAACGACCCTTAGTGCCAAGTGTTTTTGCATTTTATTATTTGATTAGGACTTTAAAGGAAATTTTGGGAGTAAAGAATGATGCTACCTAAAGGATGGAAAAAAGTAAAGATAAAAGATATCAAATCCGTGGAGATTCAAAACGGTTTTTCTCCGTTGTGTGTTGATTACGAAACAAAACGAAAGTCTTTGAGCCTCGGCTCTTTGACTGGATTCTCGTTAGATGTGAGCCAACAAAAAAACATATCAGAAAATGTTGTGATGCCAATTCATTCGTTATTAAAGAGAAATGATATATTGGTTAGCCGATCAAATACAAAAGATAAGGTCGGTCGAGCAGCCGTTGTATTAGATGATTTAAAGGAAATCTATTATCCTGATTTAATGATGCGTTTTCAAGTGAACGAAAAAATTGCTGATAGTCAATTTGTTGCGTTATGTTTGCAGTCTCCCTCTGGCCGCGGTTATTTTGAATCCCATGCTGCAGGAACGAGTACAAGTATGGTGAAAATAAATAAAGGCGTATTAGAGAATTTTTCGATGCTACTACCGCCAATTGGAGAACAGAAGAAGATTGCGGCGACGCTTTCGGTTTGGGATGACGCCATCAAAAAAATGGAAAAACTCATCAATGCGAAAGAAAGTGGTCATGCCGTTTTGATGAATAAAATGCTAAAGAATACAAAAATGTGGAATTGCACTTGTTTAAGTGATATATCGACGATCAAAAAGGGAAAACAGTTGAATGCTGTTGATATGATTTCTGACGGCGCTTATTATGTTATGAATGGTGGGATTACTCCTTCAGGAAATACTGATGATTGGAATACTGCTGAAAATACAATCTCGATTAGCGAAGGTGGTAATTCTTGCGGATATGTTGCCTTTAATAAGGAAAAATTTTGGGCTGGTGGACATTGCTACACGTTGTTGGATTTGGGTGAAAACATCTCAGTCAGATTTTTATTTCATTATCTAAAGAATATGGAAAAAGAAATAATGGCGATGCGAGTTGGCTCAGGTTTGCCCAATATTCAAAAGGATTCTATATCTGATATTAAGGTGTTATATCCTTCAAAAAAGGAACAAGAAAGAATATCAGGTATTTTAGATGATTCATTGAGTGAAATTACTTTTCTCAAGCAGCAACTTGAAAACTATAAAAAGCAGAAACAGGGCTTGATGCAAAAACTCCTCACTGGGCAATGGCGAGTGAAATAAGGGGGAGAAATGATTTACAAACCTTTTAAAACTCTGCAGGATTTCGAAAGTCGCATCCGTTTGGGCGAGACTCCTGAAAATATTTATTGGGATTATAAATCGGTACTTAATTCAAAAAATCCAACCAATATTGCTATTGATATGGCCGCTTTCGCAAATACTTATGGAGGAACTATATTAATTGGGGTCTCCGAAAAAGGAACCGAAGAGTTAAATGGTTTGAAAGTTGCAAATGAATTTGTTCCGAAAATAGACGCTGAAGCTATAAAAAAACAAATATGTTCGATTGCTTCCAATTCTATTTTTCCACAAATAGGCGTTCAAATCGACCCTATAAAGATTTCAGACAATCTTATTGTTGCTGTAAACATTGAGCCTTCAGTAAATCTTGTTGGTGTAAGAACAGATAACGAGCGTGGTAATTTTTGTTTTCCGTATCGAACGGAATATGGGAATACATTTATGTCATTTATGGAGGTTGAAGAAAGAATGGTGAATAATAAGACGAGATCTATGTTTCTCAAATTAAAGGAATTCATTCCTGAAAAAGAAAAAGTCATGATATATCCTGTTCCAATGTGTAATAATCGTTCAGAATGGACTTTAGAGTGGATTAACGATTCAGAAAACGAAGTGAAACTAGAACGGAATGAATCTAAATCAATAATTGTCCCGATTTCCTTTATAGAGGAAGTATGGAAAGGCCATGTTGGTGTATGTATAAAAATGAATTCGCGATTATACTGTGGTTCTGATTTCATTGACTTTGAAGATTCTGAAAGGGTTGAAAATATTAAAGCATTAAGCAAAATTTGGGCTCGTAGGACATAACAAATGTCCAAGGTCACAATTGTGAACTTGAAGGATTTGAGATATGGATGGTGTTGTAAATGATTTACAGATTTTAACGATCCAGAGTTTCCGGATAGTTCAAAATGTCTAAAACTGCCAATGGAAAACAAGAACGCTATGAATGATGTGAAGAAGATGAAGTCTGCTACAATCTTGAAGTCGCAATTTGCGACTTCAAGATTAACCCATTCAGAAATTACAAGTAAAATCGTAGTGTTTCGTGGTGTTCAAGTCATGCTAGACCGCGACTTGGCTGAATTGTATGAAATCGATACGAAAGTTTTAAAACAATCTGTAAAACGAAATATTGAGCGTTTCCCAGAAGAGTTTTGTTTTGAACTCGATAAAAATGAATTTGAAAACTTGAGGTCACAAATTGTGACCTCAAGTTGGGGTGGTTTACGTTATGCTCCATTTGCATTCACAGAGCAAGGCGTTGCCATGCTTTCGGCGGTTTTGCGTAGTGAAAAGGCAATTAAGGTCAGTATCGAAATTATGAACGCATTTGTGTTAATGCGTCACTATCTGCATGATAATATGAATCTTGTAGGGCGACTTACTGCTGTTGAAAACAAGGTCGATTCAAAATTTAAAACAATTGACGAAAATTTCTCAAAAATATTCAAGGAACTAGATTCATCTCCTAAAAATGCTAAAGAAGGAATTTTCTTCAAGGGGCAAATTTTCGATGCTTACGCATTTTTCCAGAATATCATCAGATCGGCGAAGAAGGAAATCGTCCTTATTGATGGCTATGTAGATTTGTCTATTCTGGAAAGATTAAAAGCAAAACAAAAAAATGTTTCGGTTCAGATTTATACAGATCCGAGAGCAGAGTTGAAGCAGATTGATGTCGATAAATTTAACGAGCAGTATCCTACAGCGGTATTGAACCATACAAAAAAGATGCACGATCGTTTCTTGATTATTGACAACAAGGATTTATATCATATTGGAGCTTCGCTCAAAGATTTGGGTAAAGCTTGTTTTGCGTTCGATAAAATGGATAATCCGCAAAAATGGCTTCCTGTCATTTTTGAAGATTTGAGGTAACTCATGAGCAATGAACAGCCTGATTACAGAGAAATTCCGACATCGCAGATTCCGGCGATGAGGCTTTTGGCGAATCTTGGTTTCAAGCCTCTTACGCCTGAAGAGGTTCTTTTGCAGCGCAAAGGAGTCTCGACGAATGTGTTGCTCGAAGACATTTTGCTTTCGCAACTGCGTAAGCTGAATTCCTTTACGCACAAGGGGATCAAGCGGGACTTCAGCGAAGAAAAGTTGCGCAATGCAGTGCTTAAGCTCAAGAACATGCAGTACGACGGCTTGGTTCGCACGAACTTCAAGATATATGAGCTACTCACATTGCCACAATCCGAAGAAGAGTCGGTCGAAGGAGACCGCAAGAGCTACGATATCCGTTATATCGACTGGCAAAATCCCGAAAACAACGCCTTCCACGCTGTTGCGGAATTTAATGTTGAACGAGCAAAATCAACAAAAAGTAGCATCCCCGATATCGTATTATTTGTGAACGGAATCCCGTTTGCTGTTATCGAAAATAAGTCCCCAGAAGAGGGCGTAAAACAGGGAATTTCGCAAATGATTCGCAATCAGAACGACGAATACATCCCTGGGTTGTTTGTATTTTGCCAAATGACGCTTTCGGTAAGCATGAACGCCGCCACTTACGCAACTGTAGGGACTCCTGAGAAATATTGGAGTCTGTGGCACGAACTCGAAATCAAGGATTCCGAAATAGAAGCTGTTGTCAACAAGAAAGTTTCTGCCGAAGACGAAGACCGAATTTTCTCGGTGCCTAAGTTTATACCATTCCGCAAAGATAATCCGCAAAGAAAACGCACAGTAACGGAACAAGATAGACTTATCTATTGCTTGTGCAAGCCAACGCGATTGCTCGAAATGGCATATCGTTTTACGCTGTTTGACGAAGGTAAGAAAAAAATTGCCCGTTACCAACAATTCTTTGTGGTTCGATCAGCATTAAAACGAATCAGGAACATCAACAAAGAAGGCAAACGCAAAGGCGGACTCGTGTGGCATACGCAAGGATCGGGCAAGTCACTTTCGATGGTGATGCTAGCTCGTGGTATTGCATTAGACGCCACTTACGATCCTGATTGCAATATCAAAAATCCTAGAATTGTACTTGTTACCGACCGCACAAATCTTGATACTCAAATTTGCGATACTTTCAAACATTGCGGACTTGAGGTCATAATGGCGACATCAGGTAGAAACCTTTTGTCGTTGCTTGATTCAGATAATCCTGCAGTGGTAACGACAGTTATCAACAAGTTTGACACAGCCTTGAACGCCCGCAACTATGTCAATCTATCGAATAACGTATTTTTGTTGGTCGATGAGGCACACCGTTCTCAGTACAAAAATCTTCACGCCCGCATGAAGCAGATGCTCCCGAACGCCTGTTATATGGGTTTTACGGGAACACCCCTGATGAAAAAGGAGAAGAACAGCTTCAGCAAATTTGGCGGAATGCTGATGCCACAATACACGATTCGCCAAGCGGTAGAAGATGGTGCTGTCGTGCCGTTGCTCTATGAAGGCCGCCATGCAGAAATCAAGCAAAACAAAGAAGCCGTCGATTTGTGGTTCGACCGTTTTACGGTCGGGCTTAACGATAAGCAAAAAGCAGACTTGAAAAAGAAATATGCACGTGCCGAAATGTTAAACAAGGCGGAACAGGTTGTGTATATGCGAGCATTCGATATTAGCGAGCATTTCCGTGCAAACTGGCAAGGCACACCGTTCAAGGCACAACTTGTGGCCCCCAGCAAAGAAACGGCTATCCGATATCATGAAATTCTAGAAGAAATCGGCTTGGTAAGTTCCGAGGTCATCATTTCAGGACCAGACGATAGAGAAGGCTATTCCGAAGTCAACGAGGAATCGAGAAACCGCGTTTTGAAATTTTGGAATAAGATGATGAAGCAGTATGGCGATGAAGACAAGTACAATAGTTCCATTATTAGTCGTTTTAAATCTGCGGGCAATCCGGAAATCCTGATTGTCTGTGACAAGTTGCTTACAGGCTTCGATGCCGAAAGAAATACGGTCCTGTATCTTTGTCGCACGCTCAAGGAACATACGCTGTTGCAAGCGATTGCACGAGTGAACCGCCTGTTCGAAGAAGATGGCCAAAAGAAGGATTTCGGCTACATCGTAGATTACGCCAATGTCCGCGATAATTTGGACACGGCTCTTGTCATGTACCAAGCCCTTGAAGGATTCGACCCTGCCGATTTGGAAGGTATGCTGACGGACATGTCAGAGCAAATTGATAAGCTCCCCCAGTTACGCTCTGCAGTATGGGATATATTCAGAGGCGTAAAGAACAAGGCCGACCCCGAACAATTAGAGCGACACCTTGCCGACGAAGAACGGCGCAATAATTTTTACAAGACTTTACGCGATTTTGGAAAATGCTTGAGCATTGCTCTTTCATCGCAAAAGTTCTTGGAACAGACACCTGCCGCGGATGTTGCGAAACTTCGTAAAGAATTCAAGACATTGTCCGACATGCGCGTTTCCGTGAAGCATCGTTATGCAGACGATGTTGATTATAGCGAATATGAGCCCAAAATTAAAAAATTGCTAGATACTCATATCCATGCGGATTCTGTAACGCAAACTGTCGCTCCCATTGATATCCTTGGGAAAGGATTTAGCAAGCATTTGAACGACTCTCATGCGGGTTATGAACCCAAAGGCAAAGCAGCAAGCGCCGACAGTATCGCTCACGCGATGAAGAAAACTGTGACGGAAAAAATGGAAGAAGACCCAGCTTTCTACGAAAAATTTTCCAAGATGATTCAGGATGTCATCGACCTTTTCCGTGCAGGCAAAATCAGCGATGACGAATACGCAAAAGAAGTCAATGATTTGCAAGAAAAATTCCAAAATAAAAAGCGCGACGACGTTCCAGAACAGATCCGTGAAAACGAAAATGCCGCAGCCTATTATGGCGTGGCCTTAACGGCATTCATGTACGGCAACAAATGCGATGTATCTCGAGCCAAAAGACTTGCGGTAAAAACAGCACTTTTTGTTTGCGAATCCTTCGAACGTCATTACAAGATTCAATTCTGGAATGATATGGACGCACAAAATAAAGTGCGAAACGAAATTGATGATTTGCTGTTCGATGAAATCCAAGTGCGTGAAGAATTCGGTTGGTCGAACGAAAATATTGATTCATTTGAAGACAAAATTATGAATGTAGCAAGGCATCGTTCCCATGAATAATGAAATTGTATATGGCGAACGCAGGATTGCATACGCAGTCGAATTTTGCGGTCGAAAAACGCTTGAAATTTCTGTAATGCCCAATTGCGCCGTACAAGTGAAAGCTCCACAAGGGGCTTCGCTAGACACGATTGCGGATCGAGTCAAGAAAAAAGCGGCCTGGATCGTCGAGAAGCAGGACTGGTTTGCAAAATTCCCTAAGGCTCCCCCACCAAAACAGTATTTGGGTGGAGAAACGCACTTGTATTTAGGCCGACGTTATCGCTTAAAAATTGAAAAAGGCGATTGCCGCGAAGTAAAAATTGATGGCGGCTTTATCCGCGTTGTGGCAAAAGACTTGCAACCAGAATCCATAAAAAAATTACTAGATGAATGGTTACGAGACAAGGCTAGAATCCATTTTGAAAAAATCTTTGAAAAGTGCGTGAAGAAATACGCCTCATCAAATGCACCTCGCTTACAAATCCGCGATATGAAAACGCGATGGGGTTCACTATCAAAAGGCGGCATTCTGACACTGAACATAAAGCTTATCGCCGCAGCAAAAGAATGCATTGAATATGTGGTAGTGCATGAACTTTGTCACTTAAAGTACGCTAACCACGATAACGGTTTTTATCGACTTTTGGAAACTCGCATGCCTGACTGGCAACGGAGAAAGCAAAAGTTAGAAAATATGCAAACTTAGGGGGAAACATCCCCCCCCTCTTGCACCTCTAAACGGCACATTATTTGGCACATTAAAAAAGAGATGCCCGCACGGAGACTAGCATGACAGCAAAAAAAATTTAATGTGCCATTTTAATGGCGGATTAAATGGCGGATTATTTAGTGGAAAAAACACTTGGAAAGAAAAATGAAATTTATGTAAAAAAATTGGAGGGCGCAATTTGCGACCTTAAACACGCATTTAACATTCTCAGCATCCAGGTTTTTAAGGGTGGAGCCCTTAGGCGAGGGGGTGGCGGAAGACCCGGCGAAGCAAAGTGAGACTGGATCCTTCGGCGTTTCACGCCTCAGGATGACGAGGCCGGGGCTGAAGACAGGGGGAAACCTCCCCCTCATTTTATTATACTATACTTAACTGTTGGAGGAGAATTTGGTTAACAAGTTTATTTTCGCATTTGGTTTAGCTTTGGCGGCCGCCCATGCTTTTGGTGCGGTTTATTATGTGGCGACTGACGGGAGCGACGCGAATGCGGGTTCGAAGGACAAGCCGTTCGCGACGCTGAATAAGGCGAATACTGTGGTGCATGCGGGCGATACGGTGTGGGTGCGTGGCGGCATTTACGACTTGCACGATACGGTGTTTTACGCGCGGTACAAGATGACGGCGGGCATTCTCTTGACGGCGAACGGCGAGAGCGACAACAAGCGAATTCATTACCTAGCGTATCCGGGCGAGCGGCCGATTTTTGACGCGGCGAATCTCCCGGTGGGAATTGGCACGGACCATAGCGATGGCACGCCTGCGGGCGCGATGTACACCTCCCCCATCGTGATTTCGGCGAAGTTCCTGCATTTGAAGGGGTTCGAGGTGCGCAACACGCCGATGGTGCACAACTCGAATTCGGGCGTGTTCATTCATGCGAGCAAGCATATTTTCTTGGAGCAGATAGAAAGTCACCACAACGCAGGTCCGGGATTTTTTGCGAACGATGGCGCGGCAGATGGCGGCGGTCATATTTTTTTGAACTGCGACGCACACGACAATTACGACCCTACGGGTTGGCAGGGCGATGGCGAGAACGCCGACGGCTTTGGAGCGCATTACCAGAAGCCTGGCCAGGGCGATACGACCAAGTTCATCGGGTGTCGCGCGTGGTGGAACAGCGATGACGGTTTCGATTTTATCAATCAGGAATTTCCTGTAGTTCTGGAGAATTGCTATGCCATGGGGAACGGCTACAGCGACTACGGGCGCGGCGATCCGAAAAACGGGAACGGTTACGGGATTAAGATGGGCCAAAGCACGCTAGGCGGCGGGCGGCATACTATCAAATATTGCGTGGCATGGAAAAACAAGGCTTCCGGATTTTATGCAAACTATACGGGTGTCGGAAGCTACTGGTACAACAATACGTCTTACCAAAATGGTGACCGTTCCTTCAACATGGCCTCGACACTTTTCGATGCCGAAGGCAATCGTGTTGCAGATGTTGCCCCGCTCACGGGCGATAGTGCGCATGTGCTCAAGAACAATATCGCTTTTCCGAACAAGCTTTCGCAAATCGGGACTTGCTGGGAAAAGATATCGAGCCAGAACATCGACCACTATGTGGATTGTCCTGCGGGCGAAAATAACTCTTGGAATTTGAAACTTGACTTGACGGAAAATGATTTTGTAAGTCTTGATGACCCGAGCATGACTGTTACGGGAAAAGACCTTTCGACGATTCCGGGGATGCTCGGCCCACGCAAGGATGACGGCAGCTTGCCTGATGTAGGCTTTTTGAAGTTGAAGGCCGGGAGCCGTGCGATCGACAAGGGCGAAGATATCGGGTTCCCGTTTGCGGGTAAAGCGCCTGACTTGGGAGCGTTTGAATACGGGCTTTCGAGCAGTTCCGCGAGCAATTCGTCGAGTTCGGGTTCGGTTTTTATCGCAACAAATCTAGCCCATTCCGCAGAGGCTCCGAGCAGGGCGATGGTTTTTGACTTGCAAGGGCGCCACTTGGGGACTTTGCAGCCGGAAGCGTTGCACGGCAGATCAATGTTCGAAACGTTGCAGACAAAGTTCAACACTCCAGGCGCATACATAATCAAACGCGGACGAAGCATGCAACGAGTCATCGTAAGATAACGAATGCATCCAGGTTTTTAAGGGCGGAGCCCTTAGGCAAGGGGGTGGCGGAAGACCCGGCTGAGTAAAGTGTGACAGGATCCTTTCCTTCGACAAGCTCAGGACAAGCTCAGTTTCACGCCTCAGGATGACACATTCTGCCGGGGCTGAAGACAGGGGGACTTCTCCCCCACCTTATCAAAAATTCTTGACATTTTTTTAGCAACAAAAAAGCCCCTTTCCATGAGGAAAGGGGTTGACTTTACTTAAAAATGTCTATTAGCGAACTTGCATTTTCAAGGTCTTAGCAGAAGAACCCTGCTGCACACGGACAACGTAAGAGCCGCTAGAGAGCATTCCGAAGGTATGAGCGAAGCTGCCAGAAGCAACCTTTTCGCTGTGAGATTCAACAGCATTGCCCATCATGTCGAACACTTCGACCTTCACAACGCCAGCCTTGGCAACAGTCATCTGCAAGGTATTGCCCTGGAGAACTGCATTGAAGTGAGTTGCAGCTGCTCTAGAAGAAATGGAGTTCTTCTGGGTCGGCAAAGTACCAACGCACTTCACATTGTCGATAGCCAGTTCAGTTCCGAGGTTTGCAGCAGAGAGCTTTTCGTCCACCACCCAAGTCAACTTGGATACCTTGGCCCAAGAGAATGCGACAATGTTGCTCGGAGAAGCTTCAGCAACCCAATCCGGCTGAGTCATGGTAGAAACAGTCACCGTCTTCCAGGCAGTAGATGCATTCTGGTCAGTTGCAACGTGTTCATAACCGGCATCAGCCTTAACACCAGTCACGGAGCCGCGCATGTGGTGGCCCGAGCCCTTATAGCTATACTGGACTGCGGTACAACCAGAAAGCGTTCCTGCATCGAAAGCAACTTCCATACCCACGGACGGATAAGTCGTGTCACCCGGAGTAATACCAGAAATGCCCTTCATTGCGATGTAGGAATTGCCATTTTCCGTCACGAGCATGTCCCAAGTGCCCTTTGCATCCTTTGTATTGGTGAACGTTCCACCTGCTTCGTACAGGTACCAATAAGCGGTCTTGCTAAGGCTTTCGGCAGTAGCGTTACCATCTTCAAAGTCGTCAATCACGACAGCAGAGCTTGCTACAGGCGGCTTTTCAGTGCTTGAGCTACCACCAGCATAGCCGGCGCAGTTCACATCATCAATGTAGAGATAATCGGCAGAAGCTTCGCCCTTGACTTCCCATGCAAGCTGCACCACGCTAGCCATCTTCAAAGCGACCGTAGTTCCCCAGCCTGCATCTTGTTTAAGAGCCGAGACACTAACACTAGCCGTGGACCAGCTTGAACTGCCGGCAACAGCCTTCGAATGTCTGTTGTATTCGGTCAACGCACCTTCTTCGTCGCCCTTCATCGTGGCCTTAAGGTTGTGGCCTGCGCCCTTGTACTTATAAGAAATTGTCGTACAACCAGAAAGTCCGCCCTCGACATTCAAGCCAAGCGTTACATAAGGATCATAAGGATTATCGCCCTGAACAAGCTTAATGCCAGTCAAGCCAGCACCATACTTAGAACCACCTGCAGCCGCGTCCTCAATCACAACAACAGTGCCGTACTGGTCTTCCGTATTCGTGTAAGACGAAGCACCCTTGTCATTTTTATCGTTAAAGGCATACCAAGCATCTTCTTTGCCGGTTTTAGAAAGGCCATCACCGTCTTCAAAGTCATCGATGTTAGCCGTAGTTTGGGCAGAAACCATAGCTGCCGTTGCACACACTGTAAATAGGATTTTCTTATTCATCCTTCCTCCATGTTAGTTTAAACTTAATTTAACTTTAGATACAGTCTCTGTCAAGAACTTTATCTCGTTATTTCCGGATTTGAAAGTAATTATATATACAATCTATACATCATTTATACGTCGATTTTGCTGCAATATGCTTACACCATAGAAATCCTTATCTTCGAGGATCCCCCATGGGCACCTTGCCATCAAAACCGATACCAATATAAAAGCGGTTCATCACCCCGACGCCATCTCGGTTTTTCGAAAGATCGGTATAAGCGGGCGCCACCTCGATTTGCCATTGAACTTTGGGAGTAATATCAAACATGTCCCCAATCGGGAACCTTTTGAAAAACTGGACTCCGGCAGAAAAATACACAAAAGTACTTTTCTTTTCATATTTTACATCAAGTTCATCGTTTACGAACTTTACCCTTTCCTCGGCTAAGGACAACCCACCAAAGACATCGACTCCGTACGATTCCAGGTCCATCAAGGTGTAGCCCCCCATAAGGCCAAATCCACCCCACCCCCGTTGTTCCCCGAAGAGGGCGTTTATATGTATCATGACCAGCACTGAATAGAATTGGAACCTCGCCTGCGCCATACACGAAATACTTTCATCGACGGAACTCATCACCGAATTGAAGAGACTTTTTCCAATCATGGCGTTCATGCCAAAATGAAAATTCAAGCGGTTTTTGTCCCTTTGATACATTTTTCCAACAGCATCTTCTGTAATCAGGGCTTTCACGGTCGCACTATATTTGCTGTCATAAAATGACTTTAAATATATATCACGTTTTATGAGCAGCCACGAATAATCGAAATCGTAATAGAAGTCATGTGTAAACGGATTGTCTTTTCGAATCCACAAGTACAGCCACGAAGGCAGCGCCTTAACTGCCAAGCTGGACACAACACCCGCTGGAGTCAGATTTTTGAACTCTGTCCAAAGAACCGTTTTACTGATGCTAGCGAGTTCCGAAAGAAGCTGGATCAGGGCTTCGGTATCATCGCGTGGTTTAGGTTGATGATTTTTTGCATAAGAGTATGCCGAATTGTACTTCGCTTCTACATATTCCAAAAGCAAGTTGAGTAAGGCCACCTCATGATCTTCGAGATTCATCGCCTCGAAGTTCAACTCTTTAACCACATGACCATTAACAGTCAAAAAAGAGGCTGCACCCTTCTGTAAATTTTTTAGACGTTTTCCTTCGCATTCCCCAGGATCGATAAGTCCGTCTGCACGGGCAACACCATTAAGTAAGACATGCGCCACGCTATCATTTTGCGGATACATTTCGACAAAGTTGTTCATCAACATTTCGTCAAACTCGCAAACATTCAATGCCAATGCCGGATTAAAGCAAAAAAAGGCTATGATAGCGACTAGATAGCAACGAAACAAATACATTGAGTGATTATCCTTCTTAATCATACAGAAAACATTTCACTTACAATATAGAATTACAATTGGATTTTTAATTTGGCACACTTCGTGTACCTTTTGCTAGGCTCAAAAATGGGCCTGCAAGCCGTCCCGCTCCATTCGCCCTCCGCAAAAGTTCCTAAATTATAGTGCATTAACATACTCTACCGGGATCGCCATCCCGATGGATTAACTCTCAACAAATGAGGAACAAACAAAAAATGGCAAGAGCATTGATTATCGGTTGTGGCGCCGTTGCCACAGTTGCTATCAAGAAGTGCTG
>Ga0310786_10007787_pt1 | contig 13882 bp, 16 predicted proteins | sample AusTroGonzalo_MG_FD_203881 | JGI IMG/M metagenome (GOLD analysis project Ga0310786, IMG submission 203881) | Bovine rumen microbial communities from tropical cattle in Woodstock, Queensland, Australia - Gonzalo_03 (v2) (version 2) | ecosystem: Host-associated > Mammals > Digestive system >... | reverse complement strand
AATATGAAGTAAACATCAACAAAAGAGGTATTCAATACCTAGACAACAAAGGGCAATTAGTTGGTTTTACAGAGTGGTTAGGAAACGCAATATTCACTCCTACAACGCCAATTATTGAAGAAGTATATTCAACAATTGCTAATGAGTTTGCCAAAGTTGATTTGCTTCATGTTATCGATAAAGATGAAACATATCGTAGAGTAGATGATAATTTGAACTACATTTTGAGTGAAAGACCAAATATGTATCAAACAAGCTTTGATTTCAAATTCACATTGATGTATCAATTACTCAAATATGGTAATGCGATGGCATTTATCAGAAGAGATAACAAAGGCAAAGCAATTGGTATTGATCCTATAAATGTTTTGGATTATGAGTTTGGTGGAGGTTATCTCATTGAAGATGATTTAATTCTTTACAAGCTTAAAGATTTAAAAACAAAAAATATTGAATTAGTTGACTATAGGAACTTAATTCACTTGAGATTAAATCCAAACAATATTTTCTATGGCGATATCTTTGGTGGAATTACTTTCACAAAAGTTATCACAGATATTATTGATAAGTCATTAGCAAGTGCAATTGCTGAACTTCAAGAAAACGGAAGTGTTAGAGGTGTTATCACTATTGGTAAGAGTGCTAGTGGATTTGCTAATGCCACATTATCAACTGATGATAACAAGAAAGCAAAGCAACTAGAAATCATCAATAGAATTAAAGCTACAAAGGGTGGCATTTTGGTTTTGGACGCAGGTGAAGAATGGCAAAGTCTATCATCACCATTTAATACATCATCTTCAGAAAACATTGATAAGTATATTGATATGTTGTTGCAATTCAATGGCATAAACAAAAAAGTCGTTGATGGCACAGCTACAGAGGAAGAGATGGAAGTGTTCTATAACAAAACAGTTATGCCTAGAATAGAACAATTTGTGAGTGAGTTAAATTATAAAATCTTTAATAAAACTTCAATCACACAGGGACATAAGATAGAGTTCTTCAGAAATCCATTCGAGTATGTATCAGTATCAAAGGCTATCGATATAGCCTATAAGGCGAGTATGGATACAACTACTAATGAAAGAAGAAGAATGATCTACAAACTTCCACCTGTTGAGAATGGCGATATTATGATGATTAATAAGAATTTTGAGCCATTGAATGTGGATGTTCAAGATGGCGAATTAATCACAATCAATAAAACAGAGGAGATTGAGAATGAATAAGATTACAAGAGTTTTTGATGTTGAATTGAGAAACAAAACCGAAAACAGTAGACAAGTCGAGGGTTATGCAGTTGTTTTTAATTCAACAACAGATTTAGGTTGGTTTACTGAAGAAATTGATCCTCACGCATTCGATAGAACAGATATGTCAAATGTGTATCTTTTAGGAAACCACGATGAAAACATTGTTTTAGCAGGAACTTCAAACAACAGTTTGGAGTTAGACATAAACGAAAATGGTCTTTATCAACGTGCTAATGTCATTGACACAAGTACAGGTGAAGATTGGTTGAAATTAGTCAAAAACGGCTTAATTAACAAGCAATCATTCGCTTTTACAATTGCTGATGGTGGCGAAGAGTGGGTTGAGAGAGATGGCAAAGAGCATAGAATTATTCGCTCTATTGAAAAACTATTTGATGTAAGTTTGGTCACATACCCTGCTTATAGTTCAACGACTGCATTTAGTAGATCAAACCAAGTTGACGAACTTGCAAAAGAACACAAACGCAGAAAAGAACAAGATGAAAAATTGGAAAGGATTTTAAGTAATGGAAAAAATGCTTAATTCAGCAATGGTAGAAGAAAGACAAAATGAAATCATTGCTAAAAAAGAAGAAATCGTTACAAGAAAAAATGAAATCGTTGATGAAGTTGAAGCTAAAAAAGAAGAGTTTGAAAACGCTGATACTGATAAGAGAGATGAATTAATCGAAGAAGTTGAAGCATTAACTGAAGAAGCTGACAAAATCGATGAAGAAGTTAAAGAGCTTGAAAACGAAGAAAAAGAACTTGAAGAACAAAGAAGTTCATTCAAAGCACAGGAAGAAAGAATGTCATTGACTAAAAATCTGTCAAAGACAGCAATTGAAGAAAGGAAATCACAAATCGAAACTATGGAAAATGTAAATGTATTAAACTCTAAAGAATACGAACAACTATACGCTGATTACATCAGAGGTAAAGTTGATGAGAAAGAAGTTCGTTCTTTCTTACAGACAAGAGATGGAAATGCTAATTTAAGCACACAGACACAGTATGTACCTATTCCTGAAGTTATGCAGGGTTATGTAGAAACAGCTTGGTACACTTATGGCAAGTTCTCAAGATTAGTATCTGAAACATTCGAACCTGCTATTTTCAAAATCCCTGTAGAAGTATCTGCAACAGGAGCTAATTGGCATGATGAAAATGGCGAAGCAGTATCACAAGAAGAAATCACATTCGGTCAGATTGTATTACAGCCAAAAATGATAAAGAAATATATCGCATTAACTGATGAATTAATGGCGATGTCAGCTACTGACTTTATGAGATATATTTCTGATGAATTAGTATATCGTGTAATTCTTGCGTTAGATGAAGCAATCATCAACAGAACTGATGATAATGGTTTAGGTGTAATTGGTATCGTTGGTAATGACTTAACTGAAGAATATACAGGCGAATTTGGTTTCAACGTTATTAATGAAGCTATTGCAGGTTTAGTTACATTCGATGATTTAACAATCGCTATGAATCCTGCAACATTCTACAAGAACTTCATGGGTATGACAGATCAGATGGGTATGCCTATTTTCAGAGTTGTTCATGACAATGAAAACAAGCCTCAATACTATCTATCAGGTCACAGAGTTGAGTTCACTCAAGCTCTTCCACCTCTAGATGAAGCAGGTAGTGATACTTATGCTGTTATTGGTAATTTCAGACGTGGTTATCGTTTGAACTATCCACAGGGAAGAAGTGTTATCACTTTAGTTGATCCTTATACTCTTGCAACTGAAGATATCGTTCGTATGATTGGTAGATTATACGTTGCAGGTAATGTTGTTAAACCAAAGCACTTCGTTGAATTAAAGGCTTCTGACTCAAGTCTATAATATGCTAAAGTGTGAAGTTCTAGACAATACAGTTCTTGCTATAGGTAAAGGCTCTATTGTCTATGTTTCTGAAAGACAATTCAATTTAGCTAGAAAAGTTTTAAAGCCAATAAACGAAGAAGAAAAAAAGGTTGAAGCAACAGTAAGTGTTGATATTCCAAAAAAGGAAACAAGAAAAAAGAAAAAAGAAAATTAGGAGGTCATTATGGCAGTAGCTACAATAGACCAAATTATCGAAGATGTAAAACAAGTGCTACCAATTTATGATACTTGTGCCTATAACGAAGAATTAAACATTTTAGTTAATGGTGCAATACACAAGTTAGAAATCGAGGGAATTGCAAATACGTTTGATTATCAAACACCTGCATACTATGACTATCTAACTTGTGTTAGGTATCAGGTTGCTTGTGATATGGATTTAGATATTGATATTGAAAGATTAAAAGCACAATACATTACAAGAGCTAATACTTTAAGATGTTCATTAAAACAGTAGCAGATTTGATTTATCAGGGGCAGGGAGTAGCCGACAATGGCTCTCCTGTCGCTCTAGAAAAAGTATGTACAGTTAGAGTAGATGAATTAGAAACTTTTTCTATCAACTACTACAACGAACAACAAAGGAATATGCGATTATCAAGAAATCTTGTAGTTCCTACCTACTATACAGAAGATATCGAGTGTGATGGTGTTGTTTATGAACTGATGTATGTAAACTATCAAGAAAAGAAGTATCGTGTTAAAAACATACTTAAATATCGTGGTAGATATACAGGTAGAACTAGACAACTTATGATCCTAGATATTCAAGAAGTACGATGACTAGAAGTTTTACTCAAAAGGAAATCTATCAATATCTTCTAGCAAATCCACTAAACACAAAAGTGCATATAGGGGATTTAGAAGATATGAATGGTGAGGACTACATTTTTCTTGATTATGCTAATGATGTGCCTATGCTTCGAGATAACGAGGCTGACTATCAATCAATAATTCAAATATCTGTTCTAACAAATGATTTTGAAGATAGAAAAACACTTGTAAACTACATCAAACAGAAATTTTTAATTGCACCTGTCTATTCTAGATCAGATGAGAGCCATTACTATATGGCTCAATTTACAACAGGAGTTTTTTTAAGTGAAGAGTACTAACATAGAACAATTCAATGGCTTTGATATTCAAGTAGAGTATCAGAAAGTCAATGAAGAGTATGCTGATAAATGTTGCGATATTGTCAAGCAAAAAGCTAGTGCTGTTCTTAAACAACATAGAGGTAGATATGTAAGGGGTTGGAAAACAAGAACAGAAAAGTTTGGCAAAACAGGTCAGGGAGTAGTTGTTTATAACGAAACTGATTGGCAACTAACTCACTTATTAGAAAATGGTCACGCAATTGTAAATAAAAAAGATGGCACAGGATGGGCAAGTGCAAAGCCTCACATTGATCCTGCTTATCGTTCTGTTAAGAACAAGTTTATTAAAGCAATGGAAAATGTGAGTTTTAGAATTGACGCAAAATAAAGAAAGGATATCCTATGGGAAGAATAGTTCACGGTAATAGAAACTTTGGCTATGCACCAATTAATGTTGATGAGCAGGGTAATTATTCATTCGGTGAAGTTACAATGCTTTCAGGTATGGTTTCATCATCAATGGAAGTTGAACAAGAAGATACTTCAATTTATGCAGATGATAAAACCTATTGCATGATTAAAGGTGCTAAAGCCAGAAGTATTGAAGTTAATTTGAGATATATTCCATCAGATTATGCTCAATATTTAGGTTTCAAATTAAATGAGAATGGTATGTTGACCGATACAGGCAATTTCCCTAATCATTGCTTATTCTTTGAAAGTGAAGAAGAAGATTGTGATACAGGTGAAAGCACTGTTACATTACATTATCTATACAATGTTAAAGGTGGAGAGCCATCAAAAGAAACAGCTACAGATGAGGAAGAAGTTGAAGCTCAAGAAATCACTATCAATTACAATGCTATGGATAGTGCATTCGTTGTTGATGATGATGGTGAATTTGTTCAGTATGGTTATATCACTAGAACAGATGAAAACGCTACAACATATGATACATTCAAACAGGCAGTATTATTGCCTACAACTGAAATCAGTATGTAATTAAAGAAAAGAAAGGAAAAAGGGTAGTGTAATGCTACCCTTAATTTTTGCAATGAAAATATTAAAGTACACATTTAGATTACCTAATTTGGAAGTGGTAGATGATGAATTAGTTGAAGCAGGAGAAATCGAAGAAACTTATACATTTACTTTGTTATTTAAAGGTATTGGTGTTTATGAAGAATTAGCACATCAGCCTTTACTTGCTACTTTAACATCTTTAGGAAATGAAGAGTTTAGTGAAAGTGCTATATCAAATATGCTATCTAAAGATTTTATATCTAATTTAGCTTGTGCTTCTTATGTGAAAATTGAAAATGGTAAATTCCATAATAACAGAAGTACAGCCGAAGAGTTCAAAAGAACAAAAGCATATTCATACATCTTTACAGACATTTCATTTATTGAAGAGTTAGTTAAAATGGCTTCAGATTGTATTCTTGAGGATCAAAAAGGCAAAGCAAAAACAAAGGCAAATAATTCATCAAAAAACCAATAATCTCTTATCCCTATATAGTCGCATTGTTGTGTGTAGCAAAGATTGATTTAGAATGGGCAGATGAGCAATATCTGTCTACTCTTTTTAAAGTGATAAGAGAAGTGAATAAAATATACACACCTAAAAAGAAAGAAAAAGTAAGTGCTTCAGAAATGGCGAAGCACATTAAAGATTAAGATAGAAAGGGGATCAAAATGGCTGAAACCAAAGGAATTACCATTCAATTTAGAGGTGATACTACAGACTTTGAAAAGGCTGTCAAACAAGTTAATGGTAGTTTAAAAGAAACCAAAAGTGAAATCTCTTTAGTTAATAAACAGTTAAAGTTTGATCCAAAGAATGTAGAAGCACTAACAAAAAAGTTAGACTTACTACATCAAAAAGAAAAATTAGTTGCTGAACAAGTAAGAGTTCTGCAAGAGGGATTAAATAATTTTGATCCTAACACAAAAGAATGGGATAACTATAACAAACAGCTACAAAAAGCACAATTAGAATTACAAGCAATTCAGAAAGAATTAAAAACATTACCATCTGCTGAAATTCAAGCACTTTCAAAAAATTTTGAAGAGTGGGGAAACAAACTTGAAAAAGTAAGTGGTAAACTTGAAACTTTAAGCAGAAAGTTAGCAATTGTTAGTGGTGGAGTTGTAGCATTAGCAACACAGGGTGTTAGATTTAATGCTCAATTAGAACAATATCAAACTGCATTTACTACTTTAATTGGAGATGGTGAAAAAGCTTCACAAGTTTTACAACAAATTCAAGAGGACGCTAGTAAATCACCATTTTCAACCGAAAGTTTAATTGAAGCAAATCAATACTTAATATCAGCAGGTGTTGAAGCTGATGAAAGTAGACAAATGATTATGGCGTTAGGTGACGCTATTGCTTCAACAGGTGGTGGTAGTGCTGAACTTTCGAGAATGGCTATGAACTTGCAACAGATCAAAAACTTGGGTAAAGCAAGTTCAGTAGATATAAAGCAATTTGCTAATGCAGGTATCAATATCTATGGTCTTTTAGCTGAAACAACAGGTAAGAATGTTGAACAGTTAAAGAAAATGGATATCACCTATGAACAATTATTAGAAGCATTTACAAAAGCCTCATCAGAGGGTGGCAAATACTTTGGTGCAATGGAGAGCCAATCTGAAACATTAAATGGCTCACTATCAACTTTAAAAGATACAATTAATCAATTGTTAGGTGAACTCACACAAAGTTTAGTTCCTATTATTAAGAATGTTATTAAGTTTGTTAATGACATCATTAAAAAGGTCAAAGAGATGTCACCTGAACAAAAAGAGATGATAACTAGAATAGGCACTATTCTTGCTTTACTATCTCCAATGTTGGCAATAGGTGGTAAACTAACAGGAATGTTTGGCGGTTTATCAACAGGATTTGCAAATTTATTAAAGAATGAAAAAGTTGTATCTATATTTGCAAAATTAACATCAAATGGATCAGGATTATTTGGTGTTTTAAAGTCAATATGGACTGTAGTTAAAGGTATTATTAATCCTTTTACTGTTATATTAGGCATTTTGGCTGTTTTATATGCTTCTAATGAAGATATTAGAAACCAGATAAATGGAATAGTTGAGAGTTTAATAAATCTATTTAAACCAACTATTGATCTAATAATAAATATTATTCAAATTTTATGGGAATTGTTTAAAGAGATTGTCAATATTCTACAAATTATGTGGGATAACTTTAGACAAAGCGAAGCAGGACAAAGATTTATTGACATTATTAAACAAATTATATCTTGGGTACAGACTGCAATCGATTGGATTTCTAAATTAGTTGGTTGGCTAGTAGACGCAACGAATTGGTTTTTGAATTTAATTAATGTAGGAAGAGACGCTCAATCTTACACAATTGGTGGTAGTGCTAGAGGAGATTATTCATCAAATGGTGGTGCTTGGGTTTCAAAAAGTGGTGGGTTTAACAGTGGTGGTCAAATCACATTAAATGCTAACTTTACTGTTAATTCAAATAACATCGGTAGAGATGAAGTAAGACAATGGTCATCTTGGATTGCAGATGATATTAATGAAGCACTTGGAAGAAAGATACGATAGGAGGTAGTTATGGCTGATTATAGAAAATTTTGGTTAGTAAACTCATTAGGTAATCGCTATGAATTTACAAATCCTAATCACAAAGCTTTTCTTCACGATCCAAATGGATTAGGCTTTAAAAGGCTTATCACTACATTAACAATTGGCAATAGTGAACTTGTTACATCACGCCAATTTCAATTAACAGATGTTAGTGGAGATTTATTATTTTATGATGATACTAATGGTGATAAATATCAGAAGTATTTTGACTTCATTCAATTTGCAAAGTTTAAACCATTGGAATTACATTATCTAACTCCAAATAATCTAGTTGCATATCATTGTGATGTTGAGTTTATTCAAGCTAACAAAACTGAAGTTGCTGAAGATGGAATATTGCACGTACCTGTAACATTCCATAGATTAACTGAGTGGCTTACAGATGAAGATTACAAAATTACCTTTGTTAAAGAAACAGATGAGGATGGGAAAGACTATCCTTTAATCAGAGATTATCATTACAAAGGTAGCACATTCTCAAACGAAGTTGTATATAACGATGGTACAGATGATGTAGGCTTTATTATTACAGTTAAAGGTAGAGAAGAAGATGGTGTTATTGTTTCACAATTTACAAATATGCAATTTTCTTTAACACAGGGTGGCGAAACATATGGTATTTGCAAGATCAATGGCACATATGATTTAGCAATTATTGATAGTATCGAAAGAACTGAAAGCATATATCTAGAGGCAAATGGTAGTGCAATAGTTAATCCTGAACAATATCAAGATTTCACTATTAGAAATGGTGCTAGTTATTTAACTTGGTGCAAGATGAGAGTTGGTGAAACTGTTTTTAACTTTACTTGTAGTGATATTGCTACATTTGATGGCACTATTGAAATATCATTCAAGAAGTCATATGCAACTGTCTAGGAGGTAATATATGTCATTTACTGCAACAAGAGTTACATATAACTTTACTTCCTATACTGTTTCAACAACAGGTGTATATGTTTATACATTGTCTGATGACGCAAACGCAAGTGCAACTACAGGTGGTACAGCTGAAAGGTTATTCTATAATTCCGAATACGCAGGAACTGTAGCAGTATGGTGGGCGAAGTCAGGCGATACTATAACTGTTTCCAAAAGAGATTATGGGCAGTTAGTTAGAATTGATGGCTTTACAAACAAACCAAAAGCAATACAATTAGCAAGTGGTAGCACAAGCACAACCACAAGTGTTGCAAATAAAGTTTATTTAGGAATGATAGTAGGCTCATCTCATAGTAGTCCGAGTTCGCTATCATATTCGTTTTCTTGTAGTGGTGCTTCAATATCAACAGTAGCACACCCTGACGCCGATTGGTCTAGGAACGCAGTTAGTTTAATAATTCCATCAACAGATGGGCAAACTATTACTGCTCAAATGAACTCTAATTCCTATAAGGACGCATTTATACTTCAATTAGGTTATGAAGTTGAAGCAGAAGCCAATCCATATGGAAGTGGAGCAATCACAGGCACAGGCTATTATGCAGATGGTGAAACTGCAACACTAGAAGCAACACCAATTGGCAGTTATGCTTTTGAAAATTGGACTTTAAACGATTATACATTACTTGATTATATTGAAAGCACAGGCACACAATATATAAACCCTAACCTTACCATTGGCAATACCTTTATTGATGAAACAGATTGCTTGATTACAAGCACATCAGAAGCATATCAAGGCTCATACAATAGAGGTCAAAGGTGGGGTGTTTATAGTGGCAAGATTGCAGGTTATGAAAGGGCAAGTGATGTCGCAGTAGGTGATAGACACCAAATTACATTTAAGAGTGGCTTTGGAAGTGGCTATCAATTATACATTGATGATGTTTTAAAAATAGACTACACAAGAAACACAAATATTGACCAAAGATATTTGTTATTTGTGTATGACTATAATGGTGGCACAGGTTCAATGTATATGCGTATGAAGATGTATTCTTGCAAACTTACTAGAAATGGTGATGTTGTAAGAAACTTCATACCTGTAAAGAAAAACAGCACAAATCAAATTGGTTTATTAGATTTGTGTGAAATGAAATTTTATGGCAATAGTGGAACAGGCACATTTTCTTATGGGCAAGAATTAGGAAATATCACACTTGAAGATAACCCTTTAAGTTTTGTAGTTAGAAATGATGTAAGTTTAATAGCAAACTTTATGCCAACTTACAACATAGTAATCAACTATGATAGTACACTAGGAACTGCTGGTTATACTTGGTATAGTGCCACAGAAATACAGTTGAGTGCTACACCAAATGCAAACGCACAATTCAAAGGTTGGTATGTCAATTCGGAACAGATAAGCACTAGTGATACATATGTTTATGCAATCACACAAGACACTACATTTGAAGCTAGATTTGAACCTATATACACAATAACTGATAGTGTTGATGGTAATGGTGCAATTCAATACACTAGAGGAGTAGATCAAAACGATGTAACATTTAGTGTTATCGCAGATACAAATAACCATTTTGTAAAGTATGTTGTTGATGGCACAGAATATACAACAACACCTTTATATTTACATCTAACACAGAATATAAGCATTACTGCATACTTTGAAGAAGATGATAGGTACATTATATCTACAAAAACCAACTTTAATAATGGCAGTATCTATTTAAGTGATAACAATGTATTTGCAGGAACAGATGTTGTAGTTTGGGCTAGACCATTTCCTGATTACAACTTTGTAAAATGGGAAGATGGCTCTTATGAAAATCCTCGAACAATAACTGTAAATTCAAATGTTACTTTGGTTGCTGAATATCAGAGAACTTTTGAAACTAATGGTATTTATCAATATAGATGTTATATCAAAGATCAATTGGATTTAGAAGCTTTACCAAAAGCCTTTATGGTTGTAGATACTTTTGATATAAGCACAGATTTATTAACAAATGCTACTTCATCAATAAAAGTAATGGATTTGCTTTCTGATGTTGATGAGGGAGATGTGTTAGTGCTTTATGATCCTATGGGAACTACACTTTACACAGGTGTAATTAATTCTATAGAAGATAAAACTATAAATTGTAGCCAAATGCAATCTTTCTATAAAGGAACTTGGATATATAACACATCATCTCAAGATTATCTTGAACACGAGATAGCAGTTTTACTTCAAGACTATGCAGATGGCAAATTATATCATTCTACTTATGTTGATCCATTGGTTGCTCAAAGATTAGGTGGAATAACTATTGATTATACAGGTGCAACTGCTGTTAATCTTCCATCTGATTTAGATAGCGATGGAAACGAGCAAATGACAACATATGACATGGAAGAGTTTATTTATGAACTCTATCAGAAATATGGAATTATTTTTGACTTTGAGATTAATGTAAGTGGAACTAATTATGTACATATTAAAGTACCATCATTCCAAACAATAAAAGTTGGCAATAATATGTACGCAATTCAAGATATGTCACCAATAACTGAAATCGAAGAAACAAATAAGTTGGTTGTGTATGCTCAAGATAAGACATATAGAACAACATATATTGCTACAAAGAATAGTATTGTTGAAGAGCCAAGCACAACAGCTAATAGATTTAACATCACAAATACAGAAGTTGTGTTTAGTGATGATCCTATTGCTGATTTAGTAGCAAATAATCTACCTGAACAGATGTTTAATCATAAGGTTACATTTACTTTGATAATTCGTAATTTTATTTATGAATTTGGTGATTTTAATCTAGGTGGAGAATTAGATATATTCTATAACGATGATTATTTTAATTCGATTTTGACAGGATATGACATAAGTAAACAATCAAATCAAAACATTGTACAGGTTGATTTTGTTTGTGGCAAAGTTAGAACAGCTTTAACAAAGATATTAACTTTGGGAAAGGTATAGAATATGATAGATGAGAATAAGTTTATACAATATGGTTTTCCTAGAGAAAAATCAGACATACAGGGCATAACTTTGCACGAAACAGGAAACTACGAGATGAACGCTCAAGAACTACACGATTGGTTAAATACAGAATGTAGAACAAATCAGGGCGTTCATTATATTTGTGATAGCAAACAAACTATTCAAGTTATGCCTGATAATTGGGCAGTATATCACACAGGAAAAGGAAAAGATTGGGGTTGTAGATATACAATTGCAATTGAGATAGTATCATCATTTAGTGATGAAGCTTATAAAAAGGCTGAAGATAGAGCAATCAGTTTGATTTATAAATTACAAAAGAAATATCATATTCCAACAAATATGATTTTTTTTCATCAAGATTTTAACTCAAAAATGCACTGTCCGAATAGAGCATTAGATGAGTATGGTACATCAAAGAATTTTGTTTATCAACGAGTAATGGAGGGAGAATAATTATGGCAATACAAACTTTACACGATACAGGATCATCAAACGATATTTTATCAAAGTATGATGGTGGTGTATATCAGGTTGCTACAAACGATTGTGTTATTGGTGGTGTTGGAGATGAGTTTACATTACAATATAGTGCTAACTCATTGACAGTATCATTTAACGTAGGAAGTGAGGCAGTCATTGGTGGCTCATTCTTTAAAGTTATATCTACAGAAAGCATAACTCTTGAAGCAAATTCAACAGTATATTTGTGTGCTAATATCGATTTAACAAGACCAAATTCAGAACGAGGTGCATTCGCTCAAAGAACAGCCAACAATATGCAAAGTGATAACATCAATGGCACAGGCACATCAAGAGATTTATTGCTTTATATTGTAACAACAAGTGGATCAGGAATTACTTCAGTTGAAGATAAAAGAGTTATAAAAAATGAGGCAATTAAAGGATTGCCTTATGGCATTGATAGTTCAAGAAAAATAGCAAACTTAAATGTTTACCAGGCTGAAGCTAGATGGACTGCAACAGAAGATTGTTTTGTATTCTTATTTGTTGGCAACTATGGATCAGTTAAAGTTGATAATGTAACAATATCAAGTGGTGATAATCCATCACCTTATCAGTTATGGTTTCCAATTGCAAAAGGCACAGTTATTAGTGTATATGCTTCTGTAGGAACAAACAGAATTTGGGCTTGGGGTTTAAAGAGTAATTCATGAAATACTTTGTAAGCACAGATACAAGAGGTTATGTTCTCAATATTGTTCATACTGGTACGATTAAAGATTATGTAGAACTCAATCTTGATGAATATGATCTAACAAAGAAACGAGCATACAAGTTAGGCAAGAACAAACTCATCTTTGATGAAGAAGAATGGAATAAAATCACAACAGAACAAGAAAAAGAAAAAGACTTTAAAGAGGTAGATGAATTAAAGTCTTTTCTTTATGAAACTGACTACATTACAAGTCGTGCTTTTGAAGAAATATTATCTTTAACCAATCCAATTACATGGGTTGCAGATGTAATCAAAATCAATATTAAATACACCAAAATGTATGCTGAAACTCTTACAGAGAGAGTTAAAGCTAGAAATCGTATAGAGGAAATCTACGATAAGTGGGGGAGAAACTAAAATGAAAGTTATTATTGATACAATCCAAAATGCTTTTAGTGAGAATTTAGAAGCTGTAGTATTACTAATTGTTGTAACAGCGTTGCTATATCTAATCAATATTATATTAGGTACAATTCTAGGAACATTTAACATAGGCTTTAATTTAAAAAAGTTTTTGTTTGGTTTTCTAAAAGGCACAGTAGCCTCATTGTGTATTTTTGCGTTTTGTTATTCCTTAAATTTGTTAGCATTAACACTAAAGTTGGTTGATATCGTTGTGAGTGTTTCTGTATTAACTGTAATTGAGGTAATTACTGTACTTGCAACTTGGGATATTGATCTATCAACAGAAATTTTTGAAAAGGTAAAATCACTCAAAGAACTAAAATATCTAAAATATGGCGATGTAACAGTTAACGATTACGCAACAAACGAAAGGGGGTAATATATGATTACTTCCATTAAAGGACTTGAATACGGTGGTAAATACCACCGTTTCTTTTGGGACG
>Ga0310786_10007786_pt1 | contig 13882 bp, 13 predicted proteins | sample AusTroGonzalo_MG_FD_203881 | JGI IMG/M metagenome (GOLD analysis project Ga0310786, IMG submission 203881) | Bovine rumen microbial communities from tropical cattle in Woodstock, Queensland, Australia - Gonzalo_03 (v2) (version 2) | ecosystem: Host-associated > Mammals > Digestive system >... | reverse complement strand
TCATTGTCATTTCGACCGAGCGCAGCGAGTGGAGAAATCTCCAAAATAATGTGTATATTTGGTAAGAAAAACTATTCACATGGAGAACTATACAGCCAAATGCCCTTCTTGCGGTCAGAAACTGACCATCGGAAAAACCCTTCTGGACGGAGCCGTCATCTTTGCGGCTCAATGCAATTGCCCCAACTGCGGTAAGAAGTATACTGCCGAGTTTGACAAACTCTATCAAATTGACAAACCGGAACTCTTTGAGATTGGGGCCGATGGATATGACAAAGACGGCTTCGATGCCGAGGGCTACAACAAAGATGGCATTTCTGAACGCGGCTTTGACCGGAATCACATCTGCGTGGAGACCTCGTCCCCGTACAATTCGGCTGGCTTCGACTGGGAGGGGTATAATGCCGATGGCCTTGATGAACGCGGCTTTGACCGCGACGGCTTCTACAAGCACACCACGTCAAAGTATAATGAAGAAGGCTATGACTGGCACGGCTACAACGCTAGTGGTTATAATCAGTATGGTATAGACAAATACGGCAAAGACCCCAACGGCTTCACCTTGGAAGAATTGGCTGCCGCAGAGAAGAAACGCAGCACCAGGAGAACACTTGCTCTGCTCGCCATCTGCATTGTCGCCATCGTCATCTACTACCTCATCAAATACTAGCCCTCTCCGTCATTGCCGGCTCCACCCTCGTCATTGCTGGTCCCGACCGGCAATCTCTATGAGTATGGAAAACGGTTTAATCGTTAACAGTAATCATCAGCTACATCACCTCCAGTCCAGTTCCCTCCTGTATGAATGGTGAAATATTTGCGACCTCCAATCTCTTCAAAGTATGATCCGATTGATTCGTGGATGAACATGCCATTCTCAATGTAGATGCAGCTGAGATACCATGTTTTGACTCCTTCCGGTTGATATGTCAAGACAACTAAAGTGTCTCCTTCGGGAGTATAACCAACGTCTTTTAGGAAAGATTCCCCGTAGCAATTTCGGCAAAAGATTTTGTCTATCTCCATGTTTTGCTTATATGCCTCCAGAGGATTCTCCGGCATTCCTGTAGGGCACATTAGAAACTCGGTAGGAGTCTTCCAGGCCACCTGCTTAGCATTTGGTGTTAACGAGTCATAATAAGTGGACTCGTCTTCATCTTCAAAATCAAGGTTGTTGGCGGATGTGGAAACACGAATTGGATCATAAATCCATTCTCCGGGTCCCTTCCTTTCCTCTTTAGATTGCCTTAGTTCTTTGGGCTTCTCTGACCATTCTCTCCATCGTTGTAGTGATCGTCTTGCCTCTTCGGCATCTACAACGCGCATCCATGAAAAGTTCGGATTTTCAGACTCATGGCCAAACAAAAGATTGGGATTCTCTAAGAACGCTTCTATGCTGCCGCAAATCAATTCTACTTTTGCTCTGGTAATGGGATTGAGTAGTATGTTCTCTAATTTTGTTACCCATCGAAGATTCTCTGGACGATTGTTGCAGCGATTTGTATCAATGTGATCCACGATATTTCGATCTCCTTCTGGCTCACCATGAAACGCGGTGCATACAATTCTATGGGCACGTTCTTGCCCAATAAGCATATAACCAGTGTTGGGGTCAAACTTTCCAAACGTCCACTCTTCGTCCCACTTTCTTTTTATTCCATCGTCTTTGCATTGACGATAAACCGCACCATTGTCTCGAACATAGTATCTACGTCCCTTGTATTCACAAACTTTCTCGTCTGTAAATTCGTTTAGGTATTTTGTATCCATAGTTACTAGTTAAAATGCGTTTTTATAGCTGTCGGCCAGCAATTGAACAGGTGAATAATGATATTTCCCCACTCTTGTTCGGTTTTATAGTCTAGTTTTACATTTACAAACCATTCATGGTTTATGACGTTGTGCCAGATGTCTACAGGAAGATGTCCCGGCGCATAATCTGTTTGTACTTCAAATAATTTTAACGTTTCTTCGTCGAATCTATCGTATAAACGTTCGCCAGTTGTGAAGTAGATCGCATAATCTGAAAAACCATAATCTGGCAACGGGGAATTGAGTTCGTTCGGCATGATTGGCATCACGATATTCGTATCAATATGCAAATTCCTAAGAACCTTAGGCATAACCTCAAAGAATTGAGCAACGGCTCTTCGATTTTGAAGATCCTTCTCTACTTCTGGATTATTCGCATCAGCTAGTCCCGGATTCTCTGCCAGGTCTTTGAAGAAATTGTGTTTCAGGACTCGGGAAATAAGCTCTAGTTGTGACACGTCCATTTTGTTTCGGGTGAATATGTCATACACATTGGTACGTGTACAACAAATTTCCTCGGCAAAGTCTTTTATAACCCAGCCTTGTTTTCTTACTTCTTCTTCGATGAGTTTTCCAATTGTTGTAGCCATCAGTCATCAGTTTTTTGTTTTTGCAAAGATATAAGTAATGAAATCTGTTACAATGGAATGCGTGTCGAATTTTATTGTACATTCGATATGCTGAGACGCTTCTGATGTCCCCGGTACATTTGAAAGTGATATAAGAAAGGGGTTAACTCAGAATACTAGTCAACCCCTTTCTTCATAAATTTATCTTGCAATTGGGCAATCAGGTCGCTATCCAGGCTATTCCTTGTTCTTAGTATCAATGCAGATGGTCACCGGCCCATCATTCACCAATGCAACCTTCATATCGGCGCCAAATTCACCGGTGCCAACGGGTTTCCCAATGGTCGCCGAAAGCGCCTTGCAGAATGCCTCATACATCGGAATAGCTTTCTCATGCCCCGCCGCCCCAATATAGGACGGCCGGTTTCCTTTCTTCGTTGAGGCCATTAGCGTGAACTGGCTCACCACCAACACCTCTCCGTTAACGTCCACTACGCTGCGATTCATCACGCCCTCTTCATCGTTGAAGATGCGCAGCCCCGCAATCTTTTTGACAAGCCAATCCAAATCCTCTTGCCCATCTTCGTGGCCCACGCCAAGAAGCACCAGCAAACCAGGGCCAATGGCCGACTTCACCGCTCCGTCAATTGTGACGGAAGCTGAAGACACTCTTTGAACGACAGCGCGCATAAGAACTCAGCTGTACACAGATCTAATGGATTCTGTAAGTTAGATTGATCGTTATTATTACGTCGTAGAAAAATCGATTCTCATTGAGATCGGCAATGGTTTATCCTATTTATTATTGCTTAAGACGAATATCCACACAATTGCTTTAAATGGATAGCTCCTTAATAATCATGGGAAGTAATATCTCGTCTGCGGGTAGCCAGTTGACGGAATGAATCTCGTCTGCCCCTAGCCACTTCGCAGCTTCGTGTTCGTTTAGATGAAGTGCTTCGGTAAGAAGTGATGACATGTAGCAATGCATTGTTAGATGGAACTGTGGATAATCCCAGTCTACTGTATACAAAAACTTATCTACGCGTATTTCTGTATCAAGCTCTTCTCGAATTTCGCGGACAAGTGCTTCCTCAGGCGTTTCTCCGGGTTCCATTTTCCCCCCGGGAAATTCCCACCAGTCTTTAAACTCTCCGTATCCACGCTGGGTCGCGAACACCTTATCTCCTTTCCGTATGATTGCTGCTACTACTTCTATTCTTTTCATAATGTTTGTTCTGTAATATATTCGTATAGGTTACTCTCCACGGGAGTATCGAGCTTATAGCCAATTTCTACTGCTGTAACATTCTCGGTGTCGTTCATGATAAACTCTTGGAGATGACCGTTATGACGCATCGTCCCCAAGAAATAAAACTCCTTAGAAGTCTTGTCGTCTTTATTTTTTCTTACGAATAATGGCATAAGAATGCCGCGCTCTTCACTATGGACGGCATTCTGGACATCATCAGAGTCCTTCGTTCTACGACTTTTTGATATGGCTGTTAATGAGGAGGGATCCGAGAACCTGTCTTCATATCGTGTGGTGGCGGCGATGTCTTCCTCTTTCTCGTAGTTGATAAAGACGGGGTAAGTGTTTGAGTATGAATCAAATTTGTATCCGCCGATATTTAACGGAACCTCTTCTTTCTTCCATCCGAGAAGCCAACACACTTCTGCATAAGTGTACTTCTTGTATAGATTGAAATTCGTTCCAGCATAGGGACTTGAATAATCCCGATGATATCGATAAATTCCGAAATCTATAAGATCCCTGACGGCTTCATGAAAGATGCTGTCCTTTAATGCGTTTTCGAAAGTTGGAGACAGCCTAAAACCGTTAGGTGTTCTATGTGCGAGAGCTAACTGGAAACAATCTCCTCTAAAGAACTTCCCTTCTAAGACATTCTCGATATTCTTCCTAGTATGAGCGTCTAAAACAATGCCATAACGATTGGACATTAGTGATTCCCATACATCAGAGGAGTTTCTCTCTTCAATAAGAATCCTAAGAAGTGCCAGCTCGTGGATGCGCATACCAGATGCGAATCTCCTGGAAATGAACTCCAAAATCTGATATTGCTCAGCAGACCATTTTTCTGTAAAATCGTCGTCGTATTTATTGAGGAATGCTTGATAGGATCCCATCTTGTCAATAATTCGAAGAGGATCTAATTCGCCCATATCATCAAAATCTTTTAGCTTTGGAATGCGCCCAAGCTTGAATTTAAGCGATTGATACTCTGTCTTCAAAAGACGAATCTGATTGAGATCTGCGGTGTCAATAGATTTATAAATCCTTTCACGAGATACTTCGTCAAAATAAATCGTCGAAGCGCCATTAATAATATTGTTCCCCTCCATCAATGAACGGCGGATGTTATCCTTGTTTCCGGTTCTATCTCCAGATAGAGCGATGGGAATCATATAATTGGTCTGATAGTTCCCAATGAAATCTAAAACAACCACGAATTCTTTCCCGTCGGCCTTACGAAGTCCACGGCCAAGCTGTTGGACGAAGATAATGGGCGATTGAGTGGGGCGTAGTAATATGACCTGATTGATCTCTGGCACATCCACGCCTTCATTGAAGATATCTACGGTGAAAATGTAATCCAGTTTGTCTTCCCTTGTGTCAGAAACAAGTCTCTCAATCGCCTCCTCACGTTCTTCTTGGGAATCGTCTCCGGACAACATTACTGTGTTATAGCGCCCGGTTGCATTGAACTTTTTACTCAGCTCCTTCGCTTCGTCTTTTCGACTGCAGAATATCAGCCCCTTTACGCGCGATCCGCTATAACCATAATATTCTGCACGCTCAAGAATATATTTTACTCGAATATCGGATGTTAATAATCTGAAATCTCGAAGATCCCTATTCTCTTCTCCTTCGATATCAAGGTCGGTAATACCAAAATAGTGAAACGGGCAGAGCATCTCATTCTCCAGAGCCTGCTGCAATCTGACCTCGCACGCGATGTTGTGATCAAACAGTTGAAACACATCAAAGCCGTCAGTACGTTCTGGAGAAGCTGACATTCCCAGGAGTAATTCCGGCTTGAAGTATTTGATGATTTTTTGGTAGCTCTCAGCGCCGCTTCTATGACATTCGTCCAAAACGATAACGGCAAATTCCTGAGGCGCAAACTTTTCTCTTATGCTCTCCTTGGCCATCATATTCATGGTCGAAAAGAGAAATGACGTATGGTGCGCTTTGTCAATGTCGTTGTGCGTGCCGCTAAGAAGCTCCATTGGAACATTCTTTCCGAATATTCGCTTATAACTGCCTAATGCCTGTCGATTAATCTGTTCGCGGTGCGAAAGAAATAGAGTTTTCTTGCCATGGAGAATATTCTCCGAGAAGAGCTTACGGATGGCAAATGCGGAAGCGTATGTCTTACCTGTACCGGTCGCAGAAATCAAAAGCGCCCGTTTGCCTCCTGAACGAATAATTTCCTCAATCCTTAACGTGAATGCTTCTTGCATTGAATTGGGCTGAAGCACTTGGGAATAACCCAGGTCAAGAGTTCGAGTTAGTCTTGATATCTCTTCTCTGTCCTTTTGACTACTCTGGTAAAGACTGGTATATTCATCCCGATACTCCTCATAGCACACAGAGGACTCCCATAGCTCATTGAATTCGGCTTCGACATCTTTTGCGTAGGCGCCTTCGGTGGACGAGATCAGGCGAGTGTTCCATTCGTGATTCTTTGTAATGGCATCTTGTGTTAGATTGGAGCTGCCAATGATAATGCGGAGATTGTCTCCATAGTGGAACATGTATCCCTTAGTGTGGAATCCGACGTTATTCTCGCCAGTTTTAAACACTCGGACATCAAGGTTGTTTAGTGATGCGAGCGTGTCTAATGCGCGCGGATCGCTAAACATTAGATAATCTGTTGTCAAAATACGGCCTCGCGTTCCTTGTTTCTCCAGGTCCTTAAGGGTGCCAAGAAGGGGTGCAATCCCTCCCATGGTAATGAATGCGACGCTGATGAACAAGTCGTCGCACCCTTTCATCTCCTTCTCAATAACAGTTAATACCTTCTTGCCATGGGAATTCGATATGAGGCTCGGTGAATACGTTGGGTCAGATTTACGAGAGGCATCGATGAATGCCTTGTGGTACCCATCTACGAGTTTTCGAGTAGACAAAATGTCCATTGATGCTGATTATACGCTTGCTAGTTTATGCAAAAATAGCAAAAAAGGTCGAGATTGAAAATAGTGCTGGGAGCCGAATTGTTGGTTGAGGTTTGGAATGATTGTGATTATCCTAACATCAACAAGATTTAGTCACTCGCAATTGGTTAGAATGAATTATTCTTGCTATATTTGCTTAGTTCACATGAGATTACACAAAACGATATGAAGCAAAATACCCTTATCCTTGTTCTTGTACTAATTCTTTGTGCCGCAACTGGTTTCTATGCCTACAAAACGCATGAGGAGGTTAAACGTGTTTCCGTTCAAAATGAGGAGATTAGCCATAAGCTTGATTCGCTGATGACTGCAACGGCAAAGATTGCGAAGTCTACAAAAACTGTGTCTGGACGCCAACAGCCTAAGACTTTCTGGGAGGCGTTATTTACGGAATTGGAGGAGGATCAGAAGAAACAAGAAGCACAAGAGAAGGCGAAGGCGGCGAAGGCTAGGGTGGTGGTCTCTACGTCCTATCGTTTGGAGGATAGGTACGTAATTGGTCAGGTTGAAAAGCCTGAGGTTTTAGGGTCTCAAGCCGGCTCTGTTACCGTCAATATCCAGGTGAGTCCCAGTGGCACTGTTAAGAAAACGAGCATTGCTACTGGCTCCAGCATTGCTGATTCGGAGGTGATCGAAGCCGTGCGAAGGGCTGCCTTAAAGACGGATTTTAATAGCAATTATGATGCGCCGGGGTTGCAGTCCGGAACAATCACATATACCTTCAAGAAGAAATAAGAATCACCTTTGATAAACACTAAAACATATAACTATGAATGAGCAAGTTAGAGCCTTCTTGGACAAGGCGAAAAATGATAAGCTTATTTCGATGGGCCTGATTAAGGAAATCAAAAAAGAATTTGGTCCTTATAGCCTGAAGTACTCGAAATACGACAAAGAAACAAAGGGGTATTATTGTGATGTACCTGTTGCTATTGATATTACGGACGAGGAATTCGAAAAGCTTTGCAAGTACGCGGAGATGAAACCGTCTCAGGTTGACGAGAACGAGGACGTGGATGCAGATGATGTTGTAATGAGGAATGGCGCAGAGAAGACATTGAGCGCATACAATTCTGTTATCCTTTCAATTAATTTGCTAATTGCCTTCGTCGCAATAATTGCTGCATTTGCTATCGGCTTATCTGAAGGTTATATTCTGATTGGAGCTGCTATTCTAATACTTATTGGCGCAGTGCTTTCATGGGCAGTTTTGAAGGTTTTCCTAAATGTCTCCAATAATCTGCATGAGATAAAGTCTCTTCTGAAGTCTAAGCTATAGCTCCTATTTTCTTATGAAAAAGCTCTTTGCATTGCTATTGGTAATAATGACGGTCACGCTGTTCGGCGGGTGCACGCCCAGCGCGGAGGCGGAATACTACGTGAAGTATGCATCGAACGGCCTTAATGGGAAATATTACGTGAGCTACGCTGATGCAGATGGGACAATGGTTTACTTGAGTAATATCAGCGGGACTGACTTTGAAAGAACTGTTGGTCCGGTATCTAAGGGCTTTGAGGCTTCATTCGCAATTCGTGGAGACAATACGCTCCCTTCTGTGCGCATTGAGGTGAAAGAGGGGAGTGGTCCTTTTGTCGTAAAAGCAGAAGCTGTTGCTCATTCCGCCGTTTCTGGCGCGAGTGTCAAATACACTATCAAATAGGAGATCCCAGGACAAACTCGGGAATGACGTTGAGGTCGCACGAACGCTAAGGGGACGGGTGTGGGGTTGGCGGAGCCATAGAAGGCGTAGGATTGAGCGAGTAGCCGGGACGACCGGTTCGCGCGCAAGCGCGAATGGCGACAACTGGTGTGACGTTCCACCGGAGGGGTGAGCGTATAGCTGCGGAGGGTGCGGTGTCCTCGCGGGGTGAGGGACATTGTTGGCGCCAAGGGCGGCACGGCGTCAGGAGCGCCTACGCCTTCGTCGGCCCGACGGCCCCACTCCCGGCCCCGTGGGGGGACAAGAGTAACATTTTCAAGAGACTTCGGTTGTGGTCTCGTTTATTTTGTTATATTTGCATTAAGTGATAAGGTCGTCGAATCGGCCGGTAATGAAATCAGGAGTATGGTAAGTCTTCCGTTCTGGAAGCGGCTCCCTTCAAAAGATATCGTTAGTATAAGTTATGGTCGCAGATTGCGACCTTAAGTTGATGTCTACTGATTAATAACCGTTAATACCTTTTGTTATGTCAAAGAAAACTATTAAACAGATCCTAGAACCAATCGCGAATGGCGAACGGTTAAACTTTGATAAGGACACCATCGTGGGCCCAAAGGTGGTAACGAATTGTGACAACCTGCCACTGCGCTCTGTAGAAGCGCTTATTATTTCGATTCGTGGAGTACAAGTTATTCTTGACAGAGACTTGGCGACCTTGTATCAAGAAGAGGTTGGTCAAATGAACCGTCAAGTAAGAAGAAACATCAAGCGCTTCCCGGCTGACTTTATGTTTCAATTGACAAAGGAAGAATATGATGGTTTGAAATGCCAATTTGGCATTTCAAACCTAAGGGGCGGCGATAGACGCGCACTTCCTTATGCCTTTACGGAGCAGGGCGTATCAATGTTGTCTGGTTTGCTAAGAAGCGATAAGGCAATTGAGGTCAATATTTTGATTATGAGAGCCTTTGTTGCCATGAGAAGATTTATGGTCGAAAATGCTCAAGTATTCCAGCGTTTGGACCGAATAGAGCTAAAGCAACTTGAAACGGATCATAGAATTGAACAGGTCTTTGAAAAATTAGAAGAAAAGACTATTTCGCCCAAGCAGGGAATCTTTTTCGATGGCCAAATCTATGATGCATATGAGTTCATCTGCGGACTTGTCAAGGGCGCCAAGACACGTATTGTCCTTATTGATAATTATGTGGATGATACCGTCCTAACCATGCTGGATAAAAGGGGACCTGGCGTTTCTGCAACTATCTACACACAAAAGATATCTGCGCAATTCCAGCTTGACATCTCCAAGCACAATGCCCAGTATCCGGCCATTGATGTGAAAGAGTTCAAGAAGTCCCATGACCGTTTCCTTATCCTGGACAATCAAGTGTATCTCATCGGCGCGTCCCTTAAAGACCTCGGGAAGAAATGGTTCGCAGTTGCACTCATGTCTGAGACAGACCCGGAGACCCTCATTTCAAGGCTATAACGATTCTGCAAAAGACAGTATCTTTTGTGCGAAAATATAAACAACGGCCCCACTCCCGGCCCCTGGCGGGGCGAAGAGATTTCTCCACTCGCTGCGCTCGGTCGAAATGACAGGTGGGATAGGAGATACGCTCGGCCCTTCGGGCCTCGGTATGACAATTTGCGTTATGGCGAGATGCCCGATCAGGTCGGGCATGACGCGGGAGGGGATCGGCCATCGGCCTTCTCTCTATCGATAATTTGTTTTATCTTTGTGAGAACACAAAACTATCGGCTTATGAAAAAGTTACTCATTACGTTTCTCGTTCTTCTCGGCCTTGGTTGCACGGCGGTGGTGTCGTGCCCGGATAAGCAGGCGCATAAGGATGCCATTATGACGGTGGTGAACGAGGTTGTCAACGATAATCTGGATCCCGATAAGACGGATACGACGGGGCTGTCACAGTTCTTTGGGTCCATCGGCTCGGGAATTGCCGGGTTCTTCGTCGATAATCAGTTGACGGTGGCGAATTACTTTGTTTGCAGTGTCGGCAAGATATCGACTCCGGCTGGCGAGGAGAAGACGGTTTCCGTCGGGGTCTTTGGGCATGTTTTCACCTTCGGGAAGGAGGATATTGAGAACGCGATTAAAGGAGAGTAAGGGTATTACATGTTTTGATTTGTAGAGCATTTTCCCGGAAGGGGAGATGCTCTTTTTCTTGAAAATGAAATAGATCAGAGTGTTACGGCTGATAGATTCTTCGCTTCGCTCAGAATGACAAAGGGGGATGCTCAGAATGACAGTTGACGTTGTGAATGACAGGGGGCAGGGGATACGCTCGGCCCTTCGGGCCTCGGTATGACAATTTGCGTTATGGCGAGATGCCCGATCAGGTCGGGCATGACGCTGGGAATAATCTTTTTCGTGGCTATGGTTGTGGCCTCGATTTTTTGTTATATTTGCATTACGTGATACGGTCGTCGAATCGGCCGGTAATGAAACCAGGAGTATGGTAAGTCTTCCGTTCTGGAAGCAGCTCCCTTCACAAAGAATTATTCGCACAAGTTAGCCGTTGCGTTTAGCAACAACTAACATCGTTTCCTTGTTTAATAACACTAAGTCCCCTGTTATATGCCCAAGAATAACATCTCCACCTCAGACCCGCTGTCGAAATATGCAATAGCAAGTGACGGCAATCTTCAACCGGTCGCAAAATGCGACAGGTTGAATTTTTGGTGTTTTTCTATAGTATTACTTTAGATTGGCAATAGAATTTCGTTGCTTTCTGATGTGAAGGCCGTGTTGGCTATGTATTACTCGGTGTTATGTTGTTGCACAAACGCCAAGGGGACGGGAGTGGGGTTGGCGGAGCCATAGAAGGCGTAGGGAGTATTCTAAGACTTTTCCAAAGATTTTCTCAACTTTTTTCACTGCACTGCCGCCACAACATACGACGTGCGGCGGCAACAATACGGTCGCTACGGGGAGCTCGCCTTAAGGGTTCTCCTCGCGCCCGACTTTTGCCAGTCGTGTCAGTGTATGTTGTCTATCTCTTAGAAGGGCAGTTCGTCGCTAACGGTTCCATCATTCCTCTTTACCACAACTGTAGGTATGGAGCGATACTATTACTTTGATTAGACCCGTGTCTATTACTCTAACTTGTTGCATCTCCTGCAATCTGGCACTGAGTGTTATGGATAGTTCAACCGATTGTATTTTAGTAGTTTAAGACTTTATAGGGCTGCCCTGATTTCACGACAGCGAACATCCGCAGGATGAGTTTGAACTTGACGGCGTTAAGAACTACGCCGTGAACGTCCTTTCCGCCACCTTTCTCTTTCATCTTTCGCTGGTAGTAGCGTTTGAGTCCTGGATCGTGGATTACGGCGCTTCTGGCAGCCATTGACAGTTCCGCCTTTTGCTGTGTCCGGCATATCTTCGACACCTGTGTCCTGCCCTTTACACTGATGCCGGACGTGTGGTCAAATGGCGCCACCCCGATATAACAAGCATACTTCTCGGTGTTTCAAACGCCTTGAAGTTATTGGTGTAAACGACTGTATTGATTGCATTTATGAGGCCTATACCCTTGACGCTGCTCACCAGATCAAAGTTGCGCTTAACATCCGGATCGGTGCAGAGGACGGCCATCATCTGTTCTTCGACTTTCTTGACAAGCTTTTCGCAGTGATGAATAGCAGACTCATTCCGAGTTCGGGCCTCACGGGTCTCATATTTGCCCATGGCACTGTTGAGATTGATCAAGGCGGTTCGCTGACGCATATATTGACGGCGTTCTGTGAGAAGATATTGCAACTTCATTATTGCCTCTGAAGGTTTTTCATACAACCGAAGCTTATCCCGATGATTGTGTGCGTACTCAGCGATGCGACCAGCATCCACGGCGTCATTCTTCCCTCTGACAATACCCATGGAGTGCTTGATATCCAGAGGCGAGTTCAAACTCAAAGCCAATCCTTTCTTGTCCGCAAACGCAATCAGCGGGTTGGTATAGACGCCCGTGTGCTCTGCACAAATCACCATCTCAGAGGGCTTAACCCCACGGCGCTTGAGCCATGTCATCATTTCTCCGAGGCCTTTCTGTGTGTTGTCGAAGTGGAGTAAGTCCAGCTTCTTGTCTTTCGCCGGATAAATCGCCGCATCCAGCGTGTTTTTGGAGATGTCTACTCCAATGAATTGAGAAAAATACATAAATTTGTGGTGTTTAGTTTGGCTGACGCCATATTGTCTTCGACACAGATACTTTTATTAGACTGTAATGTCTACGATTCTAAATGGTCATCTCAATATGGGGAAAGAGGAGGTCTAATACGCCCTAAGGACAATTGTTTCCAGAAGCGAGTCTAGTTCACCTCCTCTTTCCGGTCAGTCTTTATTATGGTTCTTGAAGGAGAAGGGACGGTCGGATCTAATACACCCTGTCGACACGAGGTCTAGACCAAAAAGTAGTTCACTCGCGCCATCCTTCTCACATCAAAAGCAAATATAAAAAGAACACCGCAACCCCATATTGGAATCACGGTGCAAATCTAAAAGAAGCGAGTAGCCGGGACGTCCGGTTCGCGCGCAAGCGCGAATGGCGACAACTGGTGTGACGTTCCACCGGAGGGATGAGCGTATAGCTGCGGAGGGTGTGGCGTCCTCGCGGGGTGAGGGACATTGTTGGCGCCAAGGGCGGCACGGCGTCAGGAGCGCCTACGACTTCGTCGGCCCGACGGCCCCACTCCCGGCCCCTGGCGGTGTGGGTATACAATAGTAAAAGCGCCCGATTCGGAGCGCTTTTCTTTTACTTCTTGAGTTTTTGGATTTCTTCTTTCGAAAGACCCGTGTATGCCATAACCTTCTCTGCCTTTAATCCATCTTTCAGCATGGCTTTGGCCACTTCAGCCTTGCCTTTGGCTTCACCATCTTTGCGGGCGAAGTCAAGTTCTGCGATACGATCTAGTTCTGTTCTCATACTCTGGTCGTAAATTTCTCGAGTTGCGATTATCGAGGCAGTTTCTCTATCTCTTCCTTCGAAAGACCCGTACAAGCCATGATTGTCTCTACCGGAAGGTCGTTTTTTAGCATAGCCTTGGCGACTTCGGCCTTACCTTCGGCCTTTCCCTCGGCACGACCTTTGGCTTCGCCTTCGGCACGACCTCTGGCTTCGCCTTGCTTTACGGCATAGTCCGTTTGGGCGATGATGTCTAATTCGGTTCTCATATTCTGGTCGTAAAATTCTCTCGTCTCTATGGGCATGGTGGCCAGTTCCGTCGCACGGTAGAGGTCTTTCAGCAGAGCCTCGTCGAAGTTGTCCGGACACTTGTCCAACTCATGCATGTGTTTTAGTGAAAAGATGAATTTTTCCAGCAAAGTGTTGCACTTGTTCCCATCTTCCGGTCCCAACTTCATTCGTCCCATCTCTACAAACACGAAGTTCAGGCTTCGGGTCATGAGCTCCGAGTTGTGCCGGTTGCGTAGCTCATAGCGGGAGATGTAGTTCTCTTCCAGCGCACTGTCGGACTCGTGTTCCAGAGCGAAGTTCACAAGGCTCAGGACGTAAATGGGTCTTAACGAGTAGTCCATGCGGTCCAGCTTTTCTCCGTCCCGGATGCGGCTGATTCTTCGTCCCATCTGCTCCCGGATAGGGTAGGTGGAATACG
>Ga0310786_10007785_pt1 | contig 13884 bp, 9 predicted proteins | sample AusTroGonzalo_MG_FD_203881 | JGI IMG/M metagenome (GOLD analysis project Ga0310786, IMG submission 203881) | Bovine rumen microbial communities from tropical cattle in Woodstock, Queensland, Australia - Gonzalo_03 (v2) (version 2) | ecosystem: Host-associated > Mammals > Digestive system >... | reverse complement strand
GAATGGCGGCATCCGCTGGCAGCACGGCCGTCCACAGTTCCTGCGCCGCGCCGTCGTACAGGGTCACCGACCATCCGCCGATTTCCGTCCCCACGCCACCCGCCAGTTCGATGAATTCGTCCGCCTTGCCCGAAGACCGGATTTCGCTGAAAAGCACGTCGTGGATGCCCCCTTCGGCCGAAGAATTGCCCGGGAACGTGTAGCGGAAAACTTCCGATGCCGCCGGACTCCAGTCCCCCGGCCCGTCGAACGAAACGGAAACCGCATATTCCATGACGCTCCCGGGATAGCGCGCCACGTCGAAATCCGGCGAGCGCCACGTGCCGTCCCCCCCGTCGGCCATCGCGCCGGCGATCCACGCGCCGCCGTCCACCCGGAACCGCACTTCCGCCGCGAGGTTCGACGCGGCCGCGTTCGGCGTCGCCCGCACGGTGAAACAAAACGCCTCCGACGCCTTCGGCGCCTCGGATTCCCGCTCCGCCGCGTGCAACGCCACGTCCGTCAGCGCCACCTGCGCTTCCGCCACCGCCGTGTGCCGCCCCGGCGTGGCCGCGCCGTCCCCGAGCGGCCGGATGTCCCACTCTTCCGCCCGCCACGCCGCCGTCGGCTCGGTGACGCCCGCCGCCCGCGCCGCCGACGAATCCGCGTACGCCCACGCCTTCCCCAGCCCGTTCTGCCCGATGGCCCCGTAGATGTCGTGCACGTTGCCCGCCGCGTTGCGCAGCACGATTGTCTCGCCCCCCGAAAGCGCCTCCAGCGCGCCCCACTCCCCGTCCGGCGCCGTCCCCCACGCATCCGACGCGCTTTCCGCCGAAGCCGCCGCCCACCAGACCTTCCCCGCCCCCAGCGAAATCCCGCCCAGCGGCAACGTCGCGGACGCCGTGGCATCCCCTTTCGCGTACAGCTCCAGGCTGTAGCCGTCCAGGTCCAGCCGCCCCGTCCCCGTGTTGCAGATTTCGACGAAATTCGCCCCGGCGTCTTCGCCGTCCGCCGCGATTTCGCTGAGGATCGCCACCGGCGTCAGGCCGCCGATTTCGTCGATCAGGTGGAAATCCGAAAACACCAGCAGGTGGTCCGAAGCGTTCGTGCTCGCCCCCGCGTCGGGCAGCGGCCCCGGCTTGTCCAGCCCCACCCCGTCCCCGTCGAAGAGCGAGTGGTAGACCTCCCCCGCGGGCGCGCCGTAGGCGCTTTCCATGATTTCGCGGCTGAAGAGGATGTAGTCCAGCCTGTAGACACCGTGTTTCCACTCCGTGACCCAGTTGGACGAGCTGCCCGTCTGGAAGGCCGGAACCGCCTGCACCTCCCCGAAACGCGCCGTCGGATAGGTCCGGTAGGGCATCGTCCAGCTCTCCCGCGCCGCGTTCGTCACGTACCACGGATGGTCGCGGCCGAGCCGGAAGTCGCCCTCCTTCCCGAACCCCGACGACGTGCTGGACGTGTTCGTCTCCGCCTTGCGGAACTGCGCGTAGGTGAAGCTCTCCGGCTGGAAGGCCGCCGCCGAGGAAGGCTCGTCCCAGCGCCCCGGCGCCGAATCGTTGAAGTCCCCCAGCACCACGTACTCCACGTCGTTCGCGTCCGCCCCCAGGATTTGCTCCTCCACGTACTCCCGCACCCGCGCCGCCTCCAGACCGCGCCAGATGCGCCGCGGCGTGCTCACCGTCGTCGCCGCCGAATGCAGCGTGATCACGTGCAGCGGGTTCAGCGCCCCCGGCACCGAAATCTTCGCGTGGATCGGCCAGCGCATGAACTCCACCGCGTCCGGATCGTGGTAGTTCTCCTTCACGATGTCCGCCGAAGCGATCGGCCACCGGCTGAAAATCGCCACCTTGTCGCCGCTCGCCGTCGTTCGCCCCGTCCCCGGGTTCTGCATGAACGCACGGTTCGCCAGCGGCTTCGGCAGCCCCGCGCACATCGTCGTCAGGATTTCCTCGTGCGACGACGAGCACTCCTGCAGCGCCAGCACGTCCGGCTGCACCCGTTGCAGGATTCCGGCGAGCGACGCCTTCGCCTGCTCGCTCCCCAGGTTGCACACGTTCATCGTCGCGATGCGCACCTCCACCCCGGACGCCGCTCCCGCGGCGAAAAGGCACACACCCCCCGCCGCAGCGGCGAGGAAACGGGACGCGAAACGGGAAAACACGGACATGGCACACCTTGCAGGACGGAAACCACCCTTCCGCCGCTTCCGCGGCTCCGGGGTTTCCCGCTTTTTAGCGTTTTCGCGCGCGCCCGCGAAGGGAAAAACGCCCTTCTCTCCCACACGCCCCGCAAAAACGTTTCCATCCCTCTCCACCCGCTTCCTTACCCCGGGGTGCCATTGTGGCAGGGCGCATGCGCCGCCACGCCCCGTCAACCACCGCAACGCATGGTCCGCCCCGGGGGAACCTGCCCTCACTTCCCCTTTTGCCGCACTTCCGCGCTTCCGGCATTCCGGACCGCTTCGCGGTAAACCCCTGCCGTCGCCGCCGCAATGGCATCCCAATTGAAAAGAGCGAGATCGTACGAACGCTGACGCCTCTCTCCGTCCAATCGCTTTCGCAATTGTTCCGCCAGTGCCGCCGCGTTCCCCTGCGGGAAGTAATCCCCACCCGACAGGGGAACCAGATGGGTCGCGGGGATATCGCTCGCCAGCACGTCCAGTCCCCTGGACATCGCCTCCAGCAGTACAAGCGGGAAACCCTCGTGTTTCGACGACAACACGAAAAGCGCGGCATTCGCGTAGAGTTCTTCCAGTTGCCCGCCCAATACCTGCCCCGCGAAGACCACAGAATTGCCTGCGTCCCCCTCCGCCGCCATCCGCCGCAATGCCGCCCCGTACCGCTTCTCGCTTTCAACGCCCCCCGCAATCACCAATTTCCAGCCTTTTTCCGCCTCGCCGCTCTCGAGGAATCCCCGAATCAGCGTGTCGAATCCTTTTTCCGGCGTGATTCGCCCCACTGCCAGCACATATCGCCCCGCCTCCACCCCCAGACGTTCCAGTTCGGCCCGTCCCTCCGTCGGCAACGGGCACTCGATCCCGTTCGGGATGAACGTCGACTTCTTCCTCACCCAATCCGGATACCGTTCCATCCGGAAGCGGTTCACGAAAATCACCCGGCTCGCGTTTTCGAGGGCGATCCGCTCGCTGTGGTGCAACCACTTCCGCGCCGCCCACCCCCACTTTTCATGCTCGTAATTCGCGCTGTGGTACGTCAGTACCACGGGAATCCCCTTCCGGCGCAACCATCCGGCAACGAATCCCGGCCCGATGTTGTGGATGTGCACCACGTCCGGTGTCCACTTCGCGATGTGGCGGGCGGCCTGCCACGAATGCCAGAACGCCTCCACCCCCTTGATCCGCGTCGACGGCAAATCCACGAAACGGATTCCATTCCATTCGCGGTCCTTCCCGCGCCCCACGTACGGCCGCCGGCGGTACACCGTCACTTCCGCCCACGCCCCCATCCGCCGGTACAGCGACTCGCAATGCCGCTCCACGCCGCCTTCCACGCACGGGAACCCGCGCAGTCCGAACACCGCAACCCGCAGTTTTCGGGGCTCCGGCAGGCCGTTCTGCAAGTTGTCCGTTTTCATGTCTGCCGAATTGCTTTTCCGCGAATCTGTGCCTGTTCCCGGCTCGGGGATGTTTCCCGGCTCAGCGGATGAAGTTGGTGCGGATCGTCTCTTCCCGCGCAGCGCGGGGAACCGCACCATCGCGCCGGAGGTTCCGGAGCAGCCAGGCGAGGTTGGCGCCGAGGCGGCGGGCCGTTTGCATTCCCTCTGCGTCGAGCGCGGCTTCGCCGGGGGCGGCACCGAACGCGATGTTCCAGTATTGCGAGCCGGCAAGGACGCAATCAAGCATCTGGAACGGCATGTTCAGGCACTGGAAGGCGGCCGTCGCCCCGCCGCGCCGGCAGACGGCGAGCGTCGCGCCGGGTTTTCCCTCGACGGCGGCGGGATTGGAATAGAACGCGCGTTGGAGCAAGGCGAGCAGGGCCCCGTTGGGCTGCCCGTAATACACAGGCGACCCCACCACGAACCCATCCGCCGCCGCGAAGGCCGCCGCGATGGCGTTGCAGGCGTCGTCGTCGAACACGCAACGTTCCCGCCCGCGGGAATGGCAGGCGCCGCAAACCGCGCATCCGCGGACGGGCTTGTTGCCGATCCACACGGTTTCGGTTTCGATGCCGCCGGCCTCGAGCGCCTTGGCGATTTCGGCGAGGGCGGTGGCGGTGTTGCCGTTTTGGCGGGGACTTCCGTTCAGGAGGAGCGCTTTCATGCCGGAAAATCTACCCTGCCGCCCCGTCCCCGGAAAGCCTTTTCCCGGCCCCCGCCGTTTTTTTGCCCGGGAAACCGTTTTCCCGCCGCCCCCCCCGGCCGGGGTTCTACCACCCCGCCGGAAGCCCGCTTCCCGAATAACGGCGCCACACTTCCGGCAGGTCCGCCGCCGGAATGTCCCCTTCTTCCGGCCAGACCAAATCGAACGCCAGAACGCGCCTCGCCGTTTCCGCCAGCCCCGCTGTTTCCGGAGCGGGCGCGGCCGCCGCCGTTTCGTCGAACACCCACCAATCCCATTCCACGCGGAAGGGGCCGTATTCTTCGTCGCCCAGATAAACTTCGTTCGTGGGGTCGTCTTCGTCTGGCCAGCAGTAGAGGGTCAGCAGGAAACGGCGGCCCTGCAAATCGAGGATTTCGTCCGTGATGCCCAATTGCAGGAACAGATGCACGCCCGGCTCCCAAACCACGTCCTGCCCGTCCACTCGGACGGCGTGCGCCGCGACGCCGTCGAGCCGCACCTCCTTCACCACCGCGCTCGCCACCGCGGGCGGCGCCCCCGTCACCCACCACGCCTGTTTCAGCTGCGGTTCGTCGCACCATGTCCCCGTTCCCCGGAAGAACCATTCGTTCGTCGTGGTTTCCACCCGGAACGGATTGGAAACCGCACGGGAAAGAGGCATTGCCTCCCGGAAATCGCCGCTTTCTTCCTCTTCGGAGACTTCCGGTTCCGTTTGCGCCACGGAAAGTTCCGGCTCTTCTTCGGCATCTGGATTCCCTGCCAAGGGGAGCTGTTCGTCCGGAACGGAAGAAGAAAGCTCCGCGACCGCTTCCTCCGCCTCTACCGATGTTTCTTCGATGGCCACGGCAGCTTCCAACGCTTCGAACTCCTCCGCCGCCTCCAGTTCGGGCATGCCGGGCAATTCGATGGCGAATTCCTGCACCGCCGCACTTTCCCCCGATATGGCCTGGATCTCCGGCTTCTCCGTTTCCCGCCAGAACTCCTTGTTCTTTCCGGCATCGCCTGGTTCAGTCTTCGCCGGATCCATTCCGATTCCGCCCGCATGCCCGGCTTCTTCTTCGTCCCACTGCTTTTCCAGTTCCTTCCAGGCTTCCGGCCATGCCCCGACATCCTCCACCACTTCTTCCTCCTCCGCAGGCACCGCCCAGCGCTGGAAGCGCTCCATGAAGTCTTCCTGCCGCATAGACTCCACCTCGCCGAGCACCCCGCCCCCCAAGTCCGCCGCCGAAGCGGATTTCCCCCCGCACAAGGCAAAAACGACCGCAACGGTGGCCACAAGGCAACCGGGGGCGCGCTCTGCGATCGTTTTCGGGATGTTCATGGGAAAAGTTTGTTCTGCCGCCGGATGCGCCGCTCCCCGAATTGCCCCTTTGCCTCGCGGTGCCATCGTCGGCGCGCGCTTGTATGCCACGCCCGCCCCTTCCCTTCAAGCCGTTTGTCGCCGGCCGGCGGGACGGTCAATGTCCGGCGGCCATGCCGTCGGCGAGGGCGCCAAGGAGGACGGAGCAGGCAACGTCCGTGCGGAGGGGGCGACCGCCGCCCCACCCCGCTCGCTCGAAGCCGCGGGCTTCCAGAAGGTCGAGTTCGGGCTGGATCCAGCCTCCCTCCGGGCCGATGGCCACCAAAACGCGCCCGTCCGGCGGAAGGCCGCGGCCGATGGCGGAAAACCCGCGCCCGGCGCCGTCCGGCTCGGCTAGGATCCGCGCCGCATACGGTTCCCGGGGCAATTCGTCCTCCACGAGCGCACGGAGATGGCGGTGGAGGGTCACGACGGGCAGGCGGGTGTCGCGCGCCTGGACCAACCCCTCCAGCAATCCCGCGCGGATGGTCTCCGGCGCGAGGACGTGGGTGTCGAAGTAGCATTTTTCCACGCGCCAGGCGTTCGTCAGCCACACGTGCCCCACCCCGAGCGAGGCCAGCACCGCCCAAAGGCGGCCGAGCACCTTCGGACGCGGCAGGGCCAGCAGGAGGTCGATCCGCGGCCGGGGCGGCGTCTCCGCTCCCAGCCGGATTTCCAGTTCGACTTCCCTTTTTGCGGCGTCCGCGCGCAGCACCCGGCCCGTGCCGAGGGGGCCGTCCACCACGCCGAGGCGGATTTCCCGTCCCGGCGCGGCGCGCAGGACGTCGAGGAGGTGGCGCGCGCGCGGCCCTTCCAGCCGCACCACGCCCCTACCGTCCGCCTCGCCGGGTTCCAGCAGCAGCAGGTTCATCGCCCGCCGGCACTCAGCCCTGGCCGGCCTTCATGTCGTTCCATTCGTCGTCGGCGTCGTCGCCCGCCTCGACTTCCAGGCCGTCCTTGCGGGTCAGGAGCCAGCGCAGGCCCCAGAAGAGCAATCCGGGCACGACCAGCGCCACGAGGAAGAGTTTCGCGAGGCTGAATTCGTAAACCGGATTCGGCAGGGCGCGGTGGAGGTTCCAGAAGATGAGGAGGCAGGAAATCCAGACCGCCATGAAGTTCGCGAGCCCGTCGCCGGAGTGCATCCAGTGGAGCCCGGGCGTCCGGTTCTTGGTGAACGGGTAGAACAGGTTCGAGCCCATGTGGCCGAGCTGGTCCTCGATGATGTGGATGGCGTAGCAGCAGGTCATCAGGAGCAGCCCCTGCAGGCCGATCAGCCAGTGGCCGAAAAGCGAACAGGCGCCCAGCCAGAGCAGGCCGAGGAAGAACCCGATGGTGAGGGCGTGGGACCATTCGCGGTGCCAAGGGAGGAATTCCAGGTCGAAATCCCCGTCGTTCCGCGGTGCGAGGCCGATGGTCGGCCCGTCGAAGATGTCCACCTTGAGCTTCGCGTCGTAGGTCTGGATGACCTTGGCGGGCAGTTTCGCGCGGCCGATCTGCGGATAGCGGTGCTGCGTGCCGGGCACGGGCACCTGGCCGGTGTTCGTGACCGGGCCGAAGCGCACCAGCACTTCCATGTTCTCGTTGTCGAACTCCACCTGGTACTGCTGCCAGAAGTCGGCGCCCAGCCGGATGCTCGAAAGCTTCAGGCGGATGTAGCGGTGTTCGTCCACGCCCATCTTCACCGCCCGCGCCACCTCGTCGGCGATTGCCTGCGGGTCGAGGTTCGCCGGGTCCGGCTCGACGTAGACGTCGTGGTCGTAGAAGAAGCGGTAGAACTTGAAATCCAGCGTGTCCGGCAGGATGCCGCACGCGCCGCCGAGGATGAAGAAGATCGGGTTGCCGTGAAGCGCCTGTTCGATGGACCACGGGCAGAAGGAGGCCACCGCGACCCCGCTCATGAAATGCGAAAAACCTTTCATCGTCCGCCCTTTCCTAGTTGAGGCCCAGCCAGCCGGCGATCGTTTCGCCGAATCCCGACATGTTGCAGGCAATCGGCAGCAGCAGGATGCCGAGGCAGTTCAACCGCCGCGAGCCGAAGAGCACGGGCAACAGCCCCACGCCGGTCCCGACCGCCGCGATGAACAGCCCCACCCAGCCCGTCATCGCGAACACCATCACCACGATGATCGCCAGCGCCACGCTCGAAACGTGCCGGTAGTTGAACTTGTCGATCAGCCGCAGCGTCAGCTTCGCGAGCGGCGAAATCATCAGGAAGGAGAGCGCCGCGGAAACCGCGATGCTCCCGACGATCATCAGGTAGTCCGCCGTCGAGGCCGGCGTGTAGAGCGTCTTCACCATCCACGCCCCGCCGCCGCGCGAAAGGTTCAGCCCCGGCACGAACAGGAACATGAACGCGCCGACGTAGTACACGAATTTGCTCACGCCCTGCCCCATCACGAAAATCCGCTCCTCGCGCTGCGCGCACGCGTGCCCCGCCAGCAGGCCGCCGACGCCGCCCGTGACGATCGGCATGTAGGCCGCGAACCCGCCGCCCAGCCCGCCGCTCCACACCGAGCGCAGGATGATGTCGCCGTCGATGTCCAGCGAATCCGTCGTCCGCTGCGGCGGCACGTCCGCCGCCGAAATGATGTTCAGCAGGCACCACGGCACCGCGAACAGCCCGACGAACGCCGGCATGATGTTCTGGAACGCCACCTCGTGCGAAACCGGCGAGCGGTTCAGCAGGATGAAGCCCATCAGGCCCGCCAGCACGAACGTGCAGACGCCCGCCAGGAGCGACCCCCACGCGTCCCAGAACTTCGCCCATCCCGCGCGCCCGCGGTTGCCGCCCTTGGGCCATTCGCTCATCAGGATGAACGTGATGATGATCCACAGCACCCAGTGCATGTGCCCCTTGAGCGCTTCCTGCGAAACCGGCAGGTACTTCGGCGCGAACGGCGCCACCACGCAGACCAGGAAGAACGCCCCGGCCAGGCTGCCCACCGCCGTGATCATCGTCCCTTCGTAGCCGCGGCCGACCATCAGGTACTTCTGCCCCGGCAGCACCGTGAACAGCGCCGACTCGTCCGGCGTCCCCAGCAGCACCGACGGGATGGTGTTGACCATCGACCAGTTCACGATCATCCCCGTCATCATCGGGATGAACACTTCCGGCGGCACCGCGATCCCCTTCGCCTCCAGCCCCAAAATGGCCAGCACGAGGAGCCCCATCACGTTGTACACGTGGAGCCCCGGCAGGCACGAAAACACGCTGTAGACCAGCGTCCCCGCCGTCACCGACAGCAAAACGATCCAGAACGAAGCCATCGCGACCTCCTCAATCCAGCGGCATCACCGAATACCCGGAATCGGCCGTCACGTTCACCGCCCCGTTGTAGATGCCCACCGTGCCGCGCACCGCCACCTTCATCCCCTCGTCCAGCCGGTTCAGCAGGTCCGCCGGCACGCGCCCCTCCCAGAACACCACTTCCACCGTGTCCCCCGCCGCGTCCGTCAGCGGATATTTCGCCCCGCCCTGCAGCGCGTGGTCCGCGCCCAGCGTCCCGACCAGCACCACGGCCTCCCCCTTCCGGTCCGGCCCCAGCCCGTTCACCGGTTCCGCCAGCGAAACGTCCACCGCGGGCCCCGAAGGCGGCGCGTCCGACACCAGCTTGATGTTGTAGCCGCTCCCCACCTTCAGCGAAACCCGCCCCTTGAACACGTCCACCTCGCCCGTGATGTCGAACAGGTAGCCCGGTTTCGGCAGGTCCTTGATCACTTCCGCCGTTTTCGCCCAGTACTTCACCGTCAGCGCTTTCTTCCCGTCTTCCGACCGCAGCACCACCTCCGTCGGGCGGTTGCTCCCCTCTTCCGGCTCCTTCACCGACGCCACGCGCCCCTTCACCCGCACCGTTTTCCCCTTCATGTCCTTCGTGATGCCGCCGATGTCCTGGTAGACCGACTCCCGCACCGCCTTTCCCCGCGAAAAATCGCGCGCCGGCGCCTTCGCCGCCGGAGCCGCCGCCGCGGCCGCGTCCAGCGCCCCCGCCTCTTCCGCCGTCACCGGCTCCACGCTCAGGCCGTCCGTCAGCTTCAGCTGCAGCTTGCCCTTGTAGGTCGAAACCGCGATGCGCATGCGCACGCGCGAGCCCATGAGCGTGTCCTTCTCCTTGATCTGGTCGTATTCCGTCTGCCAGAACGTCACCGTCCGTTCGCCCGTGTCGTCCCGGAGCTTCAGCGAATAGGGCTTCTTGCTACCCGCCGGCGGCGCGGTGAAATCGGTCACCAGCCCCTCGACCACCACCGTGTCGCCCTTCAGGTCTTCCGCCACGTCCCCCAGCTTCATCGTCCGCGCGGGCGCCCGTTCCAGCACGAAGCTGTCCACGCTCTGCAGGCGGATGCTCGCGTCCTTGTCCGACAGCGAGACGCTCCCCGCCATCTGCACCTTGTCGCCCGCCCGCGGCACGCGGCCCGTCTTCTGCAGTTCCGCCGCCTGCTTCTGGCTGATGAACACCTGCAGCGACCCGGTCCCGTCCGCGATGTTGAAGCCCATCCCGCCGTTGCGGAACGTCCGCGCGTCCGTCTGCGCCGTCCCGTCCAGCCGGATCTGCGCGAAATTCATCGTCGCCTGGAGGTCGCCGATCTTCACCAGCGGCATCGTCTTGTACTTCGCCATCGCCCACAGGCACGCCATCCCCACCGTCGCCAGCAGCACCGCCGCCCACCGGATCGCCACCAGGCTCATCCGCTTCGTCACGCGCGCCCCGCAGTACGGGCACTTGTTCTTCGCCCCCACGAACCGGCCGCAGCTCGGGCAGTTCATTTCCTCCGTCTGCGTCTCGTGGCCGGGCAGGACCGTTTTCGTTTCGGATTGTTTGTCGGACATAGGTGCACTCCGTCGTCTTGTGTTGCTCCGGCGGGACGTTCGCCGCCCGCCTTGCCGTCTATCAAACCCCAAACCCGCGCCCCCGGAAAGCCAAAAAAGGCCGCCCCCCTCCCCGCCCCCGGAAAAAACGTTTTTCCTGCATTCCCCCGACCCGTCCCCCCCGCGTTTTTTGCCCGTCGGACCGATTTGCCAAGCATTGGCAAAAATGCCCCGTTTTTGCCGATTCTTGGCAAAACCGGGAAACGCCCCGGCGGGATGGAACGCCGCCGCCCCCGGCTTGACTTTCCCGGAACCGGATGTTTCCATCCCGGAAAACGCTGGATTCCCGCACTATGAACGACACGAGCATGGAAACGAAACGCCTCCGGGCCCGCACGGCCGCCGCGACCTGCCTGGCGGCCGCCCTTCTCGCCGGATGCGCCGGCGTGCCGGACGCGCGCCAAATGGGCCAAATCCGCGAAGACGCCGCGGAAGCGCGCCTCGCCGCCCTCGAAACCCGCGGCACGCCCGGCGAGCGCGGCGAATGCCTCTCCGGCCCCCTTTCGCTCGCGGAAGCCCTGGAAAAGGGCCTCGCGATGAACCTCTCCCTCCAGCGGGAAACCCTCGAACGCGAAATCGCCGCCGGGAAAATCCAGTCCGCCATGCAGAACGCCCTCCCCTCCCTCTCCGCCACCGGCGGCTACACCCGTCTCGACGACGAGCTCTGGCGCGAAAACGACGACGGCACCCGCACCCGCGGGCGTTTCGCCGACCGCTACGCCGCCGGCCTCCGCATCGCCCAACCCCTCTTCAACGGCCACATCGCCGCCGCCATCCGCGCCGCCCGCCTCTACCGCGAATGGGCCGAAGCCCGCATCCGCGACGCCGAGGAAGCCGTCCGCTGCGATGTCGTCGCCGCCTACTGCCGGGCCGTCCTCCACGGCCACCTCCTCCAGGTCCAGGTTTCCGCCCTCGAAACCGCCCAGCGCCAGCTCGACGACGCCCTCGTCCGCCGCCGCGAGGGCATGGCCTCCCACTACGACGTCCTCCGCGCCACCGTCGAAGTCTCCAACTTCAAGGCCCAGGTCCTCCAGGCCCAGAACGAACGCGACCTCTCCTTCACCGAACTCTTCCGCCTCATCGGCGCTTCCCCCGAAAGCCGCGTCGAACTCACCGACCCCCTCCCCCTCGTCAAGGAAACCATCTCCTTCCCCGACGCCCTCCGCACCGCCCTCGCCCGCCGCGCCGACCTCGCCGTCGCCGAATACGCCGTCCGCCTCCAGCGCGAAGCCGTCCGCAACGCCGTCGGCGACTACTTCCCCGCCGTCGAAATCTTCGCCACCGAGTCCTGGGGCAACCCCGACCCCCACGACGCCTCCCGCGACGAGTGGGACGACGAATGGACCGCCGGCCTCCAGTTCTCCTGGACCCTTTTCGACGGCTTCGGCCGCCGCGGCGCCGTCCACCAGCAGCAGGCCGCCCTCCGCCAGCAGGAACTCGCCCTCCAGGACGCCGAGGAAAGCGTCGTCAGCACCATCCGCCAGCTCGTCCTGTCCCTCCAGACCGCCGAGGAATTCGCCGAATCCCAGTCCCGCAACCTCGAAACCGCCCGGGAAGCCCTCCGCCTCGTCGAAGTCGGCCTCCGCGAAGGCCAGAACACCCAGGTCGAAGTCATGGACGCCCGCCGCGCCCTCACCACCGCCTCCGCCAACTACTACCAGTCCATCTACGACCACGCCATGGTCCGCGTCTCCCTCCTCCGCGCCATGGGCACCCTCGCCGAATCCCCCGACCCCTCCGTCCCCGTATTCCCCGCCGCCCCCGAACCCGGCCCGGACACGGAACCCGAGCCCGCCCCCTAGCAAAAGGAACCCGCCATGAACAAAATCCTCTCCCGCCTCGCCGTCCTCGCCGCCGCCCTCGACCTCTCCGTCTTCCTCCTCGCCGCCTGCTCCCCTTCCTCCGAGCAGCCTCCCGCCGCGCCCGACGCCGCCCCCGCCATGCGCCCCGTCGCCGTCCGCACCGCCATCGCCGAAACCTCCGCCATCGGCGAAAACCTCGAATTCACCGGCGACCTCGAATCCCCCCTCTCCGTCGACCTCGCCTCCAAGGCCTCCGGCCGCCTCGACAAGCTCGAAATCAAGAAAGGCCTCCCCCTCCGCGAAGGCGACGAAGTCAAGAAGGACGACGTCCTCGCCGAAATCGCCCACGGCGAACTCGAAGCCCAGGTCTCCCTCGCCGGCGCCCAGGTCCAGGCCGCCGAAGTCGCCCTCGCCGACAAGGCCCGCGAACGCCGCCGCATCGAAGCCCTCTTCGAGGAAAACGTCACCACCGAACAGGCCCGCGACACCGCCGTCACCGCCTTCGACAACGCCCAGGCCGCCCTCGCCCAGGCCCAGGCCCAGCTCCGCCTCGCCCGCGTCAACCTCGCCGAAGCCTTCGTCAAGGCCCCCATGGACGGCGTCGTCATCGAGCGCTACGTCGACCCCGGCGCCATGGTCAACTCCGGCACCCCCATCCTCCGCCTCGCCCAGATGTCCCCCCTCCGCCTCATGGTCTCCGTCCCCGCCCGCATGCTCCCCATGCTCCACCCCGGCGAAACCGGCGTCTCCGTCCGCTTCGACGGCACCGGCGACCGCGTCTTCGACTGCACCGTCGCCCGCGTCTTCCCCGCCGTCGACGCCTCCACCCGCACCGCCCGCGTCGAAATCCTCCTCGACAACGAACGCGACTCCGCCGGCAACTGGGTCCTCCGCCCCGGCATGTACGCCACCGCCACCCTCCGCACCGCCGCCCGCGAAGGCGTCCTCACCGTCCCCGCCTCCGCCGTCATCCGCGTCCTCGACCGCCACGTCCTCTACGTCGCCGAAGGCCCCCGCGTCCGCGCCTCCGCCGTCGTCCTCGGCGTCCGCAACGGCGACCGCGTCGAAATCGTCTCCGGCCTCGCCCCCGGCGAAGAATACGTCGTCATGGGCCAGAACAAACTCACCGACGGCGCCCCCGTCGACCGCGTCTCCCCGTGACCCGCCCGCTCCCATCCCGTCTTGCCGGGCGGCCGCCTTGCCGCCCCCTGGAATCCCGGCCCCTGGCACCCCAGCCCGTGAAAAAACTCCTCTCCATCCTCCTCGACACCGCCTGGGGCCCCGTCACCCTTTGGGCGTTGGCCGCCACCCTCTTCGTGGCGTCGGTGACACTGGACGTTGTTTGTTTCGATTTCCACCCGTTGGGCTTCTTGTTGCCGTTTGTTCTCTTCGTGTTGCCGGCCACCGTCGTTGCCATTGCCGCTTTTGTCCGTTCCATCGTCCTCCGTCATTGGGGACGTGCCATCCTCCAGCTGGGATGGGGCTTCACCGCCTTCGGTTATGCGTGCATCGCCTTGCTATTCGTACCCTGCTTGGCTTTGGAAATCAAATACCCCATGTCCGGTCCCCCTCCCCTGCCCTCTCGCTCCACCCCCTCCAGCCC
>Ga0310786_10007784_pt1 | contig 13884 bp, 5 predicted proteins | sample AusTroGonzalo_MG_FD_203881 | JGI IMG/M metagenome (GOLD analysis project Ga0310786, IMG submission 203881) | Bovine rumen microbial communities from tropical cattle in Woodstock, Queensland, Australia - Gonzalo_03 (v2) (version 2) | ecosystem: Host-associated > Mammals > Digestive system >... | reverse complement strand
CGCTCGCGACAAGCAGTGACGAGCAATCGCAAAATGCATAGTCGCCAATGGATACTATACCTTCATTCAGCGTTGCTGTCACTAGATTTGTGCAGCCGTTGAACGCATAACTGCCGATGTTCGTCACGCTGCCAGGCACTTCTATGGATTTGAGCGCACGGCAATTGTCAAACGAATTGTTGCCGATGTTTTCCAGCGCGTTGCCGCCAAACTCAACCGTCTCAAGATTTGGCGAATATCCAAATGCATGTTGGTTCGCGATGCTCTTTACGCCGCTTATCTTCAGATGGCGTTCTTTGAAGACGCTGGAATTGTAGCTGTCGCCAAACGTCTTTTCGCCAATCACCAAGTCGCCGTTGCCGATGATCTCGATCGTGTCAAGATTCCCGGCTCCCGGGGGGAATCGTCCGCTTTGCGTAGGATTCCACCCGCCGCGAAGCGTAATGTTTGTCAGCGCAGTGCAATAGGCGTATGCACTGCCGCCGAGATTCGTCACCGAATTCGGCACGCTCGAGACAAGCAACGACGAGCAATTGTAAAATGCAGATTCGCCGATGGATACCATACCTTCATTCAGCGTTGCCGTCACTAGATTTGTGCAGTCGTTGAACGCATAGCTGCCGATATTCGTCACACTGCCGGGCACTTCTATGGATTTGAGCGCACGGCAACTGTCAAACGACCTTTCGCCGATATTCTCCAGTGCATTGTCTCCGAACTCAACCGTCTCAAGATTTGGCGAATATCCAAATGCATGATGATTCGCGATGCTCTTTACGCCGCTTATCTTAAGATGACGTTCTTTGAAGACGCTGGAATTGTAGCTGTCGCCAAATGTCTTTTCGCCAATCACCAAGTCGCCGTTGCCGATCATCTCGATCGTGTCAAGATTTCCGGCTCCCGAGGGGAATCGTCCGCTCTGCGTCGGATTCCATCCGCCGCGAATGGTAATGTTTGTCAGCGCATAGCATGAAGCGTAGGCGCCGCTGCCGAGATTCGTCACCGAATTCGGCACGCTCGCGACAAGCAGCGACGAACAATTGTAAAATGCTGATTCGCCGATGGATACTATACCTTCATTCAGCGTTGCTGTCACTAGATTTGTGCAACCGTAAAATGCCGACCTGCCGATGTTCGTCACGCTGCCAGGCACTTCTATGGATTGGAGCGCACGGCAACTCTCGAACGCGCTGTTGCCGATGCCCCGGATCGTATCCGGCATCCGCAGCATCTTGAACCACGACTTGCTGCTGAACGCGGACGAGCCTACGGCGGTAACCGTGTAGTTCGTCCCGCCCGACTCGACGGACGACGGCAGCACGAGATCTTCCGGCCCGGTGCCGGCGTATCCCGTCAGGGTGGCCTCGCCGTTCGCAACGGTGAAATTCCAGTTTCCGTCATTCAGGTCAGCCCGCAACGCGAGGCAGACCGCGATTGAAGCAAATGCAACAACTGTTTTCATAGGCTGTGCGTATTGTATCACAAATGGGAAAACTGCACAATGTAGGGAGTCAAACTGGAAAGGAGGGACTTAGTTTCACGCAATAGCGGAATTGTTTACGGCATGATACCCACCATGACAAGAATCGCCCCTCACGATATCGCTGCTAATCGCCTGCACCGGCGGGAGACGTCCTGACGCCGTCCTCCTGGCCACCTACGGGCAGATGATTGAAAAGGTCAGCCGCCGCTTACTCGACGATCACCGAAAGGACGGAATATCCCCAGGGGGCGAGTACGAAGCTGCGCGGGCCGGTCTTGCGGACGCCGCGCGCGAGCAGCGGCTCGTCCACGATCTCTCCCTTCACGTCGCGGTCGACCTCCTCCTGCGAAAGATAGCTCGGCAGCGACGCCGCAGACACCTTGAAGGAAACGTCGCAGGCCGTCTCCTTCTCCGTCCAGTTCTGCACCACTAGCAGCGTCTCGCCCCCGCCCCTGCGCACGAAGGCGGAGACCGCGTCGGGAGCGGAAGTGTCGAGCCAGACGAGGCCGTCGATGCCGTTTGCCGCCGTCAGCGCGTGATGCCCGCGGCGAAGCGCGGCCAGGCGGCGTACGAGCGCGTGCCGCGACTTCCCGGGCTCGCGGTCGAGCTGCGTCCAGTCCATCGGCGTCTTGCCGAACATCGAGTGCCGCTCGTCCGCGTCCGCGATCTCGTTGCCGGAGAAGAGCATCGGCACGCCGTCGAGCGTGAACATCCAGACGAGGATCTGGTCGACGGCCGGCGTGCCGTACTTCCGCTCGGCGCGCGGGCGCCAGTCGGTGGCGATGTCGTGGTTCTCGTAGTGGTTCACGAACTTGGCTCCGCGCGGACATTCGCGCTCGCGGGCGGTCCACGCGTCGCGCACCCGCCGCGCCGAAAGCCCCGGGAACCAGCCGTAGTCGGCGTCGAAGCCCTTGTACTGGTTGCAGACGGTGTAGCCCTCGCAGAGCAGGACGGCGTTGGAATGCGAGACGGCGTCCATCGTGTCGTGGAGATCGCACCAGAAGTCGAGCGGGATGCCGTCGCCGACGTCGCAGCGGAAGCCGTCCGCGCCGTAGCGGAGCATCAGCTCGCGGACATTGCCGACGAGGTAGCTGCGCAACTCGGGGTTGGCGAAGTTGAGCTTCGGGAAGCGCCAGGGCCCTTTCCTGACCGTTCCGTCGGCGTTCCACCATGTGAAGCCGGGATGTTCCTTCAGGAACGGCGCGGTCGGGCCGCAATGCAGGTAGACGAGGTCGAAGACGACTTTGAGCCCAAGTTTGTGCGCGGCCTTGCAGAAGTCCGCGAGATCGTCGTCGGTGCCGTACTCGGGGTCGACGTGGAAGTAGTCCGCGATTCGGTACTGGTTCTTCGGATTCTCGAAGCCGCTCTTGATCTGCCGCGGGCTCCAGAACGACTTGTCCGTCGACTCGTCCATCTTCATGACCGGCACGAGATAGGCGATCGTGACCCCAAGCTCCCGGAGGTACGGCAACTTCCGCGCGGCCGCCTTGAGCGTTCCCTCCGGAGTGAATGCGCGAGGCTGGATCTGGTACATCACGCCTTCGGTGAACCAGGCCGGGGTGCGACGCGCGTCCTGCATCCAGGCGTTTGCGCCCAGGCAGGTCCAGCCCAGAGCGAGGGAGAACGTCAATACTGCCAGTTTCATGCTATTGGAAGAAGTCTACGATGGGCTTGGTCTTGTCCGGGTCAAGCCCGTGCGGGTGGTGCCCGAAGTAGTCGCGCTTGACCACCGTGATCTCGCCGCCAGCGGCCTTGAACGACGTGATGAACCGCTCGCAGTTCTGCTCCGGGAAGACCGTCTGGTCCTGCCCGCCGTAGAGGAGATAGATCGGGATGCCCGCCTTCGCGATCGGCTCGGCCAGGTTGACCGGCATGCGCGGATCCGTCGACCAGCAGCCGTCCGCGGGGGGCTTCCCCGCCCAAGGGCCAATCTTCGCCGCCGCCGCAGTAGGAGTCTTCATCGCGTCGCCGCCGAAGTTGTCAAAGTTCATGAGCGGCGCGTCGAGGTATATCCTGCGCACGTTCTCGGGATGCGCAGCGGCATAGCGCGTCGAGAAGAATCCTCCCCAGCTCATGCCGATGAGGTTAGCCTTCGGCGCGAAGCCGAGCTCATTGACGAGAAACGCCTGGTACGCGGCGGCAGCCTCAACCCCCTTCTCGTCCATGCGGGTGTCGAAAAGGCCGATTGTCACATGGTGGTAGCCCCGCTTAAGGCAGTCGAGGACGCCAGTGCGGTCGACGAACGCATCCGCCCACTGCATAGTCCACGTCCACGGCATACCCTTAGCGGCGGGGACGGAAGGCTCTACGATCCAAGCGGCGTAGCCGCCGAAGTCGAACTTCGTGCGCCGGTAGCCGTGCCATGAGTCCTCGTCGGTGACCTTGTGCGCCTTCGCGAGCTTCGCGCGGAGCGCCCCCCCCTCGCGCCCAAGGTCCTCCTGCTGAGCAAACGACACAGCGGCAATCGCCGCAGCTGCGGCCGCCAGACATGCATTCTTCATGCTCTTCACTTTTCTTCCTTTCCTTTTGGTGGGTTGACGTGGTCCGTGGGATTCTTTATCCACTCTGGATGAGAGGCGCAGCCTTCGGCCTCCCTCGGGATGTTCGGACGGTACTTGTTCACGTAGAGGCCGCAGCTCTTCATCACAAGAGGATGGATGCCGAGCTTGTCCATGACGGCCTTGTTCTTTGGCGTGAAGTCCCCCTGCGCCGGCGCGACGAATCCGATGTCCTCGGCCAGCACCGAATGGGCGTCGAGCCCCCACTTCCGCCTCCAGGTGTCCTTCCAGTCGACGCCGTCGCGGAAACGCGGGTACTTCGCGTCCCGGCCGAGGCATATCCAGTTGTAGTCGAATGTGCTGCGGGCGCAGTCAGCGCCCTGGATCAGCACGTAGATCTGGCTCGGGCAATGCGGATAGTACCAGATGTTGTGGACAAGCCGGTTCGAGTAGGCGACTCCCTCGCGGAAGTCCTCCGGCCCTTCGGACTTCTTGGAGGAGAGATTCATCGCGTACGACCATGGGCCGAGCTCCGGCCGCCCAGTGCAGTAGAGCACGTTGTTGGACACGACCTGCGTGTTGTTGCCGTCCATCTTGAACGCCATGCCGCTTACGCGTTCAATCACATTGTCGTACACGTAGCCGTGGTTTGGACCAGAGTCGAAGTAGAGTCCGTGGCTGTTGTTGTAGAACGCAAGCGGGCCGTAGCCCGCGCACTTGGCGAAGCCTATTCCGTCCGAGATCCAGTTGCGCGCAGTCACGGTCTCGACGCCGCCGTTGCCGTTGCACGTGTAGAACGCACCACCGTCCTCCGTCTCGAGCATGTAGTGGTGCACGCGGTTGTCCGTGAGCTCGTGGTGGTTGCCGGTGTGGAACACCGCCCAGCCAGGCAGGTCGTGGAAAAGGTTGTGCCGGATGCGGTAGCCGTAGCCCTCCATGAACACGGCAGGCGAGACATGGTCGAGCTTGCCTATGTGGTGGATGTAGCAGTTCTCCACCGTGTTCGGCTGGGTGACGCCCCCGCCAGTTATGTGCACGGCCCCGCGCCCGAGGTCGAACAGGTCGCAGTCCCTTAGCTCGTTGTCGTGCCCCCATGCGAACTCCACGGCACGCGCGCCGCACATGTCGTGAATGCTGCAGCCGCGTATGGAGATGAAGGAGCATTGCGATGTGTCCACCGCCGTGCGCCCCGCACAGAGCTCGAGGTTCTCGATTACGACGCGGTGCGCGTTCTCCAGCCGGAAGATGGAGCTGACGGACGGGACCGTCACCAGGCAGTTGTTCGGGTCGACGCCCTTCGGCGGTATGAAGTATATCTTCCCGCCCTTGAGGTCGTGGTACCACTCGCCGTAGTCGTCAAGCTCCTCGCGGAAGCCGCTGAGGATGTAGGTGTCGCCCGGACGCGGCACGTCGCAGAGCTTGCCGGCGAACTTAAGCGTCCTTTTCTCGCGGTCGACGTCCGCTATGCGAATGTATGATGAACCGTAGCGCTGGCGCGGGAAGATGACGATGCGGCCCTCTCCGGGGACGGCCCAGTCGTGCCAGTCTCCGTCGCCCACACGCATCTCGGTGCGGCTGCCGGCCGGCTCGACCTTGGGGAAGGTGTACATGCTGATCCAGCGCCCGGGAACGTATGCCCAACCTCCCGAATACGGCATCTTCGGATTGATGTTGGGGTAGCGCGCAAGCGTCATCATCGACCCGTCCAGGAAGAGCGCGTCCAGCTGGTCGTCGAATTTGCGGCGCGACACGTCCGCGACCCACACTTCCGGGCGTCCGTCGGTCCTCTTGCCGACGCGCTTCCAGCCCTGCACCGGCAAGCTGCCGAAGATCCGCGGCCGCATCCCCTTCGCGCCACGGATCTTGAGCCTTCCGCCGTCTGCGGGCTGGAGGGCCCCGTCGATGGTTATCGGGTGAGTCAGAACGCGGCCCTTCACGCCGATTTCCAGGACGATGTCGGCCTTAGGGCTCTTGGTGCGCACGGCGGCAAGCCGGTCAAGCGCGCTTGCGACCGACACGCCGTTCGTCATCTGGATCAGGACTGCTGCAAAGACCGCGACCATGGATTCCACCTACCGTCAATATGCGTTGGATTATAGCATATCCCCCGCCCCCATGTCCATCCCCAAGCGGAGCTGCGCATCGGCATCGGGGCAATCTCCCCAGTCCTGACGCGACACAAGCGTCACATGCGCCGGCCCTGCCCATCATGAGCTGGCGCGGACGCTACTCGGCGCGGATTCCGACGCGGTCGATGACAACGCCTGGATCAACCGCGGCGACTCTGGCGCGGCGCGCGCCAGCGGGAACCGGCACTTCGACACGGATGAAGTTGTCCTGGACGGCGCGGTTGCGCACAGGGTCGTGCTCGCCGATGTTCGAGTCGCTCCTTGGAACGGCAACATACTTAACGGCACCGCACACCGCATTGAGCTCGCCTTCGGCGACTTCGCTTCGCTCGGGGGATACGTCAAACGACACTTCGACGCCAAGCTTCAGCCCCGGCCAAAGCGCGAAGTCTGGCAAGAATTGGAGGACAAGAGTTTCGTTTTCGGCAGGATTCACAGGAGTTACATGATTTTCCAATCCTGTTGATCTTGTAGATCCTGTCAAAGTATATTCCACTGCCGCACCCTTTCCGACGCCTGGCTTAACCGGCAAAAGCGCGAGAGCTCGGCCCGATGTGCCCAGCCCCTCGACGCGCGTCCACGCGCCGCCGTTTGCCGACGTATTGGCGACCGGCTCAAGCCATACTGGTTCTGCAATGTCGGCGCGATACGCAGTCGCAGGATAGTCGACTCGCGCAACGCCACGATCCTTCGTTGCGTATGGATCCGCCGGTTCGTTCCACGGCCACTGCATCTGGGAACTCCAGCGGTTGTGCGCCGTCGGCTGGCGCTTCCCGCCGCGTTCGTCAATCGTGTCGCACCAGAAGCCCGACCACTTGCCGTTGTCGAGTTTGTCCCAGCGCTCGTAAAGCGGATCGATGACGCTTCGCGCATATTCCTTGTCGCGCCCTTCGAGATGGATGATTCCCGCGTATGCGAGGAACCTCGCTTGGAAACCGACGAGCCGGAAGTAGTCGTCACGATCACTCCCCGGGAATGACGCCTCTATTGCCGCGTCCTCCGCAAGGAGCGCTTGGTAGCGCTTAAGCAACGACGACTTCACCGTCGCGGGCAGGTTCGTCGTCCACTGCACGCACATGTGCTCCGGGCGGCGGTTGAAACCGAGGTTGTAGTATTCGGCAAGATGGGCGACAATGCGCGAAGACTGGTTTTGGGCAAGATTAACAGGATTGACAGGATTAGCAGCCAAATCATGTGAATCATGTAAATCCTGTCGTTCCCCAAAAGCCTCTTCAACAAAATGCTTCAATGCTTCACGCTGAGGGTTGGATTTGGCCTTCCACACCTCTGGGGCGGAGGCGAAGCGTCCGTAGGCGTCGAGTAGTATCTCCGCCTGGAAAACATCGCCGGCATTGACCATCCACACGTCGCGCACGCCGTTTTCCCAGCATTTCGCCACCAGCTCGTACCACATGAACGCGGGCGGCGTCGTGCAGAGGTGGATGTAGCCATGCGGAGAGCCGTGATAGGACGCATGCCAGTAGATCCCCCCGCCATACCCTTCGCACTGCGGACCCCCGACGCGCCGCACGTAGCCAAAGTTGTCGTTCGTCCACATAATTGTCGCGCCCTTCGGGACCTCAAGCCCCGCATTGAAGATCGGAAGAACCTCCTTGTACGGAACGAAAAGCTTTGGCGCGCCTTCTGGAAGCATCGCGCACTGCGCGGCAAAGACTTCCTCAAGGATCTTGATCTTCTCCTCCGTCGTCTTGCCGTCCTGCATCTTTCCGTCGTGGATTCCGCGCATGCCGATCGTCCACAGCACATCCCCCACACGATCTACACGGCCAAGCCCTCGCCTCACGCCCTCTCGCCAGTAATCCTCGAGGAAATCGCGGTTGGCCGTCCAGCTCCACTTCTTCTTGTCCTCCTTTGACAGATAGCAGTTGTTGCGCAGCATCGGCTCGCAGTGGCTCGTCCCGACGACTACCCCGTGTTTCTTTGCAAGATCGAGGTTTTCGGGACGAGACGAGAACTCATAGCCGCCCTCGTGCATCGCGGGCCAGATCAGATTCAAGCCATCCTTCTCCATCAGCAAGAAGATTTTTTCATACGCCCGGACGCCGATCTGCTCCTTCTTTCCAAAGTGCTTCACCGCCCATGGGCGCAAGCTCCAGTCCTCGTCGTTCACGAAGATGCCGCGGTACTTCACGCCGTCCGCATTCGCGGCAAGCGCCGACACAAGAAGGATTGTCGCCGTCGTAAGTTTCATTTAGAATCCGTAGTGATGGGTGTAGGTGAGGTCGGGAACGACATCGGCATCAATTGGATCGGGCGAGGCGTTATAGACTTTGAACGATCCCTTCATCTTGATCTCCTTCGGCGACTTGAGGCCCGAAGGGCCAGACGCCTTGCCACCATAGCCTGCAACCGCCATGTTCTCGGTGAGCAAGACATGCCCTTCGACATTCTCGAAGCTCACGTTGCCCGTTCCCGATTCGAGAACAAGGCCGCCCCGCGTAAGGTTGCCTGACTTCGGAACGTTTTTCGTCGCCATCGCCCACTTGACGTTAGTGCGGTTGCCGAGGAAGCGGTAGTCGTCCTTGTGCATCGCCCATTTCCCGAAACCGTTCATCTTCGACTTTCCGGGAACACTCGTAAGTGGTCCGTCTCCAACCCAGTCGACACGATCCACCCGCTCGCCCTTCGCCCTGTCGCCATCGTCAATCGCCACGACCGTCAACCCCAGTTCGGCAAACTTCGCTCTCTCGGCGCAAGCGGCATTCGGCCTTAGGTTATACTCAACTACAATTTTCCCCTCTCCGTCTCGGCCAAGCGCGATCGTCCCCTCGACGCAGCACTTGGGATCGTCCTTTAAAGTATAGCGGACAGGATACTCGATGAAGTTCGCCGCATTCGTCGAAATTCCGAGCACTTCAGGCGCAAGAATGTAGTCGGCGCGAGCATAAGGTTTCTTGCCGCCCATGGTCTGAATCGCCTGGCACATGCCCTCTTTCCGTCCAACGCGAAGATTGATGAAGTTTATACTGCTGTAGAAAAGCTCCGTGGCCTCTTGCTTGGGAGCCGGCGTCTCCGATTCTGGCGCGACCGGGCATGCCCCTGAATAGAGTGCCTTCACCAGCCAATAGCCGTCCTTCGGAGTGCCGTCGCCATACACGATGCCATCCGTCGCGCGGTCGCCCCACGAGTCGATGAAGTGCCGTTCGTCGATGTAGTTGCCCTGGAACTCTCGAGGCAGGTCGCGGCGGAGGTCCTTCGAGAGCTTGTGGTTTGGCGAAATCGTGCGCGTGAGCGAAAGTTCCTTCTCGAACGCCTCGCCGCTGTCAGGATGCATGATCGACTGGTCAATCCACGCCCATACGCATCCGCCCATCCACAGGTCGGGTCGCTCCTTCATACGACGGTAACGGTCCTCGAAATCGTTGAAGCCATTGCCGCAGGCATGGGCGAACTCCGTCTGGACAAGCGGCTTCGTCGCGTTCCGCTCAAACTCCTTCATGTTTTCCGGGCTCAGGTAGTGCGGCGCAATGAAGTCGACATCGCGCTCTGGATGGTAGAGCGTGTCCTTTGCCTGGCTCGATCCGATCTGCGGAAGCCCGCGCGGCCGCGTCGGATCCTTCTGCTTCGCGTAGGCGAGAACGGCCTCCGTATTCGGTGTGAAGTCGTTTTCGTTGCCAAAAGTCCAGAAGATGACGGAGGCAAAGTTCTTGTCGCGGCGCATCGTCGCCTCCGTGCGCGTCAGAAGTTCCTCTCGATATGCGGCATTCTTCAGATACGGCGCACCGCGCGAACCGAACGGAACCTCGTCAATGACGAAGAAACCCATCTCGTCGCAAAGCCTAAGAAAGTCTGGTCCAAACGGATAGTGCGCAGTCCTAATGCAGTTCACGCCCGCCTTTTTCATGAGCGTCATCTGACGCCGCCGCTCAGATTCCGTTATGGCGCGTCCGAGAACGGGGTCTATCTCGCTCCATGCGACGCCGTTGAGGAACGTGTGCTTGCCATTTATCTCCAAATGCCTGTCAACGAGCTTGACGATGCGAAGCCCCTGCGGTTCGGCAATGCGTTCGATCTTCTTGCCCTGGGCATCGACCAGCGTCACGACCAGCGTATAGAGACAAGGGTCGTCGGCTGACCAGAGGCGGGCGTCGGCTACAGTACCTGACATGGAGATGTTTTTGACAGGATTTACAGGACTGTCGGGAAGGGGTCGCTCGAAGTCCAGCACATGAACGCCGTTGTCGTCCACCAGCGAGACATACACCTTCTTCGCCTTGCTCGCCTCCTCGTCAAACGCACCGACATCTACCGAGACGGAAATTTCAGCTGCCGGCACTCTTTCTTGTTCCTCGACAGGATTTACAAGATTATCAGGATTTGATTGTTCGTCTTTTAATCCTGAAAATCCTGTTAATCCTGTCACAGAAAAAACAATATCCTCCACATAATCGTCAGGCACCGTGAAAAGCTCAACGCTCCTGAATATTCCCGCAAGCGCCCAGCAGTCGTTCGTGTCGAAAAGCCATCCATGCGAACGCGTAATGACCTTCACGGCAATCGTGTTGCGCCCTTTCAAGAGCTTGTCGGTGACGTCCCACTGAGCGAGATTGTAGGCACTGCCCCAGCGTCCGACGTACTTTCCATTGAGCCACACTTCGTAGCCGAAGAGAACGCCGTCAAAACGCAGGATGACGTGCTGGCCCTCCCACGACGGATCCCACCGAAACCGCCGCACGTAGAATCCGCCCATCTCGTCGATCTGGTTTCCGTACTGCGGCGACTTGAGTCCCTGTGTCTCCCAGTTGCCGGGAACCGCGATGTCGTCCCATTCGCGCGTATCGTATCCAGGCTCGTTCCACCCCTTCATTTCGCCTGGCGTGTCGAGCCCCTTGACGAGCTTGAACGCCCAGGTTCCGTCGAGCGAAGTCGTGAAAAGCCGGTCGCGTTTTGGATAGATCTTCCGCACGCCTTCGTAATCCGCGCCAGGAAGGTCGGCGCGGCTCGTCGCCGCCGCCTTTCCCGCGTCGTCGTCCATCCCCTTCGCCCACTTATCGCCCGCCGCATAGGACGATGCAGCGACAACAGCAAATAGTGCGAGAATTCCAATGCCGTTGCTTCTCATTTGGCAACCTCCAGGATTAGTCGCTTGGCCTCGTTGTCGGTCTTGATCGTAACGCCGGGAATGTAGCCGACGAGCGCGGCGAGTTCACCACAGACAATCGCCGCGTTTTTCTTGCCGACCGAGTAGATCTCGCAGTTGGTGAGGTTCTTGTCCTTGCCGTTGTCGAGGAAGAGTTCCGTAAACCCGGCACACGCGTCGATCTCGCGCCCGCCAGCCTTGACTGTCATCATGGGAACGAACGGCGTCGGACTCAGCTTCCTCAGCCACTTCTTGTTCGCAGGAATCCTCTTGGGCTCCTCGATGTACTCCAGTTCCGCCCCAGCCGCCTTCAGCGCGGCAAGAACCGGCGCGAACGCGCAGCAGACACCCGTGTTGTCGTCGGGCTTAACCGGGCTCCCAAGCCCTTTCGCAAACTTCACCTCTACGCCGTTTACGAAGACGGCGTAGTTTACGGCGACAGACGCAACGCCGCTCAAATCCTGAACAAAAGGAGCATCGGTCTTGCGTTCAAAGGAGAGACGATTGGGCTCAAACTCCTGCGGCTTTTCGGCAAAGATTCCACCCTTCTCCACAACGGGTGCCAGCTCGAGCTCGACCACGCCCACCGCCGCATCCGAAAACGGGGCATCGCCCGCATAGCGCCACTTCAGCGTCGCCTTGCCCGCCGTGCGCCCTGCCTTGACGAACACGCGCGCAAAGCCGCATTCAAGATTCACGAAGTCCTTGCCCACCGGCGATGTCTCGCCAAACGTGCCGGAGTTCCACCCGCCCATAAACACAGGAGCCGAGGCATCTGGGACATCCGAAGCGAATGACAGAGAAAATCGAATTCTTCCTGAAGCGAACGGGTGGACAGTTCCCTTTGCGTCGACGAGACGGAAGTCTACCATTGCAAGATCCGAGCCATCGGCAAGCCAGCCCTTGGGACCTGTCGTAGTCTCCGCGGCAATCTTGCCGCGCCCCTCGAACGTAGAGACGCGATGCCGCGCAATCTCCTTGCCGTCGCTGTCTCGCGCAATCACTTCTGCCGTTCCGCTTTCGGTGACATCGACATTCGGGAACTCGTAGACGAAGACATCCTTCGGCGAGGAAGAGACGCCCTTCGACTTTCCGTTGACTACAAGTTCAACTGATGCGCAGTGCGCCGAGCCAATCGCATAGACTGTCTTCTTCAGCGGATCGCGCTGCGCCTTTTCGCCAGTCTCCTCCATGAAATGCCCGTTGAACTTCTTGACGGGGTACCAATATGTGTCGGCGGAAAACTTTGGATAGCTCCAGTGTCCGACGAGCGTCACCGTCGGATCCTGCGACTGCATCGCACGGAAGACGTCGAAGTTCATCTTTGGGATTCTCACTGCGTCGACGCGCCCAGACGAGCGGCAGTTCTCGCTGAACGAGTTGCGCCCGTGCTGGTTCGAGTCCGTCCAGCACAATGCCGCGCATGCCGCGTATGTCTTTGCACCCTTCCCGAAACTGCGCGAGCCGTAGAACGCCGCGTATTCCTTCGCCGTCGAAAGCGCAAAGTCTTCCTGTGTCTGGTCGTAGACGTCGAAGCCCGTCTCCTTCTTGCCGCCGTTCAGGAACTTGCCGCGGTAGTCGTAGTCTGGCGGCGTGAAGTCGTCCCACGAGCGGCGCGGCGACTCCTGACGTGCGTACTCCGTCTCCATGATCGGAATGAACTTTCCGAGCGCGCGCATCGAGTCGAAGGCGGGCATCTCGTGACGGTGGAGCATCGTGCCGACGTATTCCGCCTCTGAGACCTGCTCCTTCGTCTGGAGCGTACGGCAGCCCATGAAGCGTCCGCCGTCTGGATCGAGAAGCTTCTTGAGCGCTACCATCTCCTTCATGTGCGCGGGCGAAATCTGGTTGTTCCCCGCCTCCCAGAAGAAGACGGACGGAGAATTGCGGAAGTATATGATGACGTCCCTCATCGCCTCGACGCGCTGCGCCCAAGTGCGTCCAGACGCATCACCTTCCTTGTCGCCCGCCGGCACGGCGTTCGCGATGCCGTATTTGTCGAAGGCGCGCATCGGAGCGGGCTTCGGGGCGACGTGCATCCAGCGAACGAAGTTAGCGTTCGACTTGCGGATAAGCTCCGCGTCGAAGTCCTGCATCCACTGCGGAGGGATGCCGATCGCCGCCCATTCGTCCGTCGAGCGCTGCGCATAGCCGGTGAGCCATGTGTTCTTTCCGTTCACAAGAAGCCCGCCCTTCGCCACGTCGTACTTCACCTCGCGGAAGCCAGTGCGGATCGTCTCGCTGTCGAGTACCTTGTCGTTCTCGTCAACGAGAGTGACGATGACATCATAGAGGTGGGGCGTGTCGGGCGACCAGAAGACAAGGCCATCCGCCTTGCCGCTCGCCTCGATGTACGCGACTTCGGGCGTGTTCACGCGCGTCGGCGCAGGCGACGGCTCGTAGACATCGGCCTCGAGGGCAGTAGGAAAGATCTTTGAAGGAGATGACGGGACATCCACGACAGACGAGACAGCCGTGACTATTGGTTTTGTCCCGTCCGTCCCGGTTGTCTCGGTCGTCCTGGCCTCTCGCACCTCAAACTTAACCTTAAATCTCCGCGCCTCCGCAACTCCGCGTGAGTTATCTTCATTCCTGACCTCGGCCTTGACGCAGATCGTCGCCGAGCCCTTCTCGAAGTCAAAGTCCTTTGCCGTCACGTATGTGCCGACGGTC
>Ga0310786_10007782_pt1 | contig 13886 bp, 6 predicted proteins | sample AusTroGonzalo_MG_FD_203881 | JGI IMG/M metagenome (GOLD analysis project Ga0310786, IMG submission 203881) | Bovine rumen microbial communities from tropical cattle in Woodstock, Queensland, Australia - Gonzalo_03 (v2) (version 2) | ecosystem: Host-associated > Mammals > Digestive system >... | reverse complement strand
AGAGCTCGCGCATAGCGGTGTTGATAGCATCGCAAACGAGGTCGGTGTTCAGCGCCTCGAGGATGGTCTTACCGGGCAGAATCTCAGAAGCCATAGCGGCTGAGTGTGTCATACCGGTGCAACCGATGGTCTCTACGAGAGCCTCCTGGATGATACCATCCTTCACGTTCAGGCTCAGTTTGCAGGCACCCTGCTGAGGGGCGCACCAGCCGATACCGTGGGTATAACCAGAGATCTCCTTGATTTCCTTCACTGCAACCCACTTGCCCTCTTCGGGGATAGGTGCAGGTCCATGATAAGCGCCTTTGCAAACGCTACACATGTTCTCAACTTCTTTTGAATAAATCATTGCTGTAAACTTTGAACTTTATAAAAAAATAAATTGTATACTTTGCTTTTGAACGACAAAATTACGTTTTTTATTTGAATATGCCAAGCCTTAATAGGCCCAATTAGAAATTATTAACATCAAAAAATGGACCATATAGGTGGGTTTGCCGTTTCTTTTTGTAATTTTGTAACCTAAATAGAGCAATATATAAATGATAATTGATAAATGACAAATGAGAATTTAGAAGAGAGGGTACAACGTGCCGTTGATAATTTCATGGCTGGTTATGGCTGTTGTCAGAGTGTGGTGGCAGCTTTTGCCGACCTCTATGGGCTTGACGAGGTGATGGCGAAACGAATCGCCGCCGGTTTTGGCGGTGGAGTCGGTCGTCTGCGGATGATGTGCGGTGCCGTCTCGGGTCTCGTGATGCTGGTAGGTCTGGACTGTGGGCAGACCAAGGGCTCAGACAGTGAAGGGAAGTCGGCCTGTTATAAGGTGGTGCAGGATCTGTTGGCACAGTCGAAGGCTGAGAACGGCAGTCTGATCTGTGCAGAGATATTGGGCATTAAAGGCTACGAGAAGGCTCAGGACAGTTATGTGGCCTCTGCCCGTACGGCTGAATACTATAAGACCCGTCCCTGCGCTGCCAAAGTGGAGAGTGCTGCGAGGATATTCGCAAAGTATTTGAGAGAGAAGGGTCTATGAATCGTGGATGTCGTCATATCGTGTTATGCTTATTACTGCTGCTGCTTAGTGGTGGGGCAGAAGCGACGATGCTGACAGAGCGGTATAATGTGTCGTATCTTGATTTGAAGAACGGTCTGCCACACCAGAATGTCAGTGCTATCTTTGTGGACTCCAACGGCTTCCTGTGGGTGGGAACCTACGGCGGCGGGCTGGTGCGTTATGACGGCTATAGCATGATGTCGCCCGTGATGTGGCTGAATAGCAACTCGTGTAAGAGCATCGCTGAAGACCGTTTCAAACGGCTATGGGTGGCCTTTGACGAAGGGACGAACATCATTGACCTGCGAACGATGTCGGGTATTTTCCCAGAGACCTTAGACAAGGATATTCAGCAGTTGTTGTCAGAGCCGAGTACCAAGACCTATTGTGACGCGATGGGACGTCTGTGGCTGGTTACTTCTTCAACAGTCAATATGCTGACCTTCGACGAGCAAGGTCATGTGGACAAAATCTGCTCGTATGCTTATCACGGGAATACGCCGGATGTCAGCATCCGAGATGTGGAAGGCAACGGTCGACCTTGGATTGGTGTTGACGGTGGTCTTTTCCGGATGGCAGAGAAAAACGGCAAACTTGTGCGTGAGGAGATCTCGCCACTGTTCCAGGCTTTAAGCGGTCTGTACATCACGGACATGATGAAGCGTGATAATTATATCTGGATTACCACTAACCACGGCCTGTTCAGATATGATCCCTATCAACAGCAGATGACGGTCTACAGTCTGTCTCACGAATTCCTTTCCAGTCTGGCCCTGGCCTCAGACAACCGGTTGCTTGTCGGTTCCCTGTCGGGTGTCAATGTGTATGATGATGCCACCGATCGTTTTTCTGTCTGGAATACCGCTAGCAACCCGCCCTTGCAAAGTGATTTCGTTCATTGTCTCCTGGTGGATAAAGGTCTGATATGGGTGGGCACTGAATCCGGTGGCATCGCCAAACTGGTGCCCCGTCAGTTGTTGTTGCAGAACTATGTCCATACTGATTCGCCGACATCCATCTCCCCAAATCCAGTGAATGCCATGTATGTGGAGCCTGACGGTACGCTTTGGGTCGGTACGGTGGAAGGGGGATTGAACCGGAAAGAAGGAGAGAAGGAGGGAAGGAGTAAAGGTGAGAATGGTTTTACGCATTTCACGAAGGAGAATTCCGCCCTGTCGCACAATAGTGTCTCTGCTTTGGTTGCCGATGGAAAGGGCCGTTTATGGACTGGTACCTGGGGTGGTGGACTGAATGTCGTAGACCTTGCTTCGAAAACCGTCTATAAGGTAGAGATGCCAGATGAGGCCGCCCGTCTGACCAACTATATCGGTGCCTTGGCTTATGATGCTGTCAATGATGCCTTGTGGATAGGTAGCAATGACGGCGTTTTCCTCTACGACCTCCAGACAAAGCAAATGCAGGAACCTTTCGACGAATGTCAGTTAATACGTGGTTGTATCGGTTCAATCATCGACAACGACGGTAAACTCTGGATAGGTTGTATGCAGGGCGTTTGTGTCATCGACCTGAAGTCGCGGAAAAACGGAAAGTTCTCTTTCCGTGGCCTAAGATACCGACTGAATAACCCGGAATCACGCATCTATGAGAAAATCTCGTCTTTCTGCCTGACTAAGGATGGTACATTGTGGCTTGGCAGCAATGGTTATGGGTTGTATAGAAGGAGAGAAGGAGAGAAGGAGAGAAGAAGGGATGGAGAGAAGGAGTCGGGGGGAGACAGGAGTCGGGAGTCATTTGAGGTGCTGACGCAAGAGGATGGTCTTGTGAACAATGCTGTAAAGGGCATCGTGGAAGATCGTAACGGACGATTGTGGATTACGACGCAGAACGGACTTTCGGTCTATGATCCGCATTCGGATACGTTTACCAACTATTCGCAGGCTGATGGTCTTGTCAGTTCGCAGTTTTATTGGAACTCCGCCGTGATAGCCCCCTCAGGTACCATCTTCCTGGGTAGTGAGGCTGGCTTGATAGAGGTGAATGGCGAGAATCCGGAGGCCGCTCGACAGGGACATCTTGTCTTTACACGCCTGATGGTCGACAATCAGGATATCATGGCGGGCAGTGACTATCTGAAGGAAGATATATCGATAGCAAAGGTCATTACGCTTAGTGAGGGCAACCGCTCGTTCTCAATCGACTTCTCTGCCTTGAACTATGGTTATGAGACACAGGGTATCTTTAGTTACCGGATGAAGGGCTTCGATGAAGAATGGACTCTCTTGAAACCTGGTCAGCATTCTGTGCGATACAGTGTCCTGCCCGTTGGGAATTACACTTTTGAAGTAAAGTACGAGTCTGCCTTGTCAACGGTAGAGAAAGAAACCATCTCGATAGGTATTTTAGTGAAGCCCCATTTCTGGAATAGCTGGTGGTTCCGTCTGTTGTTGTCAGCACTGTTCGTGGCACTTATTATTTATTTATATAATAGGTGGGTTGCTGAGTTGAAACGTCGTGAGGCCGAACAATTGATGCAGCCCATCCGTAAGGTGCTGGAAGAATCGAAGGATCCCAAGCAGTTGCAACAGCGCATCAGCAATATCCTTGATAATCAGGAGCGATATCAGAAGAGTGTGATCAGGAGTGTGGAGGCCGATCAGGAAGAAGTGATGAAAAACACAAAGCCGTTTATGGAACGGGTGATGGCGATTATGGAGCAGCATTATATGGATTCCGAGTTCGGTGTTCAGGAATTCTGTGATGCTTTAGGCATGAGCCGTAGTGTTGCTAGTAAGCACCTGAATGCCGAAGCAGGACTTCCGGCAGGACAGTTTATCCGAAACTATCGTCTGAATATGGCCAGGGAATTGCTTACTGCCAAAACGGGTAACCGCAACATTACTGAGATTGCCTATGCGGTAGGATTCAATGATCCCAAATACTTTACCCGTTGCTTTACGAAGATGTATGGGGTCAGTCCCAGTACCTATAGTGGCAATTGATATTTATCATTGATTTATCTCAAGGGGTGGAAAATACGGACTTGGTGGCTGTAATATCGTCTTGTCCACCTTATAAATTGTTTTGTCCACCATACGATTAGAATAACTAACTACTTTTGCAACAGTTTTTTAATTCAATAATAACTAATTCTACAATTTACGATGAGAAAACAAACTTTATTCTCTGTGATGCTGTCCTTTGGGATGTTAGGTGGACTTTCTGTCTCTCCGAGTCCTGTGATGGCATCTGTGACGCAGCAGACTATTAAGGTCAGCGGTCGGGTTGTTGACCAAGACGGTGAGGCGTTGATTGGTGCTACTGTCAAGGTGAAGAATGCTCAATCGGGAGCCATTACCGATTTTGACGGTAATTTCGAACTGAGCGTTCCGGCTAATTCCACAATCGTGGTAAGCTATGTAGGTTTCAAGGATCTTGAGGTGGCCGTTAACGGTCGTGCTGACCTTGGCCAGATTATTTTGGAAAGTGATGCTCAGATGCTCGAGCAGGTGGTGGTCGTAGGTTATGGAGTTCAGAAGAAGGCCGACCTGACAGGTTCTGTGTCTATCGTGAATGCCGACGAACTGAAGCGTGTGTCGCACAGCAACATTTCTTCGATGCTTGAAGGTAAGGTGGCAGGTGTACAGATTACCTCTGACGGTCAGCCTGGTGCCGACCCATTGGTTCGTATCCGTGGTATCGGTAGCTTTGGTAGCACCGCTCCATTGTATGTGATCGATGGTGTGCCCATGGGAACCTCTATCCGCGACTTCTCTCCAAATGATATCGAGACCATCCAGGTGCTGAAGGATGCTTCTGCAGGTGCTATCTATGGTTCTCGTGCTGCTAACGGTGTGGTAATCATCACGACAAAGGGTGGTAAGAAGGAGCAGCCACTGAAAGTGGATTATAAGGGTTACTTCGGTATTGACAAGATTCAGAAGGATGTTTACGACCTGACAGATGCAGAGCAGTATAGCCGCTATCTTGGCATCGCTGCCGAGAATGCCGGTATCCCCGTTCCCGGTGGTTATTCCAAGGGTGCGGATGGTTATTATCATTTTCAGGACGACACCAATACCGACTGGCTCAGTGAGGCTTTTAAGACTGGTATCCGTCAGAACCATAGCGTGAACATGAGCGGTGGTGGTGTTAATAATACCTATAATATTAGTCTTGACTACTTCAAGCAGAAGGGTACTCTCGAGGGCGCAGGTCCTAACTTTGAGCGTTATACTGCCCGTGTGAACAACACGATGGACACCAAGTTCGTGAAGTTCCGTACCAGCCTCGTTTACTCTCACTCTGACCAGGACAATATGGCCGTATCTAACGCCAATGAGTATGTGCAGGGACTGTATGGTAATTTGGGCAACGTGCTCAGCGGTGTGCTGAACATGCAGCCAACCATCAAGGCTTACGATTCCAGCACATGGGTACTCGATGATATGGTAGGTTCTGCCAGCGGTTATAAGTACGATGCCTATGGCTATGGTGTGTATTACGATACAGTTCATGGTGATATCTCTGCTATGAACCCCCTGCTGGTTAACAAGATGCTGACCCGTAACACCATCGTTGACCGTTTCGTAGGTACTGCTTCTGCAGATGTCGACCTGCTCAATATGGTTGGAGTCAAGAGCGAGAATCATAAGCTGACTTATAAGATTAATCTTTCTTATAGTACTACATCTTGCAACGATAAGACCTGGATTCCCGCCTGGATTCAGAGTAATCGTGTATATCTTGCAAAGGAGAACGAGCGTCTGACCAAGACACACCGTAAGTATACCGATGCCCTGATTGAGAATACGCTGACTTGGGATGGCACTATGGGTCTGCACCATGTGAATCTCGTGGCAGGTCAGACCTTCCAGCAGGAGAATACCAATACGCTGGGTGCTACCGGTGTTAACCTCTCGCAGCCTTACTTCCTGCAGTTGCAGAATGCCAGTGACTGGAGTGCCGACAGCTATGAATACAAGCACACTTTGGCTTCATATCTTGCCCGTTTGAACTACGATTTCGATGGTAAGTATCTGATCTCAGGTATCGTTCGTCGTGACGGTAGCTCTCGTTTGTCTAAGGATATCCGTTGGGATACCTTTACATCTGTCTCTCTTGGCTGGCGCTTCGATAAGGAGTCCTTCTTCCCCATTGACCGCGATATCGTGAATATGTTTAAGCTCCGCGCCAGCTATGGTGAACTCGGTTATGAGGCTGCTGTGGGCGACTATGCTATCAACGCTACGATGGCCCGTAACAACATGACCTACAGTTTCGGCAACCAGCCTGTTACTGGTTCAGCTGTCTCGACCTTTGTAAATGAGAACCTGACATGGGAGAAGAGAAAGACTTATAACATTGGTCTTGATCTCGCTTTCTTCAACAACCGTATCGAGTTCACCGCTGAGTGGTATAAGAACAAGTCAGAGGATCTGCTCTACAACGTTCCTGTTCCAGCAAGTGCTGGTGTGGCCAATACATCAGTAACCATGAATGCTGCATCGTTGGAGAATAGCGGTTTCGAGTTCTCGCTGACCTATCGTAACCGTGACCACGCTCTTAAGCATGAGATTACTGCAAACCTGAGCACCCTGAAGAACAAGGTGACCTCGCTCGGCTTCGGTACAGAGAAATATATCACAGGTGCCTATATCACAGAGGTAGGTCAGGAAGTAGGCCGCTTCTATGGCTGGGACTACCAGGGTCTTATCAGAACCCAGGCACAACTGGACAATCTGAATGAAGAAGGCCGTCTGCTCCATAATAAACTGGAGCAGCAGAAACTCGATCAGGATCCCTCATACAAGGCCGATTTCCGTGATCCGGGTACTTGGTTCTACCAGGATGGTGCACAGGTAGGTGACTGCTATTATCGCGACGTGAATGGTGATGGTCAGGTTAACGGTGATGACCAGACGGTGCTCGGCAGTGGTCTGCCTTCTGTGAACTTCGGTTTGAGCGCACACTTGGAGTACAAGATCTTTGACTTGAGTATCTCTACGTTCGGAGCCCTTGGCTACCATGTGACCGACTACCTCTACAACACGTTGAACTCCAGCTACGGTTATGGTAATAAGAGTGTTGATATCCTGAATGCCAACCAGTGGGATGGTGGTACTTACGTTTCAAGCATTCCCCGCACTTATCTGTCGAACAGTGCCTCTCTGGGTTGGAACGACCTGTTCTGCGACCGTCAGATTCAGAATGCCGCTTATTGGAAGATTGCCAACATCGAACTGGGATGCAATCTGCCCAACAAATGGTTCGGCAACTATGTTTCTGGTGTACGCGTTTATGTATCGGCACAGAATCTTCTCACCATTACTGGCTACAAGGGTTACAATGTCGACTATGCCGGCGGTACCTTCACTCCTGGTTACAACTTCTGCTCTTATCCGACTGCACGAAGCTTCATGGCTGGTCTGAACTTCACCTTCTAAAGGTAAATAAGATAAAAGGTAAAATAGTAAAATGAAATACGATATGAAACTATATAATTTTTCTTTAGCGTTGGTGTTAGGTCTTGGTACGCTCACTTCGTGTGAGGACAAGTTGGAAGTGTCAAACCCCAACCAGCAGACGACTGCTACTTTTGGCTTCTCTGCAGATGAACTTGAGGAGAATGTGATTGCAGCCTACAACCACATACGTATGGAAGGAACATACGCTCGTGTCGGTTATATGCTCGATGTTTGTCGTGGTGATGAGGTATGGAATGCCTCACAGGTATGGTACATGCCTTTTGATGACCTGAATGTTCCGTTTACCGACGAAATCGGACAGTGGTCGTGGCGTGACTGGTACTACACGATTAATGTAACTAACTTCACACTCTCCCGCTGTGGTGAGGACAACAGTGTCCTGAATGAGCAGATGAAGCGTATTAAGGGACAGATGCTGTTCCTGCGCGGTCTGGCCTACTATAACCTTGCAGGCTACTATCAGAACCCGATTCTGATTACAGACTATAACACCTACTCTTCACTTGACGGACTCTATGGTACAAACAGCACTTACGATGAGGTCTGGGATCAGGTGGAGAAGGACTTTGCAGAGGCCATGACACTGCTGCCTAGCCGTAGCGTAGGTGGTGAATGGGCCAAAGGCCGTGCTACCAGCGGTGCCGCTGCCGGTTACTATGCCCGTGCTCTGATGATGCGTCATAAGTATAGCGAGGCCCTCACTGTGCTGAAGGCTATCATCAACGGTCAATATGGCAACTATAAGCTGATGGCCAACTATGGTGATAACTTCCGTGAAGGTCCTGCCTACGAGAACAACGATGAGAGCCTGTTCGAGGTTCAGTATCTGGACTATGGCTCACAAGGTACTGATGATGAGTGGACACCGGTGAACACTAGTCCTAACGCTACACAGGGACACGCCATCGAGAGTAACTTCGGTCCTGGCGACGCAGGTGGCTGGGCAGACCTTTCCGCTTCGCCCTGGCTCTATAACCTTTTCAAGGCTGAGCGTACGACAAACGGTTCGCTTGATCCGCGTCTTTATTGGACCATCGGCACCTATGAGCCCGAATGGGACGGATTCGAGTATGGCAATGTTTGCTATACTGTCCCCATGACAGCTGATGCTCCTGTAGTTACCAATAACAATTATGGCGGTCTGCCCGTGGCTAAGAACACCAACTTCCGTACCGGTCTCTATGACAAGGTGGTTACCGGTCTGCACTGTGGTATCAACCTCCGCATGATGCGCTATAGCGATGTGCTGTTGCGTGCTGCTGAATGTGAGAATGAGGTCAACGGTCCTACACAACAGGCCATCGACTGGATCAATCAGGTACGTAACCGCGCTGGTTTGGCCAACCTGAATCTCGCCGACTTCTCAGGTAATGCCAACAAACTGTTCGAGCAGATTGCCAATGTGGAGCGCCCGAAGGAGTTCGGCTGTGAGTTCGGACGTGGCTTTGATCTCATTCGCTGGGGATTCTTCTATGATGCAGGTCGTCTGCAGCAGTTGAAGGAGCACGGCACCTTCCGTCGTACCAACGACAGATCAAGAGTCAAGGAGTCTGTCAGCTACAGCGATATCGTCGCAGGTGATACCGAACTGAAGAGCTCTTACGATACTTGGGTTCAGGGGCATGAGTTCCTCCCCATCTTCCAGGGTACGCTTAATGATAATCCCAACCTTGTGGGTAACTCGGCCAACACCGGCACGAGCAATGCCGACAAGCTTTACGGTCCGGTACATCCGGTGGTCAACCTCTAATGAAGGGTAAAAAAGTAAAAAGGTAAAACAGTAAAAACGAAGATGATTATGAAATATAATAAAATAGCAACAGCATTCTGTGCGGCAGCTCTTGGTCTGATGTCCCTGACGAGCTGTGAGGGCGGTGACCTGTTTAGCATAGACTCTCCCGACTGGTTGTCATCTAAGGCCGACTCTATTGCTGCTGAGAAGGCAAAGAACCAGGGTGGCGAAGAAGTGATTGAAGGTCTGCAGGAAGATGTGTACAATATCGGTAAGGAAGACCTGACCTCTGGTTTCTGGACACTGGGTAAGACCTATGTGGTGCCTGCTGGCCAGAAGTGGCAGGCTCAGTTTACCCTCCTGGTGAATCCTGACAATGTGTATTACAAGAACTGCTATATAGTGTTCAATGATTATAATCCTGACACGGAAAATCATCTGGGCACAGAGTATGGTGTGATTCGTTATGACAATGACCCGACGAAGAACTCGGAGTGGGGTGACGGCATTGACAGAAGCCTTGTTAAAGCCAACTTTGAGAATTCTTCCGCTAACGACGCAGAGACTGATCCCAGTGTGCAGAATTTCAACGGCAAGGTAACCATCACTGTTGACCGTACAGAAGGAGGAGTTCATTACACGATTGACAATGGAACCTGTACGAAGGAGTATATTCAGCCACATGATTTCATGACGACAGATCCTGAGGGACGTCTTTGCTGCCGTATTGGTATCGAAAAGGCTCTCGTCAGCTTCATCGGTTCTACTATCGAGCCTATCGGTGGCTTCACCTCTAAGGAGGATAAGCAGCCCTTGTCTATCAAGTTGAGCGGTGTGGCTAAGAAGGTGCTTCAGGGTATTACACTTGAAGATCTGGTGAAGAACGTCGTTGCTACCGTTGAGTTCGAGCAGGGTGTTTCTAAGGAGATTTCCGCTTCTGAACTGACTTTCCAGGCTGTTCCCGATATGTTCTCTATGGGTAAGAAGACTTTGGTCGTTGCTTATGCAAAGACCTTTAAGGGCGAGGCTGCCAGCACACCAGTCATCGGTACGGCTGAATTCGAAATCGTAGACAAGTTGTTCACCTCTGTCGGTGCTACAGACAACTCAGGCGCATTCTGGAGTGATCACTCTGAAGCAATCAAGGTAGGTGCTGGTGAGACATTCGTATCCTATTTCACCAACTATACAGCTGGCGGTTCTAATTGGAACAACTTCCTCGTTGTACTGGCCAATGCCGACGGTACTTCGGAGTATGCCGTTCTGCGTGCCGACAACTACGGTTGGGGCGATGGCTATGCCGCCTGCACAGCATTCACGGAGTCCGATCGTGACTGGGGGACATGGCTTTCTGCAATGGATGGTGCCAAAGTGACCACCTACGTGACCAACAACGGCGATGGCACGGCTGATGTAAAGTGTGTTATGCTGGGCAATGACGGGAATACCTACACTCAGGAGTATGTCGGTATCAATACCATTGATCCTGATAACTTCTATTTCCACTTTACCATTGAGAAAGCTCATCTGGAGTTTGATACTGTCATCGGTGATGAGAATAACACCGGCGCATTCTGGAGTGACCATTCTGAGAACATCCAAGTACCCGCAGGTAAGACTTACGCCATTAACTTCATCAACTATACCAATGGCGGTGCCAACTGGAACAACTTCTTAGTGGCGCTCACCTCGGAGGATCGTATCACTGAGTATGCTATTCTGCGTGCCGACAATTATGGTTGGGGCGACGGCTATGCTGCCTGCATGCCAGCCACGGAGCCTGATCGTGACTGGACGGCCTGGCTTTCTGCGATGGATGGTGCCAAGGTGACTGCATACGTCACAAACAACGGTGATGGTACGGCTGACGTAAAGTGTGTCATGGTGGGTAACGAGGGTATTACATATACTCAGGAATACATCGGTATCAATACGATTGATCCTGATAACTTCTGCTTCCACTTCACTCTTGAGAAGGCTCACTTGGTATTTGAATAATCGGTAATGAAAAATTGTCTCTTTATACTTTTGGCGGCACTGGTTCCCATGAGTGCTATGGCCTACTCGCTGAAACGTGTCAGCGTGCACGATCCTAGCATCGTGTGGGAGCCAGCGTCCCAGACGTATTACATCTTCGGTTCCCACCGTGCTTCAGCCAGGACCACTGATCTGATGAGCTGGACGACGTTTCAGGCACCATGGGCCACTGCATCGAGTCAGAATGCGGCCAATAGTGCCGCCTTCACCACCCCGCAAGTGACGAAGGTGAAGAAGGGCGGGGTAGACTATGACCTCAACTTCAATGCCTTTAACTGGTCAAAGCGCGGTAACAATAAATATAGTGTCGATGGCAACATGTGGGCACCCGATGTCATCTGGAACAAAGCCATGAACAAATGGTGCATGTACCTGAGTGTCAATGGCGACAACTGGTACTCGAGCATCATCCTGCTGACAGCCGACAAAATCGCAGGCCCCTATCGCTATCAGGCACCCGTGGTGATGAGCGGTTTCCACACTGGCACAGCCTATAAGGATACCGACCTGGAACTGGTCATCGGTACACAGACATCGCTGCCGAGCCGTTATGCCGTAGGCAATGGCTGGGGACGACGCTATCCTAACTGTATCGACCCTTGTGTGTTCTACGATGAAGAGGGTAAGCTTTGGATGTCTTATGGCTCTTGGAGCGGTGGTATCTGGATGTTGGAGCTTGATGAGGCTACAGGTCTGCGCGACTATGACGTAACCTACACATTGAAAGGCTCAGGTGATGGCGTCACTGTTGACCCTTACTTTGGTAAGAAGATTGCCGGTGGTTTCTATGTGTCGGGTGAGGCCAGTTATATCGAGTATATCGGTGGTTACTACTATCTGTTTGTCACTTACGGCGGTCTGGCTGCCGGTGGTGATGCCAACGACTATAACAATGGCGGATACCAGATGCGTGTGTTCCGTTCATCGAAACCCGATGGCCCGTACACCGACTCAAAGTCATCAAACAATAGTGCTATCTTCTCATCCTATCTTCTGAACTTCGGTCCGAATGAGAATGACAACAACCGTGGTGTCAATATCTTCGGTGCCTACACCTCTTGGGGCAATCAGACCAAAGGCAATTATGGCGAACGCTCACAGGGTCATAATTCCATTATTGCTGCAGAGGACGGACGCACCTACCTTGTCTATCACACCCGTTTCCAGAACTGGGGCGAGTCGCATCAGGTACGTGTGCATCAGGTGTTCCAGAGTAAGAATGGTTGGCTGGTTGCTGCACCGTTTGAATATACTGGCGAGGAAGTGAAGAGTGCTGATATCGCTTCCACGCAGCAGATTGCTGATACCCGGATTCCTGGCAAATACAAATTATTGGTACATAATTACAAACTGGACCACAGGAAGAAAGAGGCCGCTTCGCCTGTTGATATAGAACTCAAGAGTGATGGTACTATCGTGGGCAGTGTCACAGGAACATGGAAGACAGAGGCTGGTACCTCCTATATCACCCTAAAATTAGGTAGTACCTACTACCATGGTGTGATGGTGGAGCAGACTTTGGAACCTACTAACACGAAGGTGCCTGCCTTTACGGCTGTTGCTGCCACCACAGGTGTTACCGTCTGGGGTTATCAGACGGAGGCTGCTACGGGCATTACTGGGGTCATTGCTGATGGCGATGATGATACACAGACCTATGATCTCTTAGGCAGACCTGTTTTATCTCCGAAGAAGTCTGGTGTCTATATTAAAAATGGAAGGAAATTTATCATTAGATAAAACAAACTACAAATTCATAGCATAAATGAGGAAAACAGTTATTTCCTTGGTGCTGTTAGCCTCGTGCGTCACTCTGTTGGCGCAGGGGCAACGGCATCCTAAGAGGAATTTACCATTCGTTACTGACACGCCGATGGTTCATGACCCCGTGATGGCCTTCGAGGCTGGTACCTATTATCTCTTTGCCACAGGGATGGGTATCCAGAAGATGACCTCAAAAGACCGCAAGTCCTGGACGGTTCACTCTGAGCCGGTGATGAGCGTCATCCCAAAATGGACTCGTGACTCTGTGCCAGGCTTCCGCCAACATGTCTGGGCTCCGGACATCATCCAGTGGCACGACCGTTGGTGGCTCGCATATAGCTGTTCAACCTTTGGTAAGAACGGCTCTGCTATCGGCCTGCTCTCCAGCCGTTCTCTTTCCCAGGGTTTGTGGAATGACGAGGGTTGTATCGTCACCTCTCGTGAGAAGCGTGACAACTGGAATGCCATCGATCCCAATTTCGTGATAGATGATAATGATAATCCTTGGCTTGTCTGGGGTTCTTTCTGGGATGGTATCCAGATTGTCCGCCTCGATACAACTATGCAAACCGCTGTGTCACAGCAGCCTCGTACCATCGCCCGTCGTTATAATCTGAATAATAAGAATGCGAAGGCGGGCCTTCCGATCAATCCGAATCCTCCGAAGAACCCGACCTCTGATTATGCCGGGCCTAATGCCATCGAGGCACCGTTTATCTTCAAACACGACGGCTTGTATTATCTCTTTGTATCATGGGACTACTGTTGTCAGGGTAGCAAGAGTAACTACCGTGTAGCCGTGGGTCGCAGCAAGACGGTAGATGGACCTTATCTCGACAGTAAAGGTATT
>Ga0310786_10007780_pt1 | contig 13889 bp, 13 predicted proteins | sample AusTroGonzalo_MG_FD_203881 | JGI IMG/M metagenome (GOLD analysis project Ga0310786, IMG submission 203881) | Bovine rumen microbial communities from tropical cattle in Woodstock, Queensland, Australia - Gonzalo_03 (v2) (version 2) | ecosystem: Host-associated > Mammals > Digestive system >... | reverse complement strand
GTTAGCGGCAACACCATGACAGACAACCGCGATGGCAACAGCTACAAGCTACAAACCGTTGCCGGCAAGCTCTGGATGGCCGAAAACATCAAGTACAAGACCAGTTCGGGACTTTTCTGTGAAGATGGCGAAGGAAAAGATGTTTGTGCCACTTATGGTGGATTCTACACCTATGCCGCAGCACAAAGAGCATGCCCCGGTGAATGGAGACTTCCGACTCCCGCCGAAATTGTCGCCGCCAACGATGTCGTGGGCCACGACTGGTGGACCGTCGGTGGCAGATTCAAGGTCGCTTCTAGCGGAGAATCCGAAGGATACGGCCTTGCCAAGGAACAGGGCTACCTCTGGCTTGAAAGCGATGGCGAAAACAACGCCTGGCGCGTCGAGGACTATTCCGAAAAGAAACTCGAAGAACTGACTTCCGCAGCAGACCGCGCATTCAACGTACGCTGCGTCAAGGCAAATTAACTCCAGCTTTAACCAATAGAAAAACCCGGGCTTTGAAGCTCGGGTTTTCTTTTACACTTTTTAAGGCTTATTAAAGCCGATCGACATTGTCCATGCCTTCGTCCAACAAGAGCGAGAGGTTCTGGACTTCCTTTTCCATCGAGTCGTAATAGATTTTCGCGCGACCCAGTTGCTTGCGGAGTTCCATGATTTCGGACATAAGCTCCACGGCAAGCAAAGCCATGCGCTTACGGTTGTCCATCTGGAACTTTGCCGAGCGATCAAAACGCTGGTTGATGTTTTCCACAATGTCATTCAGTTCCGCATCGGGCAAGTCGGTGCGAATCTGAATGCTTTCCTGGGCAACGGAAATGGTTACCGATTTCAAAGGTTCGATACTAGCCATTATTTTATCCCTACGCCGAATGGATCATCGTCCATCAGCATCCTTATCCGAAAAAACTTGTCTGCGAGCCCTCCTGCTTGCTCGCGAACAAATCGTTGTCTTTTTCATCGGCCCCATGAACTTCAATCGACGGAACATCCTCTTCGGATTCCTGTTCCTGCGAAACAGATTCGTCTACCTGAGGTTCTTCCACAGATTCTTCGGCTTCCGAATTTTCCGCAGTCACGTCTTCGAATACGAGATCTTCGTCGGAAGTTGCCGGCTCTTCAGTCGATTCCTCAGCAACCGGTTCTTCGGCAGCAGGGGCGGGATCACCACTGTCCAGGGCAATGTCTGTACCCAGTTCGCTTTCAATAGTTGCAACCAGCTGGTTGAACTTTTCCTGGGCTTCTGCAATTTCTTCGTTCTGGGCCTGCAGCTGTTCGTTCAGGCTATCGACCAAAGCACTCTTTTCGGAAAGCTGTTCCATCAGCTTTGCAATGGTCGCATCCTTTTCGGCCACCTGGGTGTTGAGCGCATTTACCGTTTCGGCCCTTTCGTTAATCTGGCCAGTCAACATATCCTGACTGTTCGTAAGATCACGAATCTTGGATTCCAAACTTTCGATGCAGCCATCCTTTTCGACCAACTGCTGACCAAGCACTACCGTCTTTTCGTTAAGCACTTCGATTTCGGAAGCCTGCTTGTTCAACATGTCCTGCTGGGCTTTTGCCTGATTTGCACGGGCATCAAGGGCTGCCTTGCAGTCAGCAAGGTCGTGCTTGGCCGATTCAAGCAGCAAGGTTTTGTCTTGCGCCAAAGCCTGGACCTGAGATAAATCACGCTTGATTTTTGCATTTTCTTCTTTGAGGGTACGGACCATTCCCAAGACACCCTCAATTTTTTGAGATAAAACACTCATTTTTTCTAAATTCATTTCTGCTCCGTCTAATGAGTTTTAGAACTTTAACAATATTAAGATAACTAAATTTTTTCACAAAAACCAAATGATTTCTGTAAATGAACATATACAGCGGCGACTGACGGAATTGCCGGACCGGCCGGGCGTTTACATCATGAAGAACGCCCAAGGGAAAATCATTTACATTGGAAAAGCTAAAGTCCTAAAGAACCGCGTGCGCAGCTACTTCGACGGCTCCGAGCACAACGGCCACCGCGCGGCAACGCTCATGCTCCCCTACATTCGGGACATCGAATGGATCATTACCGAGAGCGAGCAAGAGGCGCTCATCCTAGAAGCGAACCTGATTCGCAAGCACACGCCCAAGTACAACGTGCTCCTGAAAGACGACAAGCACTTTCCGTACCTGGCGTTTTCGGTCAAGGAACCTTTCCCGAGGCTATCGCTTTCTCGCTCCGTCAAGAAGGACGGCCGCCAGTATTATGGCCCGTACATGGGCTCGCGCTACATCGACAAGCTGATTGACATTTCGGCAAGGTTGTTCAAGATTCGCGAATGCACCATGGAACTGCCGGCCAAGCACCCCGTGCGCCCTTGCCTCAACTACCATATCGGGCGCTGCAGTGCACCGTGTGCGGGGCTCATTACGCAAGAGGAATACGCCAAGGACGTCGCAAACGCAAGGCTCATGCTCGAAGGCAAGCGCGACGACCTGATTGACCTTTGGCAGCGCGAAATGGAAGAAGCGAGCGAACGGCTCGACTTTGAAACCGCCATGAAAAAGCGCGACGCCATTCAAGCGCTGCAAGCTTCCGGCACGCACCAGAAGACCGACACCAGCGACCCGAACTTGTCGCTGGACGTGGTGACACTCCGCCGTAACGGCGACATGGCCGCGGCCGTGATTCTCGAATACCGCAAGGGCGTGCTCATGGGGCGCAGGCATTACCGGCTGGAATGCAAGCTCGAAGACGACGAGACCGAAATATTCAGGCAGATGGTGCTCCCGTGGTACATGGAGGCGCCCCTGATTCCTGCCGAAATCGCAACCGACATCGTGCTCCCGGAAGACCGCAAGGAACTCGAAGCGGCGCTCAGCAAACAGGCAGGGAGAAAGGTCACTTTCAGCACGCCCCAGCGCGGCGAAAAGCTCGGATTTTTAAAACTTGCAGGCGCCAATGCCGACATGATTCTGGTGGAAATGCGCGCCGAAGTGCAGAAGTATAGCGAGATCGACCAGAGCGTATTCGAACTGCAGAAAGTCCTCGGGCTTAAAAAGACGCCATTCCGCATCGAGTGCGTGGATATTTCTCACCTTTCGGGTACAAACACAGTGGCAAGCCTTGTGGCCTTCAAGAACGGGCGCCCCGACAAAGCCAACTACCGCAAATTTATCATCAAGACAGTCGAAGGCGTCGACGACTTCGCTAGCATGCGCGAAGTGATGACCCGCCGCATTCGCAGGCTCGAAAACGAGGGCGTACCCATGCCCGACTTGTGGGTGTGCGACGGCGGTAAAGGCCAAGTAGACGCCACGATGCAGATTCTGAAAGAACTCGGCCACGATCAAGATTTACCGCTCATCGGCCTCGCCAAGCGCCTCGAAGAAATCGTGTTCCCCGACGACCGCAAGAGCATCGTATTGCACCGCACCAGCCCTGCGCTAAAGCTTTTGCAGAACGCCCGCGACGAGGCACACCGATTCGCCATCACCTACCAGCGCAGCAAGCGCAAAAAGGACTTGGAAGTCGAATGGCTCAAGATGCCAGGTGTCGGTCACGAGACCCGCGTCAAGATTTTGAGCAAGTACAGAAGCGCCGAAGCGTTCATGGCCGCCCCCATCGAAGACATCGAAATTCTGCTCGGAAAGGTCCGCGGAAACAACCTACGCGACCAAGTCGCAAAATATGTTACCGAATTTATCACACCCGACACAGAAGGCTGAATATTCCAAAATGGAGTAGGGCTCGTTTGTATAAAAACGACCTTTATGAACTAATTTCGCCAAGCAAGGATAAGAATTATTTACTTATCGTTTATTTTAAAAGGACAAAAAAATAATTTTCGTTTTTTCGCTTGCTTTTGCCCTTCAAGTTGTCTATATTACGGGTAAGGCATCCCACGGATTAACGCCCGATCTAACAGTATTTTTAAAGCTCGTCGCTCTTGGTGTTCAGTTTAGGCGCGCATCGACGCGAAAAACAAAGCCCCGAGGCACTGCTATCATTTTTAAGTGAGTAGCTTCGAGTGTTCCACCGTGAGGGATGCCTTTTTTGTACCCTGACAAAATTTTCAAACAAAAAAAAACACCCTAAAAAGGTGCTTTTTTATATAAACTGATTTTGCGATTTAAGCTTTCGGCTTGACGCATGCACGAATCAGCATGAGCTGTGCCGGCACATACAACCACCAAATGAGGTTGTTTGCGATTTCTGCAACCGACTGCAGTGCGCTGTGATCGTCACCCGTGACCATCGAAAGGCCGACGCACACATCGCCAAAGAAGAAGGCGACCATGCCCCAGCAAACAAGTTTTGCATTCACTGCCGGGAAGTACCCCTTGCGCGGAGCAAGGATACCGACAACCACCGACGTAATAACGAAAACGCCATAAACCACGACAACGGCAACCGTAAGGTCCAAAGTACCCGTGGCAATCAGGGCAACCCCTGCGAGCACGGCCACAGCCAGGAGCGCATAGATTTTAGGAACGCTCTTGTCGTCTTCGGATTTGCGGGAATGCCTGTAAATCAAAATGCCCTGGAACACCATGAAGAAGCTGATTCCAAGAATGGTGCTGAGGGTTCCCGCATCGGCGACGGTTGCCTTGAGCAGGCTAAAGCTATAGTCGGCCAACAGCGAGAACACGAATGCGGCGCGCAGCAGTTTGCCGTCGCGACCGGAGAATGCCTTGGATGCGGTAACGAAGGCGAGCACCGTGAGCATGGTCGACATGATCGACTTGGTGTAGAGCTGCAGGGTGCCCGCATCAGAAAGGCACTGGCTTACGGCACCGCAGGAATAAAAGTCAAACCAATCCTTACCTGCCGTAATCAGCAGGAAAAGGGCGAGAATAGAAAAAACGATTTTTTGAGCTGTTGTTTGTAAAAGCATGAATAAAGGATAGCAAAATTTATGCTTTTTATAAGAAAGCTCTTCGTTTTTTGCAAAATAATGACGTAATACCACTTGATAATGGCGTAATACTACTTGATTCGGACCTGCTGCAAGCGAATTCCCTGACGGACAAGGTACTTTCCCGGAGCAAGTTTGAGCGATTTGCCCAAGAATCGTCCCTGCATGTCAAAGACCTGAATCGGTTCAGTCGGACAAATTTCGAAGCCCGCAAGGCTACGATTCCTTATCGCCGTCGTCGAATCTTCCTGAGTTGTATCCGGTTCTACGAACGGATTTTCCGGGTCATCGACCACCACCTTGATGGTTACGGAAGCGTTGCAGCCCGAGGCATTCGTGTGCACAGCCTTGTAGTAGCCGCTCGACTTTCCGTCAAGATTCTTGAAGCGGATTTCGCGATCGGTCGAAGTGAAATTGTTCGGGCCACTCCAAACCCAGCGGCCACCTTCCCACGGATGCGGGCCAATCACCAGCGAGTCGCCCTTATTTACCTGAACATCGGTTGTCTCGTTCCAGCTGCCGTTATGCACCTTCACGTACGGGATGATTGTATCCGGCTTGCAGACGCCACCTTCGGCGCCGTCAATCACCATCGTCGTAATCGTCTGAGCAGGCGCCGTCATCGAAAGCGTCTTGCCCGACACCGCGATATCAGACCGAGCCTTCAAACTGCCCGGCAATTCGAATCGCACAACCTTCGCACTTGCGCCGATTTTGTCAAACCCGCGCAAGTCGAATTCATATTTCACGTCGCTCGTGCCGCTGTTGCGAACCACAAGCACCAAGGCGCCATCTTCGCGCAGCGCCGCGAGCGTGTTGCCGTTATCGCTGTCGATAATGCGCGACCCCGGCCGAATAAACCGGCTGAATGCGGCATGCATGTAAAAGCGAGCATTCGGCGTGAAAGTCTGCTTGCTATGATTCAATGCGAGACTGCGCCAGTTTTCGGCGGGATCGCCAATCTGCCAGTCCACCCAAGCATTCGCTTTCATGTCGCGCAAGTCCGAAAGAATCAGGCCCGCCATCCAGAGCGCAATATTTTCGTCGCCACTCTTATGGAGCGGCCCCGTTTCGGATTGCCACACACGCTTGTTCTTGGCGAAAGCCGCGTTGAATAGCTTTGCACGATTGTCGCCGCCGGAATAGCTGTGCGTGTTCACCTGGAACATGTAGGAGAGCGCCTCGTTGCTGTAACCGTTGAACTGGTTCAGCGCATCACCAATATTCGTTTCGTCGGCGGCACTCACCGAAGTCTCGGGGAAGAGTCCCTTCGCCTCGAGCGCTTTGCCGAGTTCCACAATCATCTTGGATTGATTATTCTTGAAACCGCAACCTTCCTGGTCGCCGTTCGACTTCCACCAGCCGGCACTCGGCTCGTTGAACGGCTCCACCGTGCGGAACGTGATTCCCCATTCCTTCTTGAAGTGGAGTGCCACTTCGGAAAGGTAGTCGGCGAAATCGTCGAAGTAGTCTTCCTTAAGGTTGTCGGCACCGTTATTTCCGCCCGAGACGCAGCCGCTCTTGGTCATCCACCACGGCGGAGAATTGCTGAACGCCTCGAAAATTGGATCCTTCACGCGCTTCGCGAGCTCAAAAGCAATGTTACGCTGGTACGGGTCCGCCGTCCAATCGAAATCGCCACCATCAGTAGTCTTGTAACCGGGTACCGCCGCGGCGCCATCGCCCTTCGTGAGGTGATTATGCCCCGGCTGATCGCCACCGCCAATATTGTAACGGAAAATCGTGTAGCCAAGACCCGTATCAGGGTCCGCAATCGCACCAATCAACTTGCTACGATTCGCCTCGCTCCAGGCGCCCGCCTTCACAGCCCACCAGCAAAGACTGGAGCCCCAGCCCTCGAAAACCTGGTAGCGCTTACCCGGGTCAACCACCACTTTTGTCTGCGCAAACGTCTGCGGCGCAAGCCCCAAACCCAACAATGCTACAAGAGTAACAGAATGCTTAATCTTACCAAAGCCCATCATACCCCTAAATATATCCTAACAATAGTCGATTGTCAAATGTGGACTTATAAGACCGCTCGGCTCTATCGAATCTACAAGAATGTGATATCGCCTCGCTCTCGCAACTACGCCTCGTTAATACGAGGCGCTTGTTGCTCACGAAAACTTTTCGAACTGCTTTGGCCCTAAAAAAAATCATGAACGCGACATCTTTTGTCGCAGTAAGCATATATATTTAAACGTAGAGGTATTTTATGGCAGATATTACCCGCGCAGACCGTGTATTACAATTATTTGCACTTCTGATATCGAATCCGAGCAGGAGCTATTCCATCAGTGACTTGATGGAGGCGCTGGAGATTCCCGAAAACGAACGCCGTAACGTGCAGCGCGATATGCAAACGCTGACTTCTGCCAATGGGGGCGCCTATATCCGCGTGTTAAGCGACAGCCGCGCATTTCGTTACCAGTCAGCCATTAAATCGGCGGACAACCTACTATTCCCGAATTTTGAAAACACGATGCTGCATTTTGTGTTTCTGCAGCGCATTGCGAACATGTACCCCGCCGCAAGCGATACCGTCACGGATTTGCTCGAAAAAATCCAGAAGAGCCTGCCCGCAAACGAAAAGAAGGCCGTGGAACAGCTCGCACAAGATTTAAATTCACGAATCCTTTTTGCGGGAACCCCGCCTACCTTCGAAGAAGATTCCAGCGAAAAACTCAAGGTGATTCTGCGGGCTATTCACGAACGCCGTAAAATCAGCACCGTATCTATTAACGAGTTTAAGCCACACGTACGAATTCCGCTGATGGTCATCTTATACCACGGTGAAATCTACATCGGTTGCGAATCGCAGACACATCCTGGCGACACCTACACACTCAAATTCCGCCGCATCCAAAGTGTCGAACTCACCAAGGAAACCTTTCAAGACAACCCAAAGACGCTTGAAATGTTGCGCAAGCGTGTGCGACTTGGTTCTGCGATTTTTGGCCCACAGGATCCAAAAGCCGAAGACGTGGAAATCATTTTCAAGGATGATGTGCAGGCCTACCTCGAAGAAAAACCTTTCCAACGATCCATGAAAGTGGAAAAACTTCGCAATGGTCGCCTACTTGTCACGATGAAAGCTCTCAACGACGATCTTCTTTTCCGCTGGGTTCTCTCATATGCCGACAGCGCCGAAGTCATCAAGCCCATTGCGCTCCGCAACAAACTCCGCGAATTCTCATATTTTCTCGACAGTACCTACCACAGAAACCCCTAGCGGTAAAGCAAAAAAACATTCTTGAGCCCCGCAAAAGCGATGGTTTCTACTTATCATGCCCGCCTAGTGCGGGCATCTTTTTTACACCATTTTTCACGACATTATTTGTCGCAGTAAAAACCTATTTTGATAGAGAATCAAAATAAGGAGCGCAAATATGAAAAATGCAAAGAAAGTTGACGGCAAGGTTTATGAAGGCAACTCCCTGATGAACCTGATGCATGACTTTTGGGATGCCAACAACGGGGAACGCCTCGTGGCGCTTCCATCGTTAAACGATAAAGTTCCGGGACTTTTCGACAATTATAGGCCATTCATTGAAGACGAAGATGACGACGACCCCGACGATCCCGATTCGTTAGAGATGAGTCGAATTGAAGAAGGCTCCAAAATCCGGATTTTGACGGATGTCCTCAACAATCCAAATTGGAGCACACTTTGGGACTTTTTGCAATATTCTGATATCGAAATCAGACATATCCAAAACCTGGATATGCTTCTGTTCGTTCATCTTGGAGAAAAGCAGGCTTTCAGCATCATGAGCCCAACACCTTGCGATGGTTCTTATGATGATTTCGAGGATAATTCCATTGCAACGGGAACCACAGATTACAAACCGTTCCAAAGATTATTCGACACCCTTTGGGAAGACGCCGAACCGATTACGTGTGAAAAAATTGAGCATTTTAACAGGCTATGGGGCGACGATAGAGAAGATTCCGACAAAGAACTCCTACAACACACCTATTTCCTTTTGCCGGAGGGGAAAAAGGATGATTCTGAATTATGGGAGGAACGGGATGAGAGCGCAATAAACCGTAGCATCTTCAGCGGCGAAATAGAACGTGGTGACTCCGACATCTATAGTTTCGCCTATATCGTGGGCATCAAGATTCCCAAAGATGCGGAACAAATCGTCATTTGCCACGTGGACACACAGACGAAACATATCAAACACGACCAAACCTTCCGAGTTTTCGGAAACAATCCCATCCGAGAAATAGACGAAACCCTTGAATCCTATTACCCGGAGCATGGCTTTTCCATCGTTCAAAAATGGGACGTAGATTCGTCCGTTGCGGATACTTACCCACGCCCCAAACGCTACTACAGCAAGAATATCTATATGGCAATGGATGTATTTGATTTTCATTTTGAAGAATACACCAAGAAAATCGAAAATGCGCTAACCAAGAAATTCCAAACGGACGCTGCATTTGCCGACTCGCTCAAGGAAACATGTTTCGTAAAATGGAGCGAGGTAATACCGTGATGTGTTAAACATTTACGACAGCATTTATCGTAGCAAAAAAGGGAACATTATGAATATCTGTGTAGATGATGACGCCTGCAGTCGATTGGCAAAATTTTTCACGAAGGATGACGAAGAACGATGGATTTGCATTCCTAGCCTAAATTTGGGAACCTTATCTACACCCGGCAACGAAAATACTCACGTTCATCCTGATTACTCTGCAGGAATGACACTTTCGGTTGGCGCTGGGAAATTGCGGATATTGACGGACATTTCAAACAATGTCGATTGGAAACTATTGAGACAATTGATTTCCACGAAAAACGTCGAAGTTCGTCACTGCAGATGCGTTGACATGAGCCTATTTCTTCTTCCGCAAAGAAGATATGGCATGACGCTCGTGAAAAAATACAACGACAGCTATTCGGTAGGTTACTTTGAAGATGAAATAGTCTTATTTGAAAGCGATGCATTTGATGGCGAGAAACACAATCGATTATTTTCGATGTTCATTGAATTATGGGATTGGGCAGAAACAATCACGGTACAGAAACTGGAAATGTTTTTGGCTCTTGCTCAGAAATCTCCGAATTTTTCGCTTTCAGGAGATGAAGTTCCCGCAGGAACATATTTGCTTCTATCCAGTAAAGCGGATGATGCTTGTTATCATGGTGTATTTTGTTCTCGATTAAAATACGCCGAGGATATTGTCTCGTTTCCGTATATGATGGGATTGGATATTCCAAAGGATGCTAAGTATATCGTGCACTGCGATTGGATTGCAGAATCAAAAAGATTATTTGTCAATTGGATATATGCTGTAGACGCATCAAATCCGATTGATTTTGATAATTTTCTATGGAAGCATGTTGACGGTAAAGATGGCGAATTTGTTGTCATCAGACCAAATTATATTGATGACGATTCTTCAATATATCCTACTCGAGCATTTCATTTTGAATTGTCTTCCCCCAAAATGGCAGCACGAAAAGTTTTCATGCTGGCTGAAGTCAAGTGCCGAAAGAGGGACGAGAAACGCCTTGAGACCATACTGAACAGAAAGTTTAAGATGGAAAACGGATTTAGGGATTGTCTTTTAAATAAACCATATAGGGGTATACAATGCAATTCGATTTAATTAAATCTTTGGGCGATGGCGAGAATCAAGTTGATTACGGATTCATCTTCGGCGGCAATCGACAGAAAATTCTGCTGATAAAAGCGGGACAAGATGGTTCCATTTACGGGTATCGCAACAAATACTTGAAACTCGCTTGCGAAATGCGGGACCTGTACGGGTTTTCGGTAGTTTGTGCATCTACTTCATCATCGGACATAATCCAAATGATTCAATTTGCCGAAGTAGTAAAATCTGAATTTGAGATCAGCGGACAGACTCAAATCTACTTTATGGGAATGTCGATGGGCGCATCCATCGGGTGCATAGGCCGAGCGCTGTTCCCAGAAATCAGCCGTTTTCTATTGGTGAACCCTCCGCTCATGATAAACACAACTAGGATATGCCGTAGCGCCAAAGCGTTTGACGGCGACATGATGACATTCGTTTTCGGAAGCCTTGATCCATCGGCACATTTGGCAGGTCTTCTCAAACTCCATGAGCACGAGAATATGCGCGTAGTCATTGTGTCTGGGCAGGACCATTATTTTTCGAAGAATAAATTTCGTTTGCTAGAGTTAATAAAACTGCTAGATACTGATTTATAAATTGAGGTTCTATGAAACTTTTTATATCAGGTTCAAAATCGATTTCGGTATTGTCTGACGAAGTCAAATCTATACTCGATGAGCATATTACCATGGGTACAGAATTTCTTGTGGGAGATTGCTACGGCGTTGACGCTGCGGTGCAAAAGTATTTGGTATTAAAAGGGTACAGAAACGTGACCATTTACTGCAGTGGCGAAACGCCAAGGAACAACTTCGCCACGGGTGCAAAGGTTCATTCTTGCGCAGAAGCCGCCAAAGGGCTTACGGGAAGCGCATTCCATTATGTAAAAGATATTCAAATGGCCAACGACTGCAATCAGGCAATTATGATTTGGGACGGAAAAAGCAAAGGCACCGGCGAAAACATTCTCCGCATAAAGGAAATGAAGAAACCGTACAGAATTATTTGCTCAGTATCACCTAAAAAAGGAGACTCAATTATGCCAAAATACATCATTATGGATTCATCTGCAGGGGAATGCGAAGGGGCATTATATGCCGACATCAAATTAAAGGATGAGAACGGCAAGATCATTTATTTCACATTAATTGAAACTGATGGCAAGCCGATTCTCTATAAAACCAATATGCGAATAACGCATCTTGTGACTGAACCAGACTATGATCCAGAACAACTCGAAATAGTAAACGCGACAAAAGTGGTATATAAAGGCGAAAATTACAACGCCCTCTTTGACAATAGCCATAGTTTTGCCCCTTTTGCGGCAATTCGTTGCGTAATTCACCTTGTACACACATTTCCCAATTGTATAATTTTCAGTCAAGAATTAGATGGAAAATGCATTGACGAAATTGACATTCCCAAATCCGATGTCGAAATTGCATGGGAAAAGAACAAGGCTAAATAGAAAAGGTTGCTCGAATAACGAGTCTTTCTGAAGATGTCGTTCGCGAACTATAAACCGAACTATAAATCTGCCTATAATTTCAAGGTCAAAAATTTTGACCTTGAAAAACATATTGAGGTCGATTTTTTTGACCTCAAGATTTCTCTTGTAACTGAATTGTGATTGGGAACGGAATTTCTTTTAAGAAGTTCTCCGCTTGTTTCAGGATGCCTTGCAAAGCAGGGATTCGTTCTAGGTAATTTTGGGTGTCGAAATCCATTTCGACGGTGTATTCGTCGTTGATTGAGACTTCAAGCGAAAAGGTGTTTTCGTCTTCGGTCAAATTCCAGGAGTAATTTGTGGATCCCATAATGTGCGAAACCGTTGCGCGGATTGTATCCCGTGCGATTTCTTCCAGCTTCTGCTCTTTTTCGATTTCGGTTATGATTCTTGAAGACTGTTTGCAGTAACTTGGAAATTCCTCGATGAAATTTGCAAGATTATCGAGAGTGACGCCGAGGTCACATTGATTGCGCCGAAAAGGAACGTTGAACGCCTCTATATCCGTATACTCAAAATGGATACTTAAAAACTCCGCCTCGCAATTCACGGTAAGGCTGATAGAACCCCGCCCTTCAAAAGATTTAGAAATGCAGATAGTCTGCATCTTATCGCATTCGCGATAGCCCCTGGATTCCTGCTTATAAGAAATCTCAAAGCCAATATTTGGCCGTGCCTTTTGCAAGCGAACAAACGCCGCATAAACACCATCCTTATCCGGGAAGATTCCGTCAGTATTACTAGCATAAATTTTCTTGACAAGCGGCTGCCAGAAATTATGGCAAGCATCGGATTTGGTGAGTTTGGGGGAGTGTTCTTGCATAGATTAGAATGGCGAAGAAACAAACATATCCAAAACACATTCTTTGCAAGAAGTTATTTGACAATCCTTTTTATCAGAACGCATTGGCGATCATCTATTTCCCCACTTTGATATTTATACTTATTTTCTATTTTCTTTAAGTAATCAATCGAAATCCTTAAATTACATTCTTCAAATGTTCCTAAACTCCAAAGTTCCTTCCCTTTTTTATCATCTTTACGTCCCTTAACATAGTATGAATCATAGCAATAAAAATATCCTTTTTCATAATGAAATATCGCAATATAATGTCGATTATTTTTATCTGCTTTCACACTTAATAATGCGCAGGCGTTTTTTTTTCTGACATGTGTTTTTAATTTGTCAAAATCAACTTCTTCGCCATCTTTACAAATCGCTTTGATTGAAAAGTCTTTATTTTTACACCTATTCTTATTATAATTCGAAAGCCAATGACAAAGATTCTCAACCTCTTGTCCTGAAGTTCCATCAGAATCGTTTATTGTTTTTAGATAAATTCCTTGTACAATTTCATTCGGTATGTCTTCTCGTTTATCGAATAAATAAACCAAGGCGTTTATGAAACTTGTAGGCACGCAATCGCACCCCGTAATTTGTTTTCTAAATTCTTTCATAGTTACTCCTTTTGTTTGTTAAAAATCAATAACTCGCATAGCCCAACCATTAGACCAGTTTTCTTTTTCATTTATTTTTCTTTTAATTTCTCGTCCATTCCTATAAGCAATAAAAGCCGCTGTACGACGGTTTTGGTTGTCGGGAACGTTGAAATTTAACATCGCAAGTCGATTTTGCCTCCCTTTGCTTATATATTCTAATCGTCTCTTATATTTCCCATAATGGCCTTTAAGCGGCGTATGGGTTGGATTGAACAATATGTCGTAATCAAAGTCCCTAATTTCTTTGCCAAATAAAGGTTTGCGCAATCCGTCAACCTTATTTTTATTGCTTTGTTGATTATGGAGAATATTCAATTCTCCACAGATCAGAATTAGAACTTTTTTACTTCCTAGAGAAATTGTTCTGCCACCGT
>Ga0310786_10007779_pt1 | contig 13890 bp, 19 predicted proteins | sample AusTroGonzalo_MG_FD_203881 | JGI IMG/M metagenome (GOLD analysis project Ga0310786, IMG submission 203881) | Bovine rumen microbial communities from tropical cattle in Woodstock, Queensland, Australia - Gonzalo_03 (v2) (version 2) | ecosystem: Host-associated > Mammals > Digestive system >... | reverse complement strand
TATTTTCGTTGGAGGCGGCCATTCCTATGCCACCCTAAAGGGTTCCCGACCGCTAATCGCGGTCGGTGGCATCTTCCTGGCCGATTATTTTGTGAAGGGATCGGATAACGACGGAAAACCGTTCAGCGGTGGATGCAGTTGCAGTGCTTACGCGCTCGGTATAGGAGCCGCAGTGAGCTTGCCATGGATATTCAACCATTCTATTGGATGGGCGGTATTGCACGCGTTCTTCGGATGGTTCTACGTGGCGTACAAGATTCCCTGGTACGTGATTCATACATTCTAGTATTTCTCAAAAAGGAACATATATGACGAAGGCAGAAGAATTCAAGGCTATCGCATCGGACGCACGAAAGAAGACTACCGCACAGCTCAGGTACGAACGGCTTCTCAACGACATCAAGGAAGCCGCCGAGGACGGCAAGTCCGCCATCCCTCTCCGCAAGTTCACCGTGGAAGGAATCAAGTACGCCAACCAGGTCATGCCTGTGTCCGACGAGGAAGCCAAGGCGGCGTATGACGACCAGGAGGCCCTCTATGACTGTTTCCGCGAGAACGGCTTCGTCGTCCGCGAGACGGACGTGGAAATGCCGTCCACGCTCGACATCAGCATGCCGGAGCATGTCCGCCAGCAGATCGAGATGACCAAGCGCATGATCGAGAAGGACGTGTACATCATCTGGGACGAGGGCGACTTCGACAAGGAAAGTGAACACGAATCTGGAATTATACTGAACTAATGTGCACTAAGGAACTGAAAATCTTCGGCATATTCTTGCGTTGGATCGCGATGGCCATCGTTTCGTGGCTGTACGCCGATATAAAGGGCGTTGTCATTTGCCACGTTCTCTGGATAGTCATGTTGTTTGTGCTGTTCAGCATTCTCCAGTTCGTGAGATGGATCAAGAAGGAATAATAATGCAGACATGTATCGACGTGGTGGCGTTGTCCGGGATAGTCAACGCACTGAAGGCGGAGGCCAAGACGAAAGTCTTGAAAAATGCCGTGAAAAAGGTGTCCAAGGGCGAATTCGTCTCGGGATATATCACTTTGGCCGGAAACGGCAAGCTGATATCGTTGACCGTGTTCGAACGGGGCGACATCGCGTTCGACATGTCGGGCGTAGTAATCGCGCAGTTCGGCAAGGAAATACTGTTCAACAACGTCGACGAGCTTATCGAGGCCGAACAGAGCGCGTTGGCAATATACCATTACAGGCAGTCGTTCAACGATTACAGATGTTCAGCGGGGATATGATATGCGTACAATAAGAGAATGCACGTTTGAGACCAACTCGTCCTCAACACACACGCTGGTGATGTGCAACGACCGGGACCTTGCCCGCTTCAAGGAAGGCAAGCTCTTCGCCCACAAGTACGACGAGATAGGCTGTGTCCTTAACCATGCGAAGCTGGTCAACATCGACTATGCTGCAAAAATATATGACCGATTTCAAGTCGAGGGCACGTTTGGCGAACTTCCGGACCTGACACTGTCCCAACTGCGTGAACTCATGGTCGACCCGCTTACACATGATGACTACGATTATCCGGATACCGACCGCAACTCATATTATGTCGAGTGGAACCTCGACAAGCATAATTACAGCGACAAGCTGAAGGACATCGTCAAGAATGTACACCATACCGGCATATACAATATATTCGGCGCCGACGAGTTTCCCAAGTCATACAATTACTTGGTACGGGCGACCGACAAGAAGGACAGGTCGGAAAAGAAGCTGAACGTGGTAGATTTTACACTTTGGGATTAACTATGACTTACGGCGAATACTGCAATCTGGTGGACGAGCTGAACATGCTCGCCAAGGCTTACTCCAACGGCAACTCGTTCGTGGACGACTCCGTCTACGACGCCAAGTACAAGATGCTCAAGGAGTTCGAGATCAACAACCCGGACCTGGTCCTTGACGAGTCCCCCACGAGGAACGTCACCGAGGAACTGGTCGACGGCTTCCGCAAGGTGGCGCACGAGGTGCCGATGATCTCCATAACCAACGCCAACGGAATCGAAGAGGCCGTCGCCTACGTGGCAATGGTCAAGCGCGAATACGGCGTCGGGAAGGTGGAACTGGAGTACAAGCTGGACGGCGCATCCCTCGCCCTCATCTACAAGGACGGCCAGATCGACGACGCAGTGACCCGTGGCCAGAACAACGTGGGCGACTCCGTAGTGAGCAACGCCGTGCGCATCGGCGGGGTGCACCAGAAGATTTCACGGAAGGGAACTGCGGAAGTCCGTGGCGAAGTGCTATGGAAGTACGACGACTTCGACGCATTCAACGAGCAGCTTGAAGAGGCTGGTAAGAAGCCCATGGCGAACCCGAGGAACGGGGCCGCCGGATCGCTTAAGCTGACCTCTCCGAAGGAAGTCGAGGCGAGGAAGCTCACGTTTGTTGCCTACATCGTAGCAAGGGGCTCTGAGAGCGACACGCAGACCGGAGACATTGAATGGCTGGAATCCGAAGGGTTCAACGTCCCGGTGCACCATACAGTGGACATTTCCGGCGATGACGGCGTCGAGGAGTTCCGCCGAGTGGCCGAGGAGATGCGTTCCAAGAGGAACGAACTTCCCTATCCTATCGACGGCATTGTCATCAAGGTGGACGACAAGTCGATCCACGACGAGATGGGCTATACTGCCAAGGCTCCCAACTTCTACAAGGCGTACAAGTTCCCGCCGGAGGAGAAGGCCACCCTTTTGCTCGACATCGAGCCATCCGTGGGACGTTCCGGGACGATTACTCCGGTAGCCATAGTGGAGCCTGTTTCGCTTGCAATGACGACGGTACAGCGCTGTACACTGCACAACTGGGACCTGGTCGACTACCTCGGTTTGCACAAGGGTTGCCACGTCGTAATCAGGAAGGCCGGCGAGATTATCCCGGAACTGGTGAAGTGCGTGGAGACTGGTAGATCCAAGGACGACTACGAGATAATCACCAAGACTAAGAAAGCTGTTATAACCAAGTATTCGGACGAACCACTGTCCAAGCGACTTATCGGGAATGCGGAGTTCTACACGCGTCCGGAAGTCTGCCCCTATTGCGGATGTCCTCTGGCAAACCAGGTTGGCGTATCCGGCGACCAGCTCGTAGCGTGGGCATGCAAGAACCCTGACTGCGAATCCCAGATACTCGAGAAGATGTGCCACTTCGCCAGCCGTACGGTCATGAACATCCGTGGTCTTGGGCCCAGCATGATAGAGGCCCTGTACACGGCGAAACGGCTGTTGCATATAGACGATTTCTACAAGCTGACCAAGCAAGACTTCATCGATGCGTGCGGATGCCGTGAAAAGATGGCGGAGAAGATGGTCGCCGCCATAGACGCTACTCGCAATAACCAGTTGTCACAGCTCATCGAGGGGTTCGGTATCACCAACCTCGGGCATACCGCGTCTCCTCTGGTAGCCAAGTGCGTCATGGCGCTGGGAGGTCTGTCCAAGATGTTGCCGGATGGCGAGGACGGATTTGCAGAGATAATGAATGACTTTGGCTACGAGGCGAACAAGGTCGGACTGTCCGTTACCTTGGCGGAGGCTTTCGTGAAGTTCGCTACCGGCCATGTTGGTATGCTCCGCTACTTCGTGGAGAACAACATCGCCCAGGAGTTCAAGGACGACGGGCCGATGTCGAATAAGCTGGAAGGCAAGGTATGCATCATGACCGGCGTGTTCAGCGAACTGGACCGCGATGTGTTCAAGGAAATGGTTGTAAAGAACGGAGGAAAGATATGCTCGGGAATAACGAAGAAGACAAACCTCGTGCTGATGGGAGAAGGCGCCGGCCCGTCAAAGGTAAAGGCGATCAACGACCTGAAGGCGCAAGGCGCGGACATAAGGGTGTACACCCCGGAAAGTTTAAGCGAGTTTCTCGACCTCCTGAAGTAGAGGAAGGCTCGGTAACCATGGAAGAGGCTCTCGCCAGCGAGGACGCGATAGTCGTCCCCGTCGGCAACGGGCGTGTCGTAACATACGACTTCGACACGGTGGACAAGTGCATGGGAGGCAAGGACGCTTCCGTAGACCAGATGAAGGCCATCCTCGCCAAGGTTGACCGGTTCAGCGAGATGCTGAGGAACCGCATACTGGACGATAGCCAGAAACAACGTAACGATATGTATCGCGCCCAGTCGACCGAGGTAATAAAGTGGTTGAACCACAAGATGTTGTCGGCCAGTAACGCCATCTACCTTGTAAAGAAGGTCTGGTTCGAGATGTCAAGCTACCAGCTGTTCATCGACTGCGTAATGGTCGAGTTTGACCACGGTACGCACATATGTACTGTCAAGAAGGAACAGCTGGAAAGCGTATTTTCCTATGAAGACATAGTGTCGAGAATGCATGACAATATGCTAAACTTCGGTGGCAAGATCTACAGCGTGGAGAAGCCAAACGCCGGCCATGTTTCTATGTTTGACAAGGTCGCCGTATGGGCGAACGGGGTGGCCAGGGAAATTGAAACTTTAATGTTGGTGAAGGACAAGAGTAATGCAACTGGAAAGCGTGGACAGAAAGTCGGTGGAACAGTACGGAAAGGTGGTAGTCGAGGCGGTTACCGGAAGCCAGTCGTTCGGACTGGCGACGCCGACGTCTGACGTGGATGTCCACGGGGTGTTTATACTGGGCGACGAACAGAGGCTCCGCTACAACGCCCCCGATGAAATTGCGGACAAGAAGAACAACATTGTCTACTGGGAACTGTCCAAGTTCCTATATCTGCTGAACAACGCCAACCCGCAGGCGCTCGAACTCCTGTACAGCCCGGAACACTGCATCCGCGTGGGAAAGGACTTGCTGGGCAAGATCCGTTCCGAGATGGACTTCCTCACCATGCGGTGCAAGAACTCGTTCATCGAGTATGCGCGTGGCCAGATCTCGCGCGCCAAGGGTCTAAACAAGAAGATATTCAACCCGATGCCGGAACAGAAGCCTAGACTGGTGGAATATATTTACGTTCTGGACGACAACTTGGCAGTTCCATTGCTTGAATGGATCGAGAAGCGCTATCCCGGCGTGAACCCTTCCGCTTACCAGAAGTGGTTCGCCATAGCGGCAATCGACCATGCCGATTCCATGTTTGCCATGTATATCCAGAATGGCATCAATAGCTACCACGGCGATATCCCAGAGCACGAATGGCGCTGGGCGTATGGAGTAGTCCGCGACGTGGACAAGAGCGAGGACGTCCAGCTTAACTCTATTCCCAAGGGCATCAGCCCGGTTGCGCACATCGCGGTCAACCGAAACGCGTTCGCAAGGGACTGCAAGAAGTGGTCGGAGTACTGGGAATGGGTACGCAAGCGCAATCCGGACCGCTACGAGACCACTATCAAGCACGGGCAGGGTTACGACGCCAAGAACATGATGCATTGCATTCGTCTGTTGCTTACGGCTCGCGACATTCCAGCAAAGCATACGATCATCGTGGATAGGACGGCTGAGCGCGAGTTCTTGCTGGGTATCAAGGGCGGTTCTCATACGTACGATGCCGCGATGGAATACGTTGAACGTCTCGCAACCGAGACCGCGATGGCCTTCGACAAGTCTAGCCTGAAGAAGGAAAGCTATTCCATGGAAGAGCTTGGTGATTACCTTGTGGGGCTCCACAAGTGGCTGGCTGGGCGAAAGTCTGACTGGAAGACGTTGCTTCAGTCCTTGCGGGGCAAGGGTACGACTTCCGTCACTTCGGCGTAGGGATGCCGTTTTTCATACCACTTGATGAGGTCGGCTTCCGAGTCGGCCTCTTTGTATACCTCCGGCGATATTCCCGGAAGCCCGGTGCGCTTGTCCTTGTAGCTGATCGAGAAGAAATCGGTTTCCATGCCCCTAGTTTATGGTTGCGTACCAACCTACCTTTTGCTATATTTCGGTCATGGAAAAGGAACTTTGGAAGGTATCCGTCGCGATAGAGGGCTACGACGTTCTCGTCTTCAAGGTATGGGCGACTTCCAGGGAAAATGCCGAGTCGGAGATCGGCTGGCGCATGGACTGGCTGGAAGGTGTCCCGTGGACGGTAGTTGACGCGATTAGATGCAAGGAATTTGTTTATGGAGAATGATATTGACAACAGCGAGGCCATCCGCAAGCTGATGCACTTCGAGTGCGTTGGCGATATTTACTTCATAGAGATCATGCAACGCGGCAAGGACAACGGAACCCATGGTGACAACATCATCAAGGACTACCATATCCACGGTCTGGACCATTTCGACAAGGTCCTTCCGGAAATCCGCGAGCTGTGCCACCGCTACAACGCGAGGGCAATGATACGTCTCAACCAGAGGAACACCTACGACGCCAACATAATGGCGCAGATCGAGATGCTTGCCGGACAGCTTAACGCTAACAAGGTGTACAGAAAGATGGTGCGTACCGGGAAGACTGATATCACCATGCCTTCGGTAAAGTCGGCGTCAAGCCTCTATGCGAGCGCCCTCGGAAAGTGCGTCACCGAGGTATCCGCCACGAGGAAGTGGATTATAGACATAGACTCGAACATGGTCAACTCCGTGACGACCACGGGAATCACCCTTGGAAGTTCCCTATCGGAGATCGCCGACACGTTCTCCCACTACATAATGGAGTACTGCGCGAACAAGTGCGCGGAGGCGCGCGAGCTATGCCGTCTTCGCTCCCGTTCTGGGCTCCATATGGTCACCACCACGTTCCGCAAGGACTTGTTCACCGACCGGTTCGGAAAACCGAACCGCCAGACTGAGTTCATCATGACGGACGCCAATACGAACCTTTATATTCCGGGTGCTCCAGATGAAGAAGTATAAGGAATTGTTATTCGGCATTGCCAGGAAAGTCAGCATGACCGTGTATATCGTCATGGCCGTGAGGATCGTGGCCGCTGTTGCCTACCGAATTTATTGTCTCAACCGAGTCAACGAGAATGAGCCGACCGATGATTAAATCTAGAAAGCAGTTCTGGTACGAATTTGCGAATGAACCGGTGAAGGTTGCCGAGGTTCCCGAGGCAGATAAGCAGTCCGATGGCATGTCGAGCAAGGTCGATGCCGACTTGCTGAACCGTATAATCGGGCTTATCAATGGGGCCCGTCCGATCCTCGTGGACGGCAAGATCACTTTCAAGGGACTGCTCGAGAACATATTCTCGATAAGGTTCAAGCATGAACGGGTGAGCCGCCGGTGGGCCGGATTCAACTGCATATTCAACCCGAAAGTGCACGAGTACACCACTCTGGTCAGTTCCGTAGTCGGCATGATCGTACCCGACACCGCAGTCGCCAAGAGCTTCGAGTTCGTGAGAAACGTGATGCTTATAGATACGCTTACCGGAATGGTCAGCGAGAAGATACAGCCGGGACACCGGTACGCGAACATCGCCGACTGGGTGAAGATTATGAATGATCACAAAAACGTCACGTGTCCTATCGATCTGAACGAATATGGATGCCAGTCATCGTTCTACATGGACATGGTCGGCATGCTGATAGTGTTCCTCGGCATGACGCCTATCGGTACCAAGATAACGTTGCACTCTGTCAACGGCACATACGAGGCGGAGCTGGTATACCGTAGCGCCGACGTGCTGTACAGGGACGGATACTACGAGTTTGTCGACGACACGTCCAACAGGGTCGACATGATATTGAAGCTGGGCGACCTGGACGAGTATCTCCTGTTTGGAGTAAACGGATCTATTCTAGGCAAGCGCAAGTACGTGGTAGATCCCGCCTATAGCGGCAAGGCCCTGTGGATTGGACGCGACGACGTGAGGTTCGAGTTGCCGGCAGAACGAATCCCATATTCGGTAATCGACCCGAATACCTACGCGTTGTTCTTATGTAACGAGACGCTGTGCATAGTGCAGAAGAAGGACTCCTCGTGGACAGACCCGGTGCCGGATTCGGAACTTCCGTATACCAAGGCTAACGTGAACTGCATTACCGAGATACTGCGTAGCATCGAGCAAGGTCTTTCTCGTTCTTATGCACTTGTAGGGGTTCCGGGTACCGGAAAGACCAGGTTGATGACAGAGGTGAGGAACCGATGCGCCGATTCCTTGGTTGTTGATATAACCAATATCGGACTGAGCAACGACGAGTTCAACGGTTACAACAAGTTCACCGAAATTATAGCCACTGCGCCGCATCAGCATATGCTCATCCTCATGGACGACATGGACAAGACCGACGACATAGACAAGGTCAGCAAGACGCTTATCCTCATGTTCAACCAGATGCATAGCATTCGACCGGGAGGCGAAGGGAAGCTAAACTTCACCTTCATCGCAACCATCAACAACCCGACCTTGCTCGGCAACGCCATCATCAAGAGAAGCAAACGCTTCGACGAGGTGATCAAGATGGACTTGCCCACCATGAAGATCTTAGGCAAGCAACTGGACATGATCAAGAACGTAGACAAGGACAAGACGAATTACAAGTCCATATTCCTGCTTCCCGCCTACGTCTATATGCGCATCCACGGCATAACGCTTGCCGATATCGGCAACATATATGACATGCTGCACATCAAGACCAAGGGGGAACGCAAGAAATACGGCGTATTCTCTTTGTTGAAGGCTGCGAAGACTATTGTGAAGAACAAGAAGAACGCCAAGAAGGAATACTTGCTATGAGCGAGTGGAAGCGACAAGTACTGAAGCGGTGTGCCGACGACTTCATTTTCTACAAGTCGGTCATCGAGAACGGCTTGCTTAGAACACTTATAAACTGCAATCAAAGCAAAAAGGAATTAAACATGCAAGATTGCAAAGTTCGCCACATCCTGTCTAATGTCCGTGACATGTCCGTGTCCGGAAAGTCCCCGGTCGACTACATCGACGGCGTCCTCGATACCATTCCGGAAGGTTTCGCGACCACTGAACAGGCTACTATCAAGAAACAGCCGATTCTCGGAGCCGACTACGGGCCTAACGACGCGAAACCGCTGTTCTAGTGCAGACTTCTCCAGTCGTTTCTAGCTTTATCGATGGCCAGGTCGAACTCCGACTTGGCCTTCGTCATGTATGCCTCTATGTGCTTCGACAGCAGCTTGGTGGCTACCTTGCGGAAGCCGTCCTTGTAGTATACTGCCGACCCGTCGTCGAAGAAGCCGTCATCGTCCACTAACGTCTCTATTTCCGGCTTGATTTCGTCGGCCGGCTCGTCGGCAAGCCCGTGGACGATGTCCCATGAAATCCGCATGATATCGGATGAAGGTGTCTCGTCCAGCATGGATAGGTGCTCGTTTCCTTCCATATCCTCGAAAATGACGCATTTTCCGCGATTGGTGTTCGTTACCGTCTTTACGCACATGGAGCCGGGATGCCGTTCGGCATGCTGTCCGGACGTGGCGTCCTCGTGGTAGATCATCTTGTGGTGCGTTGGGCATAGGGGTATGGTGACCTTCTTGCCGACTTGTGTGAACAGCTCCCTCGGATGGATATGGTGGAACTCTATCAGCGACCGGTTCTCGGTCTCGTAGCTACATTCGGGGAAACAGCATCTGTACATAGGGTCGGAAGTTGTCGTTCAATCACCAAATTACTATATTTCGGACATTATGGCACCGGTACCTGACATATCCGAATTCTACAAGGCCGTAGAGGCCGGTCGCATCATGATGGACACCGACCCTACTGGCCGTCTCGTGTGCTTCCGATATACCGAGGAGACAGCCGCCCACGCCGACTGGGACGACGTGACGCTGAACGCACGCGGGATCGTGTTCGAGAAGGCTACCGGTGACATAGTGGCGAGGCCGTATACCAAGTTCTTTAACTATCACGAGTTGTTCACCGAGGGCGAACTCCAGACCAAGACGAGGCAGGCACTTGAACATGCCGGCCTTCCCACCAAGCCTGAAGGCCGTATATCTTATGTACTGGACAAGATCGACGGTTCTCTTGGCGTCGGGTTCTTCTATGACGGCGAATGGTACGTGAGTACACAAGGCAATTTTTCGTCACCGCAAGCGCTTTTCGCTACTGATTGGCTCCGCAAGCACCTTGCGAGGGCGAGGGAGAAGTATCCTCACGACATGATACTTGACCCTAATTACACGACGCTGTTCGAGATTACCTGGTGCAAGGACAGACATCCTATCCGTTATGGACGAGACGAACTTGTCGTTATCGGACTAATCAACAAGGAAACCGGCGAGGAACTGAAGTCGCACGGACTCTTGTGCGAACTTGGGTTCGACTTGCTGGGCTCACGTGCGCCCAGTAGCTTCCGCTATCGGTCGATAGAGGAGATTGCCGAGGTGTGCAAGACGTTGCCTCACGACAAGGAAGGCTTCGTGGTCACTTGGGAGAACGGCTTCAAGCTGAAGATGAAGGGCGACGCCTACTTACGGATGCTGGCGTTCTACGAGAAATGCACCGAAAAGAACCTCTGGCGGGCCTACGACCCGGTACTGGACATCTTCCATGCCCACATGGACCCGGTACACGGGTATAAGTTCCTCGACGACGAGCCTCTGGTTATACCGGAGGAACTGACCGAGGTAAAGGAACGGATGGAACGGTTCCGCGACATGTTTAACAAGGCGTACGAGTATGTCAAGCAACAGGGCGCAGAGATCATGGCGAAGTTCCCAGATATGAAAGACCGCGCCATTTACATCAACAAGAATTACCATGAATCTGACCGTTCGCCGTTGCTGATGCAAGTCTCGCCGAAGCGTATTGACGATTGTGTCAAGAGGGCAGTCGTCAAGACCATGCTCCGACCGGACGAGAACAGCAACAACGACGGGTTCAACGCATTTTTTGGATATAAGGAATAACGATGAGTTTCGAAGAAGATCACTACAAGATATACAGCCGCTACTGGAACGACATCAAGCGCGGCATACAGGAAATCCCCGGCATGACGAGCTACGCCGACGGAATAGGCAACTTCGGCTACGACTATTTTGGCTATGAAATCGGCGATTATACCGACGGAGACGAGGCTTTCCAGCTATACCACCGCTGGGACAAGAACCTTGTCAACGGCAAGCTCAAGTACAATTGGGAACACGGCGACGTCATCGTCGGCTACGACCCGACGTTCTTGCAGATGCGCGCCGGCATGTTCGACGTTTCCGCAGATGAGTTTGTCGGCTACATCCGCCAGTCGGTAGAGGAGTTAAAGCGTCAGTATCCGGACCTCAAGCCCGCCGAGAAGTGGGCGATTGTTCGACCGAAGTGCGTAGACAACGACGGGCAGCCGATCTTTGTCGTGTTCGAGGGCGTGGACAACTCGGGAAAGACCACCATCTCCAAGAAGGTGGCCGAGTACTTCCCCGAGATGGAATGGCGCAAGGAACCGAACTTCACAACCGAGGAGGCCGACCGCCTCAACTCGGACGAGTTCAAGGGCAAGGACGCCAAGCGCGAGGTGTTCTTCCTCGAGGGCAGGCTTGCCAACCAGAAGGTATACCGCAACGATCCGGTAATACTCGACCGCTACCTCTGGTCCGGAATGGCGTACGCCAAGGCGTTCTCTCCCAGTATATCCGAGTTCTGCAACGAGCTGTACAGCAACTTCAACATCTTCCGCAAGCCGTCCATCACGTTCTTCATGGAAACTCCTCTGGAGACGTGCTATGACAGAGAACCCAAGCTGAAGGAGGAACCCGGACGTCTGGAGAATATCCGTGCCTCGTACGAGGCGACAAAGGACCGCGTGGGGTGCGAGGTCGTCACGATCGACGGAACCATGTCAATAGAGGAATGCGTCAAGTTCGTGGTGGACACCTTGCTTGACCGCTTCCCAAACTTGATCTACTATACCAAGGACAATTGCAATGGATTTTGATGCTAAGATGAAGGCTATTGACGACTTCTTCAACAGCCATACTCAGAAGCAGTTGCGTGAGATGTACTACAAGGACGACATCAAGGCGTTAAACGAATTCGACCGCAAGCTGTTGGAGAAGGTGATTGAAAATCAGATTGAGCTGGACAATGAACGCCTGCTCTACTGTCACGAGAAAGACGGTACTACCGAATTCCTCAACATCTTCAACACGTTCCGCAATATTCTTGGACTCCCGTGGGTGGAATGCGACAACGTTAGCTTCCCTACTCAGTTCATTGTTCTGGAACATGGCGGAAAGCGGATGGTGCTATCGCTCATGATAGGGCAAGGTACCGCCATGGACTTCTGTACGGTCGACGGATTCAAGAATTGGATGGAACGAATAAAGGCTACCTACGAGTGGCCGGAAACGGCGATTAGCGTGGACGACGTTGAAAAGAAGGTCACCGACGCGCTCGCCTACATCAAGAACCAAATCGATACTGCCAAGGATACCTTGGACTAGGAGAAACCCATGAAAGAAAAATACTACAGGCATTTTGCTCTTGCTGGCTATTCGATCGCGGTGGCCAGCTTAGTATCCTCATTTATTGTATATGCCATCGGCAAGGGAATGTCGAACATTTCTGCCGACACGTGGATCATATGTGTCGGATTCAGCTTGGCCGCCATACTGATCGACTTGTCGATGTGGTGCGCCTTTTTCGGCAAGCCCGACCATACGCCGATCTGTGCGAACGTTCCAGATCGTCCGTACAAGCGCCCTTATAAGAAGCGTTATCCGAAAACCAACAAGAAACCATTACTAGGATAATATGATCACTTCTACCGACACTAAGTACGACGCGCTCCTCGTGGGCGCCGGCCTATCCAACGCGGTGATAGCCCATGAGCTGGCCAGCGCCGGCTACCGCGTCCTCGTAATAGACAAGAGGAACGCCATCGGTGGCAACTGCCACACGTCAGAGATCCACGGCATCACCGTGCATGACTACGGCGCACACATTTTCCATACTTCCGACGAGGCGGTCTGGAAATTCGCCACCAAGTTCGACAACTTCATCCCGTTCGTGAATTCGCCGGTGGCTCGTGCAAAGCTGGACGATGTCACCATGAAGTGCCTAGGTCGTACTAACGAATACCTGTTCCTCGACTTGCCGTTCAACCTCAATACGTTCACGACGTTGTGGCCTAACGTGCATCCGGACGACATGGAAGCACATATAAACGCGCTGAGGGACAAGTTCCGCAAGGAATATCCGGAAAATCTTGAGGAACAAGCTCTTTCACTCGTTGGCGAACGTATTTACAACCTACTGATCAAGGGTTATACAGAAAAGCAGTGGGGCAAGAAGTGCACCGAACTGCCGCCAGAAATCATCAAGCGATTGCCTCTCCGGTTTACTTGGAACAACAACTACTTCAACGACAAGTACCAGGGAATACCCGAGCACGGATATACCCAGTGGATCGAGAACATGCTCACCTATGGTGGCCAGGACGGCGGAATCAAGGTGGATGTCTGGCTCAACACGTCCTACAAAGACGTTAAGGCCGATCTCGACCAGTTGACTCGGTGGGTATTCTACTCCGGTAGCGTGGACGAACTGATGGACTACATGTACGGAGACCTACCATACCGGAGTCTGCGGTTTACCACCAGCGTCATGAGCCGGTATTCCGACTTCCAGGGTGTCGCCGTCATGAATTACACGACAGACGACGTTCCGTTCACGCGAACGATCGAGCACAAGCATTTCTGCCCGTGGAAGGGCTCGGAAGGCCCGACAGTGGTCACGACCGAGTTCCCCGCCGACATGACGCGTGGCGCCGAGCCATACTACCCGATGGGCGACGAGAGTGCAATCGACTTGTACCTCAAGTACTGTCGAGACATTCCGCACGGAATTACGCTTACTGGGCGTCTAGGGCTGTACAAGTACATGGACATGGACGACTGCATAGCCGAGTCTCTCCGTATCGCTGAAGGGGCCAAGAACATGTTCTCCGGAAAAATATTCGTCAACCGCGACCTCATGTCTATTGAATCAAGGGAAGCCTTATGACCTTCAAGGAATTACAG
>Ga0310786_10007778_pt1 | contig 13891 bp, 19 predicted proteins | sample AusTroGonzalo_MG_FD_203881 | JGI IMG/M metagenome (GOLD analysis project Ga0310786, IMG submission 203881) | Bovine rumen microbial communities from tropical cattle in Woodstock, Queensland, Australia - Gonzalo_03 (v2) (version 2) | ecosystem: Host-associated > Mammals > Digestive system >... | reverse complement strand
AGAACATGGAAGCAACATTTCCGCTGCCATAAACAGTCGCAATGAAGGGTTTGTCTGTAGGATAATATCCGGATTCTACACCTGCCGATTTGGTATAAGTTCCAAACAGTGATATTCCGTTTTTCTCATCAAGTTTTGTCTTAACACTGACACCGCTGGAATATTCAGTTCCAACTGCGGTTGATGCTGCTTCAAGTGCAGTCTGGACATTGTTTGCAGTATATGAAACGGATGTATCATCAAAATAAATGTTTGATGCATCACCGGAATTCACATACAATGTCACACGTGTTCCCTGAATTGCTGCAAGAACTTCTGTGTTTATAACATAGCAGTTGTTTGAAGGTGCAGTTCCGTCTGAAACATAAACAGAAACCAATGTTCCGTCAACTGTCATTGTATCACCGGTATTCCAGTCACCGGTTGCAGTGAATTTGAAAATCTTTGCATCTGTGTTGGATCTGGTAACTGCATGAACTGTTCCGGTCTTGATGCAAGTTGCATTGTCTACGGTTGCATCAGATACTGTCTTTAAGTCAGTGTCAAGTGCAGTAAAGTTCGGATTTAACTGTGTCAAAGGGTTGACCATGTCAGTTCCTTCAACGATATTGAAACCATAATTTGTTGTTGTATACATATCTTTGTCCCCTTTCTTTTATAAATACCAGACATTGCCGTTCATTGCAAGATCTGTGTATGTCTTGTTTTGTGCTGCAAGCCATGTATATGTCTTTGATCTGGATGCCATTGTGTCATAATCAATAGCCTGCTGTAAATGTAACGAAGCAAGATAGTTGAACATGTCCTGAATTGTGACAAGTTCACCTGTGAAGTAATTTATTACTTCAATTTGATTCAAATATGTCTGCATTTCCTGCAATAACAACTGATTATTTGATGCAATGAGTGCATCAGTTCTTTCATTTGTTGCATGAACCTGTGCATCAATATAGTTCTTTATGAATGTGATCTGCCCGTTAACATATGTTGTAAAATCTGAAAATGCATCATTTAATGTGTCAACATTTCTTTGAACTTCTGCAAATTCTCTTTGAATCTGTGCAAAATCGGTTTCGATTATTGCAAGTTGATCATCAACATATTGTTTGACTTCTCTTATTACCTGTGCAGTAATATCAGCAATTGCATTGTCAACTTTTGTTTCCAGTTCCTTCATTTCATTTAACAACCAGTCAAGGTTTAATTCATGAAAATCAGTATACGGATATTTGTCGAAGAATCCCATATTTTCACCCCCTTAACTGAACATGACTGCAACTAACCAGTCATCAGAAGAAAATGATGTTGTCTGACTGGAACCATATGTAATTGTGTAAATCTTTGTGCTTGCATTGTATGCAATGTTTGACACATTGTCATACTGACTTGTATCAAAAGTCAATTTGTTTTTCACAATAACTTTCATGCTCTTCCCCTTTCTTTAATATAAGTATATACAAAATTCAGATATGAAAAGATCTGCAATTTCGTCATATAAATTCCATTTTGAAATCGACAATTCAGATTCCAACATGGTTTGGGAAGTGGTGACACCGATGTTTCCGTGTACCCTTCCGGCATGTTTGCTTGATGAATTATCAATTGCATTTGCGTTTGAACTTCTGGATTCATCACCGGAAGCAGTGTTCTGTGTAATATTATTTGATGTTGAATCATTTGATCCTGATGAAGTGGTTTCTGTGGTACCGTCTGCACTGGTCATTCCGGTTGAAACGTTTTCACCTTCCGAATATGTAGTGCTTTTGTCATGCGGTTCATATCCGGTTGAATCATCATATGCACTTCTTTCATTTGTAGTTGTTCCGGATCCGCTTGATGCAGAATAATCTTCAGCAAGTGCATTTTCATTTCTGGTTGTTTTTTCTGATCCGTTGTTATTTTCGGAATTGTTTGAAGAATTCATTCCGATAATATTTGAATTGTTTGTTGAAGTTTCATCCTTCTGTTCGTTTGAAACTCTTGATGCATCATCGGTCCAGTCTTCCATCCTGTCATAATTTTCAAGCGGGTTATAATCAATTGATAATGCATTGACCCATCTTTCCATTGTTCGCTGCCATTTTTCAGACCACACACCGATCATATTCTGGAAGAAATACGGTTCCGCATATAAAACTTCAAATTCACCGCCCTTTAAAAGAATATTATTGACAAGAAGATCTTTGTCGATTCCATTGGGTGTCGAAAGATTTCTGAAAAGATCATCATTGACAGAAATCATATAATTATAAAATCCTATCAATGTTATTTTCGCCGTTGCCATCTTCTTCACCCCTTTCTTCAATATTATAACGCATTGTTACCGACAACTTGTCAGAACTTGTGAATCCAAGGAAATCATTACATATTTCCATGGTTCTGGTCAGTTCATCGAACCATACAATGGAACGGGATGTTGCATCAATTTGTCTTGATTCTGCTTCACTTGTGACCATGCGTTCCTTCTTTTCATAGGGAATTGTCGGAATTCCGACTTCACAGTCAAAGTTGTTCAAGATCGTCTGTGCATCCTTTAAAAGATCCGTTGTGATATACGAACTTTTAAGATTATCCCTGAACAATGCCTGCCAAGGTTCTTCTTTGTCATTCGGATCATTTGCAAGTTTTGAATCAAAGAACACTGCAGGTTCACCTTTTGACACTTTGTCGAAAAGCTTCTTTAATACTTCCGCAGCAGATTTGTTCTTTGCACCGATAATATATGCAAACTTTGTATTGATAATTGCAGTATTTATTGCACAATCAAGTGCAGCAAGTTTTTCTGCATAATATGTGATTATATCAAAAACCCCTTTATAGTCGGGTGTCAACTTTAAGATCTGGCAATTCTTTCCGATTTCAAATTCTGTTTTATCGTCTTTCATTGCGGGATTCGCAAGAACTGCAATTGTCGGTTCATAATAGAAATTATAACCGGACACATTGACAGGGTTGAAACATTTTCCGAATTCATCCAAGTCAAATACACCGCAGAATCCATATGCAAACAATGACCAGTAAAGAAGGTTTTTGTGTGTTTTCCAGATATCCGGAACATTTAATATGAGAGTTGAACATGCCCTTTGAAATAATGATCGCTGCCAATATATAAATGCTTCATTATTATATGGTTTTACCTGTGAAGGAAAATAACTTCCCGCCTGCACATTTATCTGTTCATAATTCAAAGGCAGATAACCCTGCGGAATTGTAAATCCCATTTTGCAACCTTCCTTTCTTCAAATTTACCCCGGGGAAATAACCCCGGGGCATAGGGATTTGAAAAGGAAAATATCAACCCATATAGAGAAGAATTCCGTTTTCAGTAAAGTCATTGATAGCATTCTTTGCAAAATGCCACCACATGTTGCGATATCTCTTGCGTGCTTCAATGGGTGTTGAATATGCTGCATCCAACTGATAGTCGATCATCATTGCATCTTCGTCATAAAGAACACCAAGAACGTTGTCAAGTGCAACATTTGAACCTGCGATCTGTGCAGTAGGATCCGATGTGTCAGGAATAGCGGGTGTCACATCAATTGCCATGGGAACGTTTTCGTTCTGCCAATAATCAACACCTTCAAAGTTTTCAACCTTTAAGTATTCAGGGTTGAAAATTTCGGGCATAACAGTTGCTTCTGCACGGATCCAGAAAGGCTTATAAATGATAAGTTTCTGCTTGTCTTTGGGTGTATGTCTTAAAAGTTCATAGTTAACACCACCGATGGTCTTTGTGGGTGACCAGTGATATTTGATGCTTCTGTGTGTTAACTGATCAGAAAGGATCTTCACTGTCATAACAAAGAATTCAACGAAGTCTTTAAGAATTGAAGGTGTTCCGAGAATCTGTGCAGTTGTAACTGCAGGTGACAATGCACGGTCTGCATTGTATGCAGCGGTCATGTCAATTGCTGCACCATTTACAGAGTTAAGATCATAAATACCTGCCATGTAGTTAAGCAGTGTCATTCTATTGTATGCTTCTTTCTGTGATTCAATGTCATTTCCTTTTTCAACCATGATTCCGTTTACGAATGCAGCGAAATCTTCGGGTGATCTGAACGCAACCTGCAACTGGTCTTCATAAACAGTTGTTGAATCATCCCAAACAGATCTGCCACCGAAATTGAATTCCATGGGAACGGGTGCGTTCTGTTCCCACATTGTAGGAAGTGATGCACCACCATTGGATCCATTGTCATAACCCATAGCATGGTTAGTATAAAGTGTACTGCCGGAACCATCAACTGTATTGAATGCACCGGATTCCTGTGCAGGTCTTGAGAAGAAAGAAATCTTTCTCATTCTGTTTGCATAAAGTCCGGAATTCATTGCATTGATAATTGCAAGTTTTGCTTTGTAGGGTCTGACTGCCATAAAAGTTCTACCAAGAACCAATGACAATGTGTTGAGTGTGTTTTCCGTGCCGGATCTAAGGATCGATTCACCAACGGAAACGAAGTTACTTGATGTTACTGTGGTAATTGTTCCCGACTGTCCGGTCATTTCTTCAACCATTGCCTGAACAATTGCACATGCATCAACGGGTGTGAGTATACGTGCCATTTTAACACCATCCTTTCTTATGATATAACGTCTTTAAAAATATTGTTTATTGTGTCTGATGTCGAAAGTTTACTTTGAGAACTCGAAACATCAGTTGCAATGTTTGCCTTTTGTGCTGCATCCAGTTTTGAAGATAATTCTTCAATTTGCTTCTGTGATGCTTCAAACATTGCTTTATAATCAGGTGTGTCGGATGCAACCGGGATTTCTTCGTTCACCGGATCCTTCGATTCATCGGAATTCGCACTCTCTTTCGGTGCGGGTGCCGGAACCACTTCGGGGACATTCGCCATTGCCATGATTTCTTTAACTTCTGCGGGTTTATAACCTGCCTTTGCCAGTGCGACCACATCAAGAATTGATAATTTTTCCATATTTTCACATCCCTTCATTATTAAAATGGGCGGTGCATTGTTTGATGGTCAGTCAAGCACCCATGCCTACGCATTCAACCCGGGGCTTATTGCACCGCCACCCTTAACTTAAAAATATCATAATTGACTTATATAGTCAATATATTGAAAAGAAAAAGTGCGTATACTTAATACGCACTTTAAACTATTCATAATAGAATCCTGTATTCAAATAATTGTTTATGAGTTCACGTTCAGAATTATCACCGGCAATGGAAACGGATGCACCGATGCATTCAACATATCCCGAATGATTTGATATTGCATGCGTTACACCGACAGGTCTGCCCCATCTGGCAATATATGATGTATCATCAGGATCTTCTGTGACAACTGAAAATGCAAATACAATGACACCGGTTCCCAGTGCTATGAGTGAACGACCACCAAGAGTTCCTTTGACGGAAACTTCCCTTTTATTTGCTGCAAGAACTGTACTTGCACCGGATGCAAGCATTGAAAATGCACCCGAAACAACACCGGCAATGTTAAGACTTCCGGCAGATAATGCAGTGTTTGTTGCATTACTTAAAAATCCCGTTGTGTTCTGAATAACACCGGTTGTGTCCATTGTAAAGTTTGACAATGGAATAGGGACACCCATATTGTATGAAATACACTGATATATTTCAGTTCCGTCATTATTTGTCACCCTGCATGCAACATCACCCACAGAACAGTCAACTGTGAATTCAAACTTCAATGCAGTTTTACTTGTCAGATCCGATGAATTGATATCAATGAAACCATATCCGGGAATCCATGCGTTCAGAGTTGTGAACGGTGCCGTTCTTCTGAAATCATTGTGAACCCATGGAATCGTCAAGTTTGCACTGGCAGTTCTGACAGAAGGATTTGAAAGTTTTCTTCCTTTTGCAAGTGTTATTTCATTCGCAACAACTATTGAAACATCCGACATTGAACCGGGAACTTCTGTTCTTGAAAAAGGGACCCACATGCATGAGATCACCGCATCCCAGACATCAGAACAATATGTTTCAACTGCTGCCTTTAAACTGACATTTGTCAGAATTTCCTGCATCAATGTCTGCATATTCGCCTGATCAACTGCATAATAACATACCATTGACATATTACTTTCAACATTTGAAACTGCGAGAATATAACAACCTTGTGCATCAAACAGACCCGGTGAAACTTCGGAAGACTTTGAAACCGTTTTCGTGACTTTAACCGGAAGTCTGGAATCAACTTTCATTGTATCATACCCGGATGAAGAAAAAGCCACTTCCGCAACCGTGCTTCCGATTTCAGTTTTATGTGTTGCAAGAACGTCTTCTTCAAGATCATACTGTGTCAGTCCGTTTGTCAAGAATATCGGCTGCCCTACGAAGTAATATTTTCCAAAGTCCTGTATATAACAATAGTCAATATTCGTTGCATTACCTTTCAGAACAATTGAAGGGTTGTCAATGGGTGTGTCTTCCTTCAATGTAATTGATACGACAGTTCCGGTTCCTGTGGGGATCTTTGTTGAATTTTTCCTTTTGGAAAATCCTGTCCAATATGTTAAATTCATTTAATCACCATCCTTTGTCAACTTCTGAATCAGAAGTTCAATTGCCTTTGTGTTATTGTTTATTGCTTCCGACATTTTGTCAATTTCTTCTTTATGTCTTGCAGATGCTTCTTTCATATCCAGTCTGTAATTGTCATTTGCTTTTGCAAAGAAATATGCCATACCGATACATGCGACAATAGGGAATCCAAGACTTCCTATCATAGTTATAATTGTGTTTGCATCCATATCATTTCACCACCTTTGTATATGAAAGGTATATCCATCCCTTGCCGGATTTAAGTTTTCCCCATTTGCCCTGTTTTTCTACAATTGTATATGTTCCTTTGTCAGTGATGCTTCCGACAATTGCAGATTTTGTTGAAGGTTCCTTTCGGATGTTCAGACAATTGCATGTCACTTTGACAAGAAATGAATCATCCTTTGCCGGATCCGATGTGTTAACAGGTTTCTGTTCAATACAAAGTTCATTGTTTATTCTGGTAATGATATTCTGGACATTCTTTTTGATATACGGTCCGGGGCATTCGGTTGCCTGAAACATATAGTGGAATGTCAATGATCCGTTCTTGTCACCTGTGAAGTATGGAACTATGCAGTAACGTCTGCAGATATCTGCACAAAGTTCAACCAAAGATTTCATGACAGTTTCGGATATTTCCCAGTTAGGTTTTCCGCTGCAATTGGAAACTTCAATTGTTATTGCCCTTTGATCATTCCAGTTTGACCCGGAAGTCCATGCACGGAATTCTTCATCGACATTGCACTGGATTTCACCATCTTTTCCTATTAAATAATTAGCAGATGCACACCTGCGGGGTTGTGCGAATATGAATGCACACTGGTCCGCAGAAAGAATTCCCGCCATGTGATGTATTGTAATTTTTGTCACCTTTTCTGTTCTCTTTGATTTGTTGGGTGACATTGTTCTTGAATATGTTGCAAGTTCTGATTTCATATAATCACCACCTTTCAATATAAAAATAACATATATGTTGACATTTGACAATAAATAGGTATACTTAATTATAAGTTGTTTTCCGATTTTCTGCCGAACTTTGGATAATAAGAAAAAAGACACCCGTGATTATGCGGATGTCTTTTTTCTTTTCGATATTCAGTTTTCAAGGTTCAATGACTGTGATCTATAATGTCTGCAAATATGTTGCAAGTGCATCCATGTCATCATTATTGTCTTTACTTATGTAAAGATAATCTTTGTATTCATCGCCGGACTTATACTGCGGACCGGAAACCCATACATTCTTATCGGTTTCCATCAGTGAACATCCTTTGATGGTAATAAGACCGTTTATACACAAAGACATGGGTGTGATCGTCAGTTTCCCTGCTTCACGTGATTTTTCTTTGTAAAGCCTTCCCGAATAATCGAAGTTTTCACCTTTTGAGAATACAAAGTCAACATATTCTTTGACTTCCTTTGAAGTTTTCTTTGCTGCCATTATTTTTCACCATCCTTTCCAATTTTTTCATCAAGCACTTCAAGCCTGATTTTAGCAACAAGTTCGTGCAAGTTTGAACATTCTTCACTTTCCAAATACCCAAATTCACATAATGTATCAAGTATAGCCTTGCATACAATTTCATCGTTGTATGTTTCTGCCTGCACTGCATCATAACTGTCAAACGATTCAATACTGGTTTCAAGATTTCTTCTGTATTGATCTTCCAGATCTTCAAGTTTCTGTGTCATGTTCACATGTTTACCACATCGAACATTATAATCAAGTGCGTTTTTCATATTCCTTTTCATCCCTTCATATCAACTTTTCCATTTTTATGCACACCGTCAAGTCTTCCATAAGTGACTTCGATTTCCGGGTTATTATCAAACGATGCAATGATCATTGCCTGTGATTTCACCGCCTGTGCATATGTGGCACCTTCATACCATGTTTTCAAATAGTACAACTGTCTTGAATGCTTTTCTTCCAGATAAATGGTTGATTCATAACCGTTGTATATGCTTTCCTTTTCACTGTCCATCAGGATCACCGCCTTCATAATATGTAATGTGTTTCCAGTCACCTGTTAACAGTTCCCATTGTTTTGGTTTTTCATCAACCCGCATCCGCATTTCACAGTATGCATTGAACTGCTGCAATGCTTCATACTGGTCTTTACATTCAAGTTTTGTGTAAACTTTCCGCCTTGCATTCTTGCGTTTCAAGCGGTATGCAATAATGAAACGCATCAACATCACCTGCCTTTCTTTTAAATTAAAATGAGTATACCAAAGTTTTTGTTATTTGTAAAGTGGGTATACCAAACTTTTTGTTAAATTCTGAAAATTTTCTTATAATTGATTATCAAATCATACATTGTATAATGTGTGAATTGCATTTTGTCTTCGATGCATGCTTCCCTTAAATCGAATATATATTCATTGAAGAATCGCTTCTGTTCGTTTTCTCTTGCCAGATTAAACACCGGGCATTTATTGTTCTTTGCATATGTTGAGTAATAATATCCGTCTTTCTGGTATATAAACACTTGTTTCTTTTTATAAATATATGAAACTATGGGTTTATATCCTTTCATCCTTTGATGTTTGACTGCACTAAAATCATCATATGCAAAATGACCCGAAAACGACATATCATGCCATGCGGTGCCGGACATCGCAATTTCAATTCCGCTTTTTTCTTCCGGTTCGTCTTTCGGATCCATGTGAATATTGTGAAGAAGAATCTTCCGTTCGTTCTGATATCTGAATTCTTCATCATAAATGTCCATGTCTGCTGCAACATCAGTTACATCCAGAATGTTGAAGGTCGGGTTGTTTATACTGGTTGCATTTGCAAGACATATCAGTTTTAATTCACCCCGACCACGTTTGATCCTATCTCTTGAAATGGTCATGTATATGTCAAGCAGTGCATCACCTTCATTTCTTTTGATTATTTCATATGCCTTTGGTATGAATTCATCGAAGATCAGATAATCACATTCCGAAAGATCAAAACCTTTGATGTCGGATGCTGCAGAAAGTGCCACACAATATCCGACAGGATCCCCGCATGGTTCACCTTCTTCATTTGAATGATAGAAACCTGCGATCCCTTTTTCAATTTTCATGGGTTTGATATCCCATCCGAAATCACGGTTCAATGGAACAAACGGTGACATATCAAAGTTAACACCACGTTTGCCACCTGCACAAAGAAGTTTCACATCATCCTTTGTTCGCTTTAAGAAAACAAACTTCTTTTTGTCTTCTATCATCATGCGAAGTGTTGAATATGTTTTACCGGGACCACGTTTGGACCATATCAAATAACACCATGCATCCGGGTACTTCTGAATATCGGTTCGTATATCATAATATTTCATATCATAACCACCTTTGTTCAATTTCTAATATATCATCAATACTATATGCAACCGTTTCTGAACGATACAATTCATTATCCAATAATATATAATGTATTATAAGTTTAAATGTGGTTCTATTTGCTATTGTTTCAATGTGTTCAACATTACCAATACCACCGAACAATTTGATAATGCCATCCTTAAATGTAATCTTTACATATTTAAGTTTCAATTTTTCCATCTTCAACACCCCTTTCAATAAGATAATCTTTACTTTGCGGTTCTATAATGTCACACAAGAACATAATATCACATAAATATTCTTGAACGGCACTATATGTCAAATAAGGAACACCCATATATCTGCACTCTTGGTTTATTTTATCAGCATATTTCTTTACCGCTTTTGACAACCCTTTTTCTTTAAGAAGTTTCATCATATCGGATTTATATTCTTCTTGGGTATATTCTTTAACTGTCATTTGTTCTCTCCTTTCATTTCTGCTATTCTATCTTCAATAACACCTAAACATTGATACCCTAATGTTGTATTGCCACAACATGATTCTTCAAAATCAATTAAACCTTGTATTTTTTCTTTTATATTTTCAAATTCTTCCGAAAGTGGTGTGCCATTTCTAATAGCCTTGCCAATAAATGAATTGTAATCATAAAAGCAAAAATTTATATTATCTGTTTTATTAAATTTTTCTTTTACTTCTTTGGGAATATCAATTATCAGTTTCATTCTTGTTCTCCTTTTAATTTGGATATATGCTTATCTATGATTTTAATATCCGCAACAGCATCCTCTGCTTCAATACAATCAATATATTTACAATTATCACAGTTTAAATTACAGTCAATTTGATGATACTTGATTATTTCTGCCTTTATTTTTTCGAGTTCTTCGATAGCCCCGTCTTTTTTACCATTGATATAATCTTTACATTCCAAACAATGACTCATTTTTAATCACTTCCTTTCAATATTATAATTACACCCACTATTAAAAATAGAATTGCAATAATTATCTTCATTTTTCATCCTTTCCGAATAAGATCTGAACGATTCCCCATATGACAAAAGAAATACACATCCCGGTTATTATGCAATATACATCCCTTCCGGAAACGTAAAAGATCCCGTTGTCATATGACCATGCACAGAATTTTTCAAGATATTCACAAATTTTAATCATCGTCATCACCTTCATAAAATGGAATTTCAGTTTCATCCTGCCACAACTGTTCCCAGTCCGGAACGGTTATATCATCCAGAACATAAGTTGTCGGTGACAGGTCAATTGAATCACCACGTTCATTCCCGTTTTCATCGGTCCAGATATCTTCTTCATAATAATATGTATGCATCAGTTTTCCTGTATCTTCACCCGGGAACACAAAACCCTTGTGAAAGTTTTCAATGTTATCTTTCAAACACTTGACACCTTTCTTTGGAACACCTGCAACTGTGATCTTCAACTTGTTTGCAAGTGTCCTTCCTTTTTCATCAGGTTTTCTGTATTCAGGAATGTCTGCATATCTGACTGCATAACGTTTCGCACCCGCAGTTCTGAGTTCAGAATATGTTCCGTCAAGTTCTGCAACACCAAGCCAGAATTCCTTCCCGTTCATAACAACTGCATCATAACCGTTCGCACGAAGTTTTTCTTTGCATCCTTCATTGTATGCTTCAACCTTCTTTTCATCCCATTTTGTTGCATAACATGAATCAGTGTCACTGTATAGCCAGATCCCGCCGTTCTCATAATCAACACATTTTCCCAATTGATGCAAGTTGAAAAAACTGTATGAAGTCACGTATACACCCCACTGGTATGGAAGAATTGAAGTCCATTTCTTCTTATATTTTTCATATAATTCTTCTTTTGGTGTGTCTTTGTTTGCTTCATATTCGCCTGTTTGATAATCTTCTTCAATGAGTTCTTTAACAGGCTTCTGGACCGTCATTCCATACAGTGAATTCAAACGTGCTTTTGCTATACTGTACAATATTTGATCCCCGTTTTTGAGTTCACATTTTTCTTTGTAACATTGATATACATAATCAGTGAACCAACGGGGAAGATAGCCTTTTTCAGAAAAATAAACTTCCGTGCAGCATCCTTTGAATCGGTATTGTTCACAAATCAATTGAACGTCAATTTCATTTGTCCAGATCTCGCAGACTTCACATTGAAGGATTCTGCCATTGTCTTCAATTGCATTCACAGATTTTGCCTTTGACATCTGCAAGACCGGCATAGGTTCAAACTTGTTTTTCAGTTCAACATCCTTCATGATCAGTTTGAATATGAATGCATATTTTTCCGAGTTTCTTATAATAAAGTCAGTGTCAACAACATCCCGTTCAAGTGCTGCAAATCTTTCCATCGGAAACTTAAATGCAAGCATTGAAAAAGGATATGAAGAAGAAAAGTCCTTGCATTTTATATATTCACCTTCCTTGCATCGGATCGTTGTTGATATAAAATGCCTGTTTGCATGCGTATACCCGCCATGAAACACTGCTTCCAAGATCTGCTGCACATAGAATTCCGGAACGATTCTCTTGAAAAGATCTCTTGCGTGAAATTCTTTTCCGATGGTTCGCACTGCTTCGCGGGGAATGCCGGTTGCGGTATACGGAATTGAATATATTCTCTTGTTTAATGCATCTTTTGTCTTCTGGATGCATTCAACACCCGCAAGTGTGTCATTCTCTATATATTTGAGTTCTTCCGCAGAAAATTCTTCATTTTCTTGATTTCTGACTTTGTCATAATCCCAGAATCCAACTGCCTTTTTGTGTTCAACATCAAGATCTTCTGCCCATTTTTCAAGTTTTCTTTGTGCAAGCATCAATGCATCCTTGAATATAATTCCGTTGTTAAAGTTGATGAAAAGCGGAAAATGTGCTTTTATATTCAATTGTTTGTCAGGTGTTCCCCATTTCCGCATAATGAATTTACGAAGGAAAACCCAGTCATATGACATATTGAACCAGTATATAATGGTTTTCTGTCCCTGCATCCGTTCATGCATCTTTGTGACACATTCAACAAATTCCGATGGTTTGTGACCATACAGTGTTACAATATTGGATCCGAATGCCCGAACTGAAATGGTCCATGCAACAACATAATTTGAACACGTTTCTTTGTATCTTTCTTTACTTGTTTCCGTGTCTGCCATGATTATACAGTCATTATATGATTCACCTGCATGTCCCTGACCCGCCCTGCAAATATACATTATTTTATCAAAAACGGAAAAATCAAAATCCTTCCAGAATGCAAGTTGATATTTATGTTTGTCCCGGAAGTATTCTGTTCTTATGTTATACAGTTGATATCTTTTCATAAATCCCTACTTTATATTGAAGAAATCTTTGACCGCATCCGGATATTGCTTCATAAAGTTGTTGACCGTTGTTTCGATCATTTCATCTTCAACTTTGATATGCAAATCTTTCTTTTCTTTGATATCTTCAACAATTTGTTTTTCATTTCGCTTGATAGCATTGAAGTTTTTAAGTGCAGTTTTGGATCCGAATTTCTTGTCAAGTTTTTCATTCAATGCACTGTCAAAATATTGTGCAAGATCTTTCCATGTCAGGTCCTTCCAGTTCGGATCTGATGCCCGCATCGTTTTATTCAATGAATCTGCCCTTTTCTTATATACATCAATGATGCCTTTCTTTGTTGATGTCGGTGATTCAAGAAAATGCTTGATGTCATTGATCTTCGCAAGCAGATCTGTCTTTGATGCCGGCGGTGCAGTATTGAATCTTTGTGCTTCTTCGCCGGACCATTTTTCAATGTCATGCATTGCCCGGGCATATGCCCATTTTGTTGCGGGTTTGAAGTTCTTGTCATGTTGATATGATTCAAGTCTGACAAGCCTTTGATCCGCAGATTTTGCCAGTGTTCTGTATATCTTTTTGAGTTCTTCATAATCATCCGGCAACCAGTAATTCGGATCCATTATTTCTTTTGTTGAATAACCTTTCAAATTGATCACCTGCCTTT
>Ga0310786_10007776_pt1 | contig 13892 bp, 15 predicted proteins | sample AusTroGonzalo_MG_FD_203881 | JGI IMG/M metagenome (GOLD analysis project Ga0310786, IMG submission 203881) | Bovine rumen microbial communities from tropical cattle in Woodstock, Queensland, Australia - Gonzalo_03 (v2) (version 2) | ecosystem: Host-associated > Mammals > Digestive system >... | reverse complement strand
CGCGTGACCGCGAATGGTCCGACATGCTCAAGGGCCTCACGGGCTGCTACGATGGTGTGGACAAGTGCGGTAACTTTGCAACGAAGATGAAGGCTACGACTGGCTGGCAGGGCGGTGGCGGTACCGACGAATACGGCTTTACCGTGTTCTCCTCGGGCTATCGCAAGCTCCTCGGCAAGTCTACTGTGCGTTACGAAGACATGGGCGAATATGCCGGCTTCTGGTCTGCACAGAACGGCCGCAACGAAACGATTTGGCTCTGGGCCATGGGCCGCATGAGTGATCAGATGGTTCGCCAGCTCGTGCCCGCAACCGCAAAGAACAACGGCTACTCTGTCCGCTGCATTAACGGTAATTAGTAGACAGTAGGAAGTAGTCGGTAGGGAGTTTTTCCAAACGCAAAAAAACGAGAGCTTAAAAAGCTCTCGTTTTTTGCTTTTGCTCAAAGCCTTGCTTTGCAAGGCGAGCCCAAAGGACTGTAGGTCCGAGCTTATACCTAACAAGCTGCGCGAAGCGCGCTGTTACATCTGGCGGATCGGGAAGAGGCCGAGGAGGTCGAGGACGTTCTCGAGTACAATCTGCGTAGACTGTACAAGGAAGAGTCTGGACTTTTCTTCGGCAGATCCGAGCACGCGGTCTTCGTGGATGAACTTGTGTGCGGCTTCGGCAATTTCGAGTGCGTATTGCGCGAGTACGCTCGGTTCATCGTCCTTGACGGCACCGAGAATCTTTTCGCCCTTCTTGGCGAGAAGGTTGATGAGGTTGTATGCAGCGTCGTCAGTGAGCTGGGCGTAGTCCACGTCGGCAACGTTCACGGTGTAACCGGCCTTGCGCATGATGCTGCAGAGACGGACGTGTGCGTTCTGGACGTACGGACCCGTGTCGCCTTCGAAGCTCATAACGGCATCCCAGTCAAAGCGGACATCCTTCAAGCGGCTGTTCTTGAGGTCGTTGAAGGTGAGGGCGGAAATACCGATCTGGCGTGCGATGAGTTCCTTGTTTTCGAGAGTCGGATTCTTTTCGTCGATGAATTCGAGAATCTTCTTCTGGGCAGCTTCGATCACGTCGCGGAGGAGGCTTGCCGTACCGGTACGGGTCTTGCCCTTTTCCCACTTGCCATCGACCATCTGGAGGATCACGCCAAACGGAATGTGGTACATGTCTTTGTACCATTCGCGGCCCATCTTCTTGAGAACGTGGAATACCTGCTTGAAGTGGAGAGCCTGTCCCAAGTCCACCACGTAAAGGCACTTGTCGAAGTTGTATTCCTTCTTGCGGTAGATGGCTGCAGCGAGGTCGCGGGTTGCATACAACGTCGAACCGTCACTCTTGCGGATAAGGCAGGGGTTCAGGTCGAATTCGTCGAGCATCACCACGTCGCGTTCCTGGCTGTTGACCATGAGATTCTTTTCGCGGAGTTCGTCGAGAACGGCCGGAATCTTGTCTTCAAAGAAGGATTCGCCGGTGTAGTGGTCAAAGCTTACGCCCATCATGTCGTAAATACGCATGAGTTCCTTGAGCGTTGCGGCGCGGAAGGCGAGCCACAGCTTACGGTAGAAGGCGTCACCCTGTTCAAGCTTCGTGAATGCGGCACGTGCTTCGTCTTCGAGACCGGGTTCTTCCTTGGAAACCTTGGAGAAGCTTGCGTAAAGGATGTTGAGTTCCTTCACGGTGAGGGCATCGAGCGTTGCGTCATCGGTCGGGAGCTTTTCACGGAGGTACATCACGATGAGCTTACCAAATGCCGTACCCCAGTCGCCCAAGTGGTTGATGCGTTCGACCTTGTAACCGGCTGCCTTGTAAATGCGGGAGAGCGAGTTACCGATCATTGTGGAACGCAAGTGGTGGAAGGCGAGTTCCTTACCGATGTTCGGGGAGCTGTAGTCGATGCAGACGACCTTCCCGTTCGGGGCGGCGTGTCCGTATTCCAAACCCTTGGCCGCAATTTCGTCCAAAGTTGTCTTGGCAAGGTAATTACGGTCGATAAAGAAGTTGAGGTAGCCGTTCACGGCTTCAACTTTAGAAAGTCCTGCCGGGAGCTGCACCTTGGCGGCGAGGTCTTCGGCGATGAGCTTCGGGGCCTTACGCAAGGTCTTTGCCAAAGAAAAGCACGGAATCGTGAAGTTTCCGTGGGTCGTATCAGGCGGCACGGAAATAAGTTTCAAAGCGGCGTCTTCTGCAAATGCTCCGGTTGCGGCGAGAGCCTTTGCGATTTCGACATCAAATGAGTTCATTGTCGTCTCCAGACTTCTTTACTGTTTCGCGGACGAAGTCTTGTTCGTCGAGGTTCGTGATCTTGCCGTCTGCGTACAGACGTTCAAAGGAAATGTCGTTTCTCTTTTCTTCTTCGAACAGGTGAACCATCAGGTCAAGACCAGCATCGAAGATGGCCCAGCGTACACCTTCCTTGTATTCCACGCCGATAAAGTGGAGCTTGCGGGCCTTGAATTCCTTGGTCAGTTCGTTCAAGATGGCCTGCATCTGGGCTTCACTTTCGCAAGTGGCAATGAGGAAGTAATCCGCTTCGTTCTTGACTCCGCGGAGGTCGATGAGCTGCACGTTTTGGGCGCGAAGTTCAAAAAGGATTTCTGCACCAAGCTTAACGGTTTCTGAAAGATCTTGGTTTTTAGTTGCTGTCATTTTGTTCTCCCTGATCGGGTTCTACTATTTGTTGAAAATCTCTTCCGGTATGTACGACTGCATCGACGGTGGCGTTCTTGTTCAAAAGGACAAGGACGTTCTTGGTCTTTAACGTGGCCGCCAGGACTTGCGCGCCTTCCCATTCCGGATTGCGGAGGACTATAATCGTTTCGTCGTAGTTCTGGAGTCGTTCGTTGTCGATATGCACGACGTCAAAGCCGTTGTCTCGCAAGAACGAGCGCATCTTGACGGCGGCGCCCTTCATGCTGCAACTGTTAAGCACTTCGACCTCGCCTTTGATGCGGCGAACCTCTTTTACCACCGTGGGGGCTTGCTTCTGTTCTTCGCAGCCAGTAACAAGGGATGCGACAAAAACAGCCGAAGCGGCTACCACGGCAAGGTTCAGGCGGAATGCTTTAAAAAACTTTTGGAACATTCTTTACGTTAAAATCTAGAAAAATAAACGAAAGCCCCGGTTGAATTCCGGGGCTCCATAAGGGAAAATTCTTATGTGTGCTTACCAGCAGTAATGCGGGTTACGCCAAGGACAGTCGCTGTCGAGGTAGCGGAATGGTCCGTAGGCTCGGAATGCATCTCTTTCGTTTATGAACATCACGCGGAGACTTGTGTTTTCGGTAGGTTTGTATTCGAGAGAAATGTCTGGAACCAGCACGCTGACGTTGCCTTGCCGTACATCTTCTCGAGCGATTGGCGTGCCAAAGTGGATGTTGGAATACAGCGGCATCCATAGACCTACATTTGCGTACAAGTGAAGATTCGGCGTGAACTCGTAGGCGAAATGGGCCATAAAGCTTTGCTGTGCAAATGAACCGAAACCTCCGCCAATGAAGCTCACGGAGTAGGTGTAGGCCACTTTCAGGGCGGGATCAAAAGTGTCGTGACGCACTAAGCGTTCTGGGTTGAAATGCTCACGGTTCCAGGGAATTCCGCTTTCTTGAATAACGTAGATTGTATCGACAGTTGTATCTGGCGCTGCAACGAGTGTTTCCGAGAGTGCGGTCGAATCCGCCTTTGCGGGGGAGCCTGCAAAGGTGAGCGCTGCAAGGAACAACACTGTAAAGCACATAAATCGCATATAAGGAATATACAAAAAAGGAGGCTTCGGAATGAACCGGAGTCTCCTGGTTGAGATGAAATTTTCAGGTATTATTTTTTGTTATCGGCTTTGGGCTCGTCGTTCTTTGAAACGCCGGCGAGCTTTGCACCGAACATGGAGCCGAGAACTGTGCGGAGGTCAATGCCGAGCGAATCCGTGAGTCCGTTCGTGACCTGCGTGAGCGTCTTGGTGATGTCGCCAGTGAGCTTTGCCGTATTGCCTTCGCCGTACATAGTGATGTTGCCAATCTTTTCCATTGGCTTTGCGATGGCGGCTGCGATTTGCGGCATCTGCTCGAAGTACTTTTCGATGGTCTTGAGCTGCATTTCCTGGCGGGCGGCATCGCCGTAGAGCTTCATGGCTTCGGCCTTCTTGTTGAGCGCTTCGGCTTCGGCAAGGCCTTGGGCCTTGATGGCTTCAGCTTCGGCGAGACCCTTTGCCTTTGTGGCTTCCGCTTCGGCTAAGGCTTTTGCCTTTGTAGCTTCGGCCTCTGCGAATGCCTTTTCCTTTTCGGCATCAGCAATCTGCTTGATGGCCTTGGCGCGTTGTTCTTCCTTGTAACGGACGGCTTCGGCATCTTTCTGTTGCTGGAAGAGTTCGGCTTCGGAACGCTGGATCTGGGCCTGGCGTTCGGCTTCGGCTTTCTTTTCGATTTCTGCCTTGAGTTCCTTTTCGGTCACCATGACCATACGTTCACGGATTTCGATTTCCTTTTCCTGCTTGGCGACTTCTGCTTCGGCCTGGGCAACGTTGATGGCTTTTTGTTGCGTCTGCTTCTGGATTTCGTAAGCGGCATCTGCAATAGCCTTTTCTGTATCGGAAATCTTTTGCAGGTTAGCCTTTTTCACGGCGAGGTCGTTCTGCTTCTGGGCGATTTCGAGTTCTGCGGCAACGGCTGCGTCGTTGGCCTCTTTCTTGGCCTGCGACTGGGCGACGCTGATATCGCGTTCGGCGTTAGCCTTGGAAATGGCGGCCGCCTTGCGGATGGCGGAAGTCTTGTCGACACCGAGATTTTCGATCACGCCGTTGGCGTCTTCAAAATTCTGGATGTTGAACGTCTGTACCACGATACCGAGCTTTTCGAGGTCGGGAATGGCGTTTTCGAGTACGAGTTCGGAGACTTGCTTGCGGTCGCCCACGAGGTCTACAAGCTGCATTCGGCCTACGATTTCACGCATGTTACCTTCGAGGATGTCGACGATCATGGCGCGGATATCTTCGGGCTTCTTGTTCAAGAAGTTCTGGGCCGAAGATTTAAGGCGGTCAGTATTGTCCGAAATCTTTGCTGTCACGACGGCATCGACGGAAACGTTGATGTAGTCTTTGGTGGGGACGGGGCTGCCCGTCTTCACGTCAATCTGGATCAGCTGCAAAGAAAGGTGGTCGGCACGTTCGAAGAACGGAATGCGAAGTCCTGCACGGCCGATGATGACTCTAGGCTGTTTCTGGATACCGGAAACGATGATGGCTTCATCAGGAGCGGCCTTGATGTAGGACATCACGAAGATGATGATCAGTAAAAGAATTGCCGATGCAATGGCGATGTAAAGGATATTGTCTGGCATTAAAACCTCATAATTTTAGTTTACTTTTAATATACAACATTTACATTGTCATAAACTGCCGAAACGTAAATTTTTTTATAAAAAAAAGCCCGGCTTCGCCGGGACCTTTAAACGCCTGTGTTTTGCGCTTTTAGATTTTCTCGATGATTTCGTTTTTGCCGTTGACGCGAATGACTGTAGGCTTCCACGTCTTGGCTTCGGCTTCGCTCATGGTTGCGTATGCCACGATGATGACCAAGTCACCAGGCTGGACCAAGCGGGCGGCAGCACCGTTAAGGCAAATGACACCAGACTTTGCCGGACCTTCGATGACGTATGTATCAAGGCGACTGCCGTTGTTCACGTCAAGGACGCCAACTTTTTCAAAGGGGAGGATACCTGCTGCATCCATCAAATCGCGGGCAATAGTAATCGAACCCTCGTAATTGAGGTTTGCGTCGGTTACAGTAGCGCGATGAATTTTGCTTTTAAGTAATTCTAACTGCATTGCTGCTTAGAACTTTACATTGAAGAAACTTGCAACGCCCTGGTCCGGAGTCGGAATGACACCAAAGCTGAAGCGGTTTGCATCCGGATTGCTATCCCACTGGGTGGTGATGAATGCGTCTGCAAAGGACCAGATGTGTGCGGCGATAATTCCGCCAAATCCCCACCACCAGTAGCTCTTGTTCTGAACCTTGAGGGTTACCGTAACTGCGATACTGCCGATTTCAAGGACATCCATAAACGTTGCCTTGGCAGTCTGCTTTGTTTTCCACTGGTAGTAAGAAGGAATCAAGAGGGAAAGGTAGGCTGCGCCCTGATCGCCACTACGATAACGGTAAGAGCGGTCGATGTCAGCATCTTCCATACCTTCAGCACGTTGGCTCAGCCAATCTTCTTCGCTAACGCCAAGTCTGTTCCACGGTTTCTGGAGATATTCTGTCGGACGGATGCCAATTTCGACGAGCTTCGTGAGCTTTTCACGAGAAACGCCTTGTTCTTTTGCTTGCTGGTATTCCCACTGGGTGAGGCCCATATCTTCGTACTTGAAGCCTTCCCACTGACCGCTCGTTGCTTGAGCGTTACCAATGTTCGACTGAGCTTCACTAGCTTGAGCATTGGCCTGGGCTATGGAATCCGCTGTAGCGGCATCCTGAAAGTCGTCAGAAAAAAGATCGTCACTCTGAGCAAACGCTAATGAGCCCGCAAACAAAACAGCAGAAAGCATTTTAAACATGTTACTCATTGTCGATCTCTTTCTTAAACGTTTAATGCCGGGGGAGGGAATCGAACCCTCACACTCTCGCGAGTACTGGATTTTGAGTCCAGCGCGTCTACCAATTTCACCACCCCGGCGGGGGAGCAACACAAATATAGAACATTTTAGCGCTTTTTTGTAGGCATAACCCTCAAAAAACGCTAGTTTTCTGCGTTAAAATCTGTAAAAAATTTTTTGGTTACTATGGATTAGTTTGTTTTTCGCTTTTATTGGACCTGTTTTACTAGCATCGGACGGAATTCGACGTTAAGCGGAGCGAGCTTTTTTGCCCCGTAATCCACGGCGCTTTCCTTTGTATCAAAAGGACCGGTGCGCACGATGTACAGGACTTTCCCGCTTTCAAGTGTGTTCTGGATGATCTTGCTAGATATGTTTCGTTTTTTGAGATTGTCGACGAGCAAGTCGGCATTGGACTTGATGCCGAATGCGCCAAGCTGCAGTTGCCATGTGGATTTTTCTTCAGCGGGCTTAACTTCGGGAGCGCTTGATTTGGCGTCTGCCTGTTTTGTTTCTGCCGGCTGTGCGCTTGGAGCCTTGGCTTCGGCGGCTTGAGGCTTGGATTCCACGGCGTTCGCTTGATCGGCTTGAACGTTTTGTTGCGCGCTTGTGGCCTGTTCTGCTTTGGCCTTGCGGGCTTCGGGATTGCCGAGGTTCTTGCAGGCTTCGTTCAGGTCTTCGCTATGGGCGCGTTCTTGTACGGCGGAGCAAACTTTTTGGAGTACGGTGACTTGGTGCGGTTGCGACGTTTCAATGGCGTGGACGAGCGATTCGGCGGCTTTGTTGTAACGGCCGAGGTACAGTTGGAACTGCGCCTTGGTCATCATAAGGTCTGCATAAATCGGCTTTTGCGGGTTCGTTTTGTCGATGAGGCTGTCAAGACGTTTGCCGGCCTTGCTAAAATCTGTTGCTACGCCGGTCTGTGAGAGGGCGAGGATGTTCCACAAAAAGCATTCAGTGCGTGTGGAATCGGGTTGTACAGGGCAGACGGCTTCGTAAGCGGCTGCGGCTTCTTTCCAGTTGCCGTTTACGTAAGCTTTTTGGGCCGAGGCTAGCGTCGGTGCTGCTTCTGCAAATGATAATGTTGTGGCAAGTGCGCTGAATGCACCCGTAATAACCAAATTGTGAATAAATGATTTAGTCATATTTGCCTCTAATGCAAATATACAAATTTTTTTTACAATATGGCACTGCCGAGTTTACGTAAGTCGTTGATGTGACGTGAGTTACGTAAAAAGGACTGCGGGGCCGGGTCGGCGGGTCGGAGGTGTGTGTGGCTATACGAGCGTGCCGCGAAGCGTCCAACCGCGAATGTCGTCGATTTTTACCTGCACATAGTCGCCCGGCTTGATGATGCGGCCTTCTTCGGGCTTGAAGATGACCTTCTTGAAATTGTCTGTCTTACCGACAAATTCAGTCTTGTCGCGGGTGGAGCTTGCTTCGACGAGGATTTCTTCGGTGCGGCCGATCATCATCTGGTTACGCTTGAGCGTAATCGCGTTCTGGAGTTCCACGAGGCGCGTGTGGCGGGCGGACTTCTGTTCGGGCGTGAGAATTTCGGGCTCGTTGTACGATTCCGTTCCCTTGCGCGGGCTGTAGATGAACATGTAGGCGGTGTCGAACTGGCAGGCTTCAAATGCCTTGATCGTCTGTTCGAAATCTTCGTCAGTTTCGCCCACGAATCCGCAAATGACGTCCGTCGAAATTGCGTAGTACGGGTCGTGGCTACGCAGCTGTTCGATGACGGTCATGTACTGTTCCATGTTGTGCTGACGGCGCATCTTCTTGAGGATGGCGTCGGAGCCGCTCTGGAGCGGGATGTGCGCGTAATGGCAAACTTTCGGATTGTTTAAAAGAACGTCGATGAGTTCGTTCGTGTAATGGCGCGGGTGCGGGCTTGTAAAGCGGATGCGCTTGATGCCGCCAATTTCGGAGACCTTCGTCAAAAGCGTGGCGAAGTCTTCGGTGGCGGTCTTGTAGGCGTTTACCGTCTGGCCGAGCAGCATCACTTCGGAAATGCCCTTGTCGGCGGCTCTGCGGACTTCGGCGAGAATGTCGTCTGCTTCGCGGTATTTCTCGGAACCGCGGAGGTACGGCACGATGCAGTAGCTGCAGCGTTTGTTGCAACCGCGCTGGATCGCGACGAATGTGCTGAAGTTGTTGCTCAGCTTGGCGTAGTCGCCAAGGTAGTTTTCGCTGCGGTCTTCGTCGATGAACATCTTGTGGTGCGTCTGGTGCAGCGGGCTGTGGGCGTCGCCGAACAAAAGTTCCGGAATTTTGCGGTACTGGTCCGGGCCTACGATGTAGTTCACGTTTTTGAGGCGCTTGAGTAGTTCCGGGCCGCGGTTCTTGGCCATGCAGCCGCAAACAACGACTTTCACGTCGGGATTCTTCTTGCGCAAGTACTTGAGCTTGCTGATGTTCACGATGGCGGTTTCCTCGGCCTTTTCGCGTACGCTGCAGGTGTTCACGATGATGATGTCGGCGTCTTCTTGGTTATTCGTCTCGACGCAGCCGCACATATCTAGCTGTTGAGCTATCATTGCGGAGTCGTATTCGTTCATCTGGCAGCCGTATGTGGCCAAGTGGTATTTCGTCATGCGGCCAAAGATAGTAAGTTATTTGCCGCCCGAATATGCGGAAAATGCGAAAATGTGCTACTAAATTGTGAAAAACTAAATTTTTGTAGCATAAAATTTGGATAAATTAACTTAATTTGGCGTATTTGGGCTTTGACAAATTGTTTTGGATGCTACTAAATTGCAGAATTTTTTGTTTTAGTTGCATAACTTCGGTGTTTGAATTTCTAAAAATTTAATATAAAGTAAAATTTGTGCTACTAAATTGTGAAAAAAATCCATTTTAGTAGCAGGTTTTGACCAAAAATGCTATTAAAATATGCAAAAGTAGTTCTCCCGCTTGTTTTTGAACTATTAATTTTGCATATTTCAAATGTCAGGATGTGCTTCCTGGCCTATCTTGCTATATGCAGGATGCGTTTGCTCCTCGGTTGGCTATATCGTTTGTTATATGAGCTATTACAAGAGGGTGTGATGCAATCTTTTGAAAGACTTTCCCCTGATATCTTATTGCCTTTGTTGCAAAATCGTGCGGAGGAAATACTTCGTACTATTGAGTTGACCAAAAAAGCTTTAAAGCGGGCGCCGCAAGGACATTTGAGGCTTACAAAACGCGGAAATCAATTTTATGGGTATCATTTGACTGATGCCGACCCGCTAAAGGGTGTGTATATTCCCAAAGACGATATCTCGCAAATGTCTAAACTTGCGCAGAAGGATTATGACGAAAAAGCGCTTCGGGAAATGGAACATGAACTTTCGTTAATTGATGGGTTTATTGCAAAATTCAGACCTAGAGAATTGGAGGCCATTTACAATCGGATGAATGCTGTTCGCAAATCGTTGGTTGTGCCTATTTTGCTTTCTGATGAAGGATATGCGAAGCGTTGGCTTGCCGTATCGTATAAGGGAAAAGGTTTTGAAACGGGGGCTCCAGATTTGCAGACCGCGAAGGGTGAACGAGTTCGCTCAAAATCCGAGGTGATTATTGCGGATACGCTTGGACGGATGGGAATCCCTTATAAATACGAATGCCCATTGAAAATCGCGGATGGTGGTCGAACCGTTTATCCTGATTTTACCTGCCTTGATTTACGAACGCGTAAAGAATTTCTATGGGAACATTTGGGAATGATGGATGATCCTGAATATGCTTCGCTAGCCGTTAAAAAGTTGTCATCTTACCTTCAAAGCGGCTACGTCTTGGGGAAAAATCTTATAATCTCAATGGAAAGTTCTGAAAAGCCGTTGAGCCAAACAGAAGTAAGGTTAATTATACAAGGGTTATTTAGGGTGAATGAAAAGTTGCTCTGAAATACTGTATGTCGATGAAAATTTGTATTTTCTAGGCATGAATAATATCGCAAAATCTCATTTATTCTTGCTTGCATTTGTTCTCCTGACAACGCTTTGGTCTGTTGTCGGCGTTGAGGATACTTATCTCACTTGGATCCTTGAAGCGGCTCCCGCGATTGTCGGGCTGTTGGTCCTTGTGTTTACTTACAAGAAGTTCAGGATGCCCACGTATCTTTATGTGGTCATAGCCCTCCATATGGCGGTGCTTTTAGTGGGGGCGCATTATTCGTATGCGAAGGTCCCGCTTGGATTCTGGATGGAAGACTGGTTCGGTTGGACGCGAAATAACTACGATAAAATCGGGCATTTGATGCAGGGCGTGACGCCGGCGCTCGTGATGATTGAACTTTTGCGCCGCACGACTCCGATCAAGACGGCGGGTTGGACGGGATTTTTGTCGGTGTGCGTGGCCGAAGCGATTTCTGCGCTTTATGAAATTATTGAGTGGCTGGCATCGCTCAGCAATCCGACGGATACGGAGGCTTTTCTGGGGACTCAAGGCTACATTTGGGATACGCAGACGGATATGTTCATGTGCCTTATTGGGGCAACTGTCGCGGTTATCATTCGTTTGATATATGGCAAAAAACTTTAGCAAATTTCTTGGCAAAATCGCTTTGATGACCGCTGCTACATTGTGGGCGGGTTGCAGTGATGCTAATGAACAGCAGCCTGATGGTCTTAAGGAAAAGTCGGCTTTTTATCCGATAAAGTTGAAAAAGGGTGAACTCTCTAAAATTTATCGTGATAGTATTCCTGTAAAAACACTAAAACCCGACTTGGGTGGATTTATACAAAATCAAACTGTGGCTCTTTATGGTGTTCCTTCGGATGTTGTTTGCGAAAATTGTCCTCGCGGGGTTGTTCCTCGGTGTCGTATAAAGCCGTTGTCTGAAAAAAATGTCATTATCAAAGGACTTGATATTGATGTTCAATCTTTTTTAAAGGTATATCGCCAGCGTGTTCCTGGTTTACGTTTTGTCTGCAACAAGTATATAAGGAATCATTCGGATTCGGCTAATGAATTTGAAGGAAAAATTGTTTTGACATTGAAAATTGCTTCAAGTGGCGAAGTTGAAAAAGTTGAGATTACATCGACTACAATCGATGAAAACAGTTCCTTTAGCGCCATGAATGAAGAAATAAAAGAATCTGTCAGTCGTTGGATTTTCCCGAAAACGAAAAACGGTGGGACGTTTTCATTCCCTGTTAATCTGTACGAAGTCATCCCTTTGGCTGCATCAAGTGCTTCTGAATAGCCGTTGTCGCAGACTAATAACTTTTAAATCAATTCTGCAAAATCCTTGATATGGCCTGCGGTGTAGCGCGGTTCTAGCGGGAGCAAGTTTTCGGCTTTGCCGAATCCTTCGAAAAGCGTGATGCAGTCAATGCCTGCGTTCTTTGCGGCTAGAACATCAGGGGTGTCGTCGCCAATTATGATTGCTTTTTCGGGGGCGATTCCTGTCTGGCGGAGAATCTCGTAAATACCGGCGGGGCTTGGCTTGCGTTCGGGCGTGGTGTCGCCGCAGAGGTATGTGGCGAACGAATTTTCCAGGCCGAATTTTTTGAGAATCTTTTCTGCGGGGGCGACCGGCTTGTTCGTGAGCATTGCCGCGCATTTTGCTCCGGCGCGGTTCTTATTGCATTCAATGCAGTCCCCATTGTTTTCCGCGCGGTTCTCGTTGCGATTGTTGGCCTTGCGGTTCCCTTCACGATTGAGGGCGGCGATTCGTCGCACGAGTTCTATAACGCCTTCGTACGGTTCTGTGTTTTCGGTGCAATGCTCCCAGTAGTATTCTGAATAAACTTTATGGATTTCCTTGATTTTCTCTTCGCTGTAGCCTTCGCGGGCGAGCGTTTCGGCGACTTTTTCCATATCGCGGGTACTTGCTACAGGTATGAAATTTGCAGCGACGGCTCGACGGATCAAGTTCATAGAACCGTTTCCGATGAATGTGCGCACATCGTCGTTTGAATGCGTGTGCAGTCCGAATTGCGTCATCGCGTAGTTCACGGCGGGGGCCAAATCGCCGAGCGTATTGAACAGCGTTCCGTCCAAGTCGAAAATGAACAGTTCTTTTGAGGCTAGCAGGGCTTTGAGTTCGTCACGAGGAGTCATGGCGCCAAATGTAGAATTTTGTATATTCATTTTATGATGAAGTTCCTGATTATACCGATTCTCCTGAGTCCGTGGCTTATGGCATGCGGACCTTGCGCTTCTACGAATACCTGCGCTGAAGAATGGTATGAGGAAAACGAGGAAGATAAGTTTCTGCATCCCGAAACATGCCAGGATCAAAGGAAATACAAAGATTGTGTTGAACAGTTCAATATAGCCCAGCCTCCTTCTGGCGTTTCAATTTCAAGATATTGCTATGAACAGGCTGAGTATCGCTGTGCCGATCGAAAGTCTTCGTCATCGACTTCAAAATGGAAAAAGTAGCGGTATTGATGGCCTGTTCTAGCTCGAACATTTTATATATTACCTCATATGAATTTCAAAAAAATTTCTCTTGCTTTTTTAGTTGCTGCCCTCACGGTTCCAGCGTTTGCTGATGATGTTATCCGTTTTGTTCCGGATCCGTATCCGATTGGCTATGCGGACCAGGGCGATGTGCGCCACATTGTCATCAAGGGTGCGAATGTCTCTGCTAAGGAAATTACGCTTGAAAACGTGATTGGCCAGGGCATTGGCATGTCGAACTTCAAGTATCCGACAAAGATTGCTCCGAATGCTCCGGTGACCATCGAATTTGATATGGATTTTGCGGGTATGGATGGCCAGATCAATCCAGTCGTGGTGATGATCGATAACCAGGGAACTCCGTACACCGCACTGCTCGACGGCTATGTGAAGGCTCCTATTTTCTTTGGCGAAAAAATGTTCGACGCAGGCTTTTATGCTCCGAACGAAAAACGTGAATGGACGTTTTATGTCTGGGGCACGGATAAGAAATCGCGCCCGGATTTGGCTCTTGACGAAAATGCCCAAAAGGAGTTTTCCATCAAGACGAAGAACGTGATGCTCAATGTCGACAAGATGGACCAGATCAAGGAAGGCGGCAAGGTGCCTGGCCTGAAGGTGACTCTCTCGACAAAGGGAATGACGCGCACGGGCTGGGAACTCAAGCAGAAGAGCCTCCGCAAGATTGTCGGGTTCAAGAGCAAAAAATTCCCGAAGGCCACTCCCGAAGTGCTGATTGTTGGCTATTGGAAGGACTAGCGCTGCCGGAGTGGTCTAAATTGCGGCTTTTTTCGAGAGTTTACCTTGAAAAAACACCGTGGTTTAACTAACTTTGGCATACTCTTGTAAGAGACCTCGGGATGTAGCTCAGCCTGGTAGAGCGCTTGAATGGGGTTCAAGAGGTCGCTGATTC
>Ga0310786_10007775_pt1 | contig 13895 bp, 34 predicted proteins | sample AusTroGonzalo_MG_FD_203881 | JGI IMG/M metagenome (GOLD analysis project Ga0310786, IMG submission 203881) | Bovine rumen microbial communities from tropical cattle in Woodstock, Queensland, Australia - Gonzalo_03 (v2) (version 2) | ecosystem: Host-associated > Mammals > Digestive system >... | reverse complement strand
CAGATGCTCGTCTCATAAGCTGAACCCAGTAGAACATATCAGGCTTTGAAAAATCAAGGATAGATTTAATTTGTGCAAAATTATCAACAGGCATTGTTACCTCACTTGAAAAGTAAATAATAGATTACATAGAACCAGCCAAAAATCCCGTGAAGGATACACCACAGAATAGAATGGTTTGCTTCCCAACTCAGGATAACAGCAACAATAGTTCCAATTCCAATACCGGCGGAAGAAGATGAAGATTTACCAGACATAGTTTTTACCTTCCTTTCTAATAAGTCCCTTTGAGATAGACAAGTTCACAAGTTGACCAGCATATTTGCCAATTCGTGCCTTGATGAGTCGCATTTGCTTTTCCGAAAGATTAACACCACGAAGGGAAAGTTGAGCCATATCACTGAGAACCTTTGCATCGTGACCATTGAAGCCCACGCCATTGTATTCGCAGGTATCACCAATCCTCTTTTCCTGAGCGGTCTGATATTCATAAATGCGTTTGAGTGCCTTCAAAGCCTGGGCATCAGAACCGGTAATTTGGATTTTCATTTGTCGGGTGAGTTGTTCTTTGGAAGTGTATGTTGTCATAGTAACCTCATTTTCAATTTCTAATAGAAATATAGAAAAACCACTGACAATTGTCAATGGTTTTTAAGTTTAAATTATGTAAATTTTTATTTACGAAAGAACAAAAATAGCAATCCTGCCAGACTTCCCAACCCACTAACGATAATGAGTATATCATAAGGCAGCATTTCTTTGTCTATTTTGTCCCAGAATGATTTCTTTTTATTTTCCATTTTTGTTACTCAACTTATCGTATTTGATTTTCATAAACATTAAGACTATAATCAAAGTCAAAGCTATGGAATAATTAAAGTATTGTGGAATTTGCCAGTATCCAGTTAAATAATTCGTTCCACCAATGTAAATTCCTGAAAACACATTTCCGCCGATAGACAGAATTATGTACAACATACTTATATCACCAGTTGACTTCGTTTTATATGCTTTCCAAACTTGAGGTGCTGCACATAAAGCAAAACAAATAGCACCTAAAAAACCAACAAAAGTTAACGCAAGCATTTATGCTCCCAAAGCTAATTCTACAGCTTTATTTTCTCTAATGTAATCTATAAGTTCTGATTTTCCACCACCAGCTTTTGCTATGTCAATATCTGTGATAACAGTTAAATCAGGGTCCTGTAAAAATCTATTTTTTGCTTTTCTATAAGCAAAATCATCTGTTTCCTTTTGATATTTTTCAACAGACCAATCTTTACATTTTTCGCACCAAGTATCAATAGTTTTCTTTTCCATTTCAGCAATATAGTCAAAATCTACTTTGCCATTGAAAACAAGATAATCACCTTGAACTTCATAATGGGTTTTTCTATTTTGATGAAAGTGAAAAGGCTTGATACATAACCAATTATCTAATACAAACTTATCTTCAAATACAGTTTTTCCAAAATGGCTCAAGTAATCTTTTTGAATAAGATACATAAGCCCATAAAGTTTTTTAAGTTCCAGTTTGCCTTCAAATTTTGAGAGTATGTAATTTACACACTCTATTTCTGATTTCAATTTTATATCATCTGTCATACTACTTATTTAGATAACTTATCCATCAAGAAGATAAATCCTGTTACAAAAACTGATGCTATCAAATACTCCACTAAGTTTAATGGATTTTGAATTAACACCGAAAACAGGAATATTGAAATAAGTGAACTTAGATAAACTGATATTACTGTTCTCATAGCAAATACCATATGATAAAAAGCACACCAATAAAAAGCATTATCTGTGCTGTTATTTTATCCCAATCATTTTTCATTCTTAACTGTATGAGTTTTGTCCAGTTCAATCTGAATAATTGAAATGTTATCTGTTGAATAAGCTTTCCTTATATGGGAAATGAGGTCCTGCTTAACAGCCTTTTCAGACTCACCCCAGCGCTTGAAAATCGCAGGTTCATTATTAATTGTTGTGTAAATCTTGTATCGTTCTACCATACTTTTCCTAAAAAACATAATCTTCCTTATAAGTTATCTTTCCAAAGATGTTAAATTCCAAGTTTTCAAGTTCAATTATTTTCTTTGTGGTCTTTATCTCTTGAAGTTCCACAGGTGCAATAATGCAAGTTGACCCAACACCATAAATTATACTTATTAAAGTGTATTTTCCCTTGTAATGAATGTAAAAATTGTAGTTTTCCCAATCATCGGCAGGGTCCGTATAAACGAACGGGTCAAATTCTTTAGTCCACAAACTCACATAGAAAAACTCCATAACTTCCCAGATAGCATTTTTATCGTCTCCTTCATAAGTATATAACATACTTTCTTCTTCAAAGCGAGAACGATTTGCCACTAGGTCCTTTAACTTATTAAAAACAGTCCTTGTTTTCAAGTATGTTCTAATAAGTTTAAAAGGATTTCTTATGGAACTATTCCTGAGAATTGTTTTTTGCATTTTTGTAGCCCTCAATTATTTTATCGGCCACTCCATTTTGCAAAGCATCTTGCAATTTTAGACCAACATATTTATGAAGGCTCAAACCGGCTTCATCTGCAGCGACTTTAAGAGCAATCAAGTCTTCTTCGTCAAGTTCAACATTGATTTCTTCCATACCATCTTCAATGATAATCACACCGGTATCTTCCAACCAACGGCGAGCAACTTCATTTTCAATCTGACAACCCTTAGATTTCTTCCAACCAGGAATAAAATAAACGATGTCTGCCAGAGCCAACTTAGTCAATGCTTCACCAAGCATAGCCACAGCGGTTTTCTGATTAAAGTCTTTTTCTCCCTGGTCAGGTGCCGGCTTGAAAGAATCAATCGCAACAATGTTGTATTCAGGGTACTTATCTTGTACAAACTTAATAGCTTCTTGACGGTTACGAAGAATTTCTTCTTCCGTTAAACCACTCATTGGCTGCGAAATAAAAAGCGATTTTGTAATCATTATATCCTCACTGGATTTAAAAGTTTAACCTTTTGTTTACCACCAAAGTAGGTAAGTTCTTCATCTTCATCTACCAAATCATCAATCAGAATGCTGACAATGTTTTGTTCTTGAATGTCAATGTCCTTAATGGCAGTGACCATTTCAACAAAACAAGAAACCTTTGAAATACCAAATTCACCCATCATACCAGGTTCAATGGCAGTCACAGCATCTTCTTCGTGTAACCAACCAATTTTAATTGCTGTGCGAACAGAATCTTCTTTGACAATTATTCTTCCACGCTGTTCAACAGGAATTTCTAACTTGTCAAAAATCGCATTAACAATGTAAAGTTTGATTTCACTCTTGTTTTTCCAACCCCAAGTGAAAATGTTGACTTTTGAAGGCTTGGACTTGAGAATGAACTGTTTAATTCGTTCACAATTATCCTGCATAAAGTTATTGTCAAACAAACTATCTATAACAGTGTTCTCAATGTCCAAGAATATTTCAGTCATTTTTAACCTTTGGTTCAGCACCATCAAAAATCACTTCTTCACGATTTTCAACAGCACTGAAAATAGGCATTTCAATTTCCTTAATTTCAGAACGAGTGAAAACCATATCAGGATTTTTTCGTGCTTCGTGGTGTTCAGGTAAATCCTTCAATTCATCAGGAGTAAGTTTGCGTTCCATAACCACACGGCGAGCGTAAGTGCCGCGTTTGAAGAACACAGGATACTTATCCCAATTAATTCCCTTTTGCCAGAGCATTTCCTGTTTGTCTGATGAATTCTTGCCCAAGAGCTGGTTGTCTGAGTAAACAGAACGAGCAGCCATAGAAATTGAGTTCTTAGTTGCATCAAATTCTCGCCAGAGAATTGTGTTTGCAGCTTCAGTTCTGTTTGGAACATTCCACACACGGCAATCAAATTCAGCCAATGGCTTGTCAGGGAATGACTTGTGAATTTCATCATTGAACTTAGCAGTTGCCATAGCGGCAATAATGGAAGTCAATTTCTGAACTCGACCACCAAACAGCGGTTCCTTGCTATCACTCAACACAAGCGAAATTTCATCTGACTGAACATACCCAATACAAGCATCTGTTTTTTGAACAAGATACTTCATAGTTTCCATCATCGCTTTACTCATTCTTTCATCGTATGGTCTGTTCATTCCACGAGTGAAAGTATGGAAAGCTCTTCCATCTACTCTTACGCAAATTGGAAGATTAGGAATAAGAATCCTACCGGCTTCTATTCCTTCAAACATTTTAAGTCTATCACCCATTTTATCAATCATTCTTTTTCTCCTTAATTATACAAATGTTTACTGCGTTTGATTCTCGGCACGATTCACAAGCAAATTTCAAACAATTACCATTGATATGCGGTAGAATGTTTTTGTTGAAAATTACTTTAGTTGTAGTACCACATTTACCACAAACGAAATATAATTCAATTTCGTTTGGGCGAAACCAATGGAAAATTTCATTTGCTTTCCATCTGGGACTTATTGTGTCTTTTGGTGATACTCTTAATGCCATTACTTATACTCCGGGTGTTCTTTAAGCCACTTTTCACTTTCAAGATCTTTGGACTTGAAAATCACATCATCCATCACGAAACAGATACCGCGACCCACAGCATTTCCAATCTTTTCAAGTGCATGCGGATTTGGGTCTGCTTTTTCTTCAGGAAGAAGATTAGCAAACTTCGCAAGAATCTTCAAACCACGAACGATTACCTTGTTGTAAATCTTTCGGCCAAGTTTGAAGCCAAAACCATAAACAGAAAGGAAATAGTTAAAACCTTTAATGTTTAATTCGTTCATAATTTTTTTCCTTATTCCAAATACTGATAATCGTCATCTGTCCAAGCGACCGGATTAATGTCAGTTCCAACCTGTTCATCACAAGCGGAACCGTACGAGTCGCCACCACCAGCCCATTCCCAATATTCAGGTTCACTGCCATCTTCCTTGTCAGCAACACAAGCTACAGAACTGATTTCCTGTTTCGTCACATCAATCTTATCGGTAATGCCGAACTCTTGGCAAATCATATCCCAGTCACCATCAGCCATTTCCTGGTCAGCCAATTCGTGGAGTCGGCTACCCCAATCAATCATTACAGGGAAGGGTACTTCAAACTTATAATGAAGGTTGAGCGGGTCATTGTGGTCATCAGCATCTTCGTGATAAACTTCAAATACAAGATAATACTTCATAGTTTTTACTCCTTGATAATTCCCTTATTTTCAAGCCACTTGTCAAGCTTGGTCTTGTGTTCCTTGGAATAGTCAGCATATCCACCGTGGTATCCGTGACCAAGCGACGGACCTTCAACCCAGTTGCCATTTTCGTCCTTATGTTCATAACAACCAGTCAGCGGGTGAGACCAAATGTCCTTTCCAACGTGGTTGTTTGGTTCAACATCGGCAGTTCCAAGGAACTTGTCAAGTTTATTTGCAGCTGAATAAACCGGAATGACAGCCTTGTCTGTCGCACCAATCAACCAGTTCTGAATTTTCTTGAAAATGTCTTTCATTGATTACTCCTTTCGTTCAAGTGAATTTTCGGTTTCCAGTGTGGGTCCGTTAAGATTGTTTTCTTCTTCAGATGTTCCCTGAACAAACTGTTCCTGACCTTCTCCAACGAGAAAACCCATAGCCAAGCCAAAAAGTACAAATTCATTTTCCATATTAAACCTCTTTTGTTGTTTTGGTTAAAATATACAAATATTGGATTAATTTGTCAATCAACTTTAATATAAAATTTGTAAATTAAAGTTTACTAAAATTCCAATACAGATGGAATATCCTTGATTAGTGCTTCAAAATCGTAATATTCATAATTGATTTTCGGCCACAAACAAGCATATCCTGGCTTGTCTCCACCAAACATAGACTTCAAATACCAGATAGTTACAATGTTTCCTTTGTATTTTACCTGAATCTTCATATCATCGCGGGAAACATCGTCCTTGGTCATGTGGTCAAACACAATTACTTCAGAATGTTTTTCAAGTTCTTCACGAAGCTGTTTTTCTTCTTCTCGTTCAAACACAATATTATTCGGACAGAAAAGTTTATGCCCTTCCAAAAGGATATAGGCATTCAAATCAAACTTCGGATTATTGTGCAGTTGCTTCAAACGCAGAAATTCATCTACATTCAAAAAATCCTTTTTAGCTTCAACTTCTTTTAAAAGGTCTTCCCAGGTCATTTTTATCTCCTTTTCCAAACTCGGTTTTTAGCTTTTAAATCATCTAAGTTGACTTCATAAACTTCCGCATTTTCATCTTTAGGGAACTTTTTAGTTGCGAACTCAATAGCGGAATTATAATCCATAAATGCCTTCAAATGCCAATGGTCAGTTAGTTTTACAAAATAAAGCATTAGCCCTCCCTTGCGACAACATCTTCATAAGTTAAACACGGGTCAATGGTTTCCCCGATAGTGTATGTAAGTTCAACCTTTTCAACAACGATTTTTCGCTGAGTCGGCTTTGAACCAGCCCACCACTTAAGTTGGTTTTCATAAACTTTGTCTTCTTTGTACTGAACATACGCAGCAAATTCCTTTGCTGACTTTTCATCAACGAACCTGCGAATGTCTTCATCAGTGAAGTCAGAAGAAAAATAATATTCAGGGCTAACCAAATTGGAATTTGACAAGAACAAGTTTGTGGATAAATCGTGAATGATATAATAAGATTTGATAGTCATTTAATCCTCGGCCAAGTTAAATTTCGTTTCATCTACTTTGGTCTTCAAAGCCTGAAGCCAAGCTAGTTTTTCGTCCTTTGTAAGTTTTTTGTCAAACACAGTAATGCTGAGCAGGAACTTGTAATCACTAATAATGTGTTCAAGTTTTTCCATATCATTTTTGTAGTGTTCTTGTTCAGTGATATTGATTTCATCGCCGTCTTTCCACTGTTCAATCTTTTGTGAAAATTCAATCAATCGTTCAGTCAACTTTTTAACATTGATTTTGGTGTCAGCATTAATGTTTGACTGGATTAGATTTACATCTGATTTGTTAAGAGTTGCAACCGTGTTCATACTGACTCCTTTAATCCCAATCATCAGCACAATGTTGGGTCATAAGATTATGTTCATTATGAAGTATATCAAATTCAGCCGCTTTCAGACCCATTTGGAACGGGTAAGAATTTAGCGGCACTTGCGAAGCTTTGTATTCAGAGACAACAGTTTTTGAAGCATATTGTAATAGACCACACAAGATTTTCGTGCGTTCTCTGACAATTCTTAGCGTAACAACCACATCTTCAATGATACGGGTTTGTTCCTTCAACACTGTGGTTTCTTTTTTGAACAAATACATAGATACCTCATAGTTTAAGAACAAATATAGAAAAAGGACTGACATTTGTCAATCCTTTTAATGTAAATAATCGTTTACAATTTCATCAATTCGTTTATGTAATTCTTCCAATGTTCCAGAATTATCAATGAAATCTAAATGTAAATAATTTTTTACCTTCCCATCGTTGAAAACATTTCGTATATTCTGAAACTCAGAAACTTTTTTCCAATATCCATCTGGTTTATTTCGTAAAGCCAATCGTTGTTCAACAATTTCAGGTTTACTTTCCACAATGATTATATCTGTTATTCCGAGATATTGGATAAATGAAGCAATTTCTTTTAACGGCGCAGCTTCAAGATAAACATCTTCAAAAGAACTAAACGGGTGATGTTTCAGGAAAAATCTACAAAGTTCCTTATGAACTTCTTCCATATACTGGGTTCGTTGAGTTGCCAGTGCTGGGTCAAAAAGTTTTTCAGCTAAAACTTTGGTGTTAATTTGTTCATCTGTCACAACTTCAGGACCATAAATTTCTTTTGCTTTAATGCGGAATAATTCATCATATTTGTACATATCCTTAACAACATCATCTGTTTTATAAATGATTTTGCCTTTGGACTTGAGATAATCCATTACAGCACTTTTACCGCAACCCGCTTCACCACTCACTAAAATAAACTTCGCCATAGACAATTATCCTAATAATTCTTTAATTCCAACAAATCTACCTGCAATAGGCTTGTTTTCACTTTCTTCGTGTGTTTCCACATAAAATAATTCACCATCTAAGTTAACATCTACATAAACAGGAATAGTACCACCCAACATTCCTACACACTTGTCACTTTGTGAAGGTGATGTACCTTGTTTCCAATATGACTTCATAATATATGAGGTTTGAACAAGAGCAAAAATTACTGGACTTATTGTTACTTTATTGTAAGTATTTCCTGTTAAGATAATGTATTCATTAACTCTCTGAACTATCCTGGTGATAATCATAGCAATTCTTTCTGGTGTTAACTTATTAAAAGTTTCATCAGGCTTCATAGTCCATTCTCTTGTATCTGAATAAATCATAACATTTTCTCTTTAACTTTAGAAAAGATATTTTTTACTTTTTGTTCATCATCAGCAAGGATTTTTTCAAAGTCTTGTCTGGTGATTTCAGTCATACTACTTATACTGAGATTTTCACCTTGTGTTTCAGTATCATCAAAAACTTCAATATGAACATCATCTTCTTCTTGAGTTATTCTGTATTCAACACAGCGACAGCGAATAAAACCATTACCTTCAAATAAAACTTCAGTAATGTAATAGATTGAATAATCACTCAAACTCATTACAGCACCCATTTTATTCAGGTCATTGTAAACTCTAAAATATTTACCTTTTAGTTTTTGGTTTAATTCAACAGCACTTTCGCTTTCTAGCTGTTTATACAGTTCATCTATTTTGTCACTAATTTGTTCTTTTACTGCACGAAGTTTAGCAATTTTTTCCTTTATCGTTAAAGACATAATTTACCTTTCATTTCTGAAATTTCTCTGTTCTGTCTATCAACTGTATCCTGGAGAACTTTCATTTTATTTAGAAGTTCAGTAATTTTATCTTCATATTCTTCAGGGGTCATTCTCTTTTTGCCAGGAATAATTGGTGTAGAGATAATTTCGTGTTCTTCATCGTGAAGAGGATATTCTTTTACTTCCATATTTCTGGTAATATTTAGATTATTTTGTTTCAAATCACGAAGGTGCCTTTCAGAAATGTAAACCAATTCATCTGGTGAATAATGCTTACATTTTTTCCAAACATCTTCTTTCGGTTCATCAAGGTTCCACAACGATGCTGTAAGTTCTGAACCCTGACCAATATATAGGGATACGCCAATGCTAAGATCTTGCGTTTTAATGACCAGTACGCCAGCACAATATTCACTAATGGCAACACCGTCAGGAATGGCTCCTAGATACTCTTCTACGCCAAAGAGATACCCAAGACCATCAAAGAGTGGCTTATATTTGGCTTGTTTGCCTTCATAAACTTGCCATTCTTCAATTTTCATAGAAAGTAGCTGATGGTGTGTATTGAAATTGTCTTTATTCTTTAGCCAAGCAACAAAGGCATTCAATACATCAATATTCTTATTATTTTGGTCTAAAAAATACTGTAAGTTACTCATTTAAAACCCCAAAACTTTAATATCACGCTTTCCGAACTGACTGAAATTCTTTATAGTGTCTTTGAAAACAAGTGGTTCCTGAGTCGGTTCTTTGACTTCACCAAAATCATACTTAATATACAGATTGTTTGGATTAGGCCAATCAGCAACAACTGCATTTAGTTTGTTATTAACTTCAGCTACTTTCGCATCAACTTTCCTTGTAAAGTCTGTTGGCTTCATAAATGCAGCATACAAACACAGAAAGAATAATCCCCAGAGAAGGGAAATACAGATACCATTAAAAATTTTATCCTTTTTAGTCATTTTCATTCTCCACACATTTACGGATAGCAAGAATAAACTTATTCATATCCTTAATTAAGTTGTCTTCATACAATGGAGCGTCTTCGTTTTCCAAATCGTCTAGCTTTAGATTTTCATAAATGGCAGGATAATCTTCGTCCTCACCAATACAAACAATCAAATAAGGCTTACAAGTTTCCTTGTGGAAGAAAGTCAAACTCTCAATACCAGCCTGTGGTGATACACCATAATTACAAGCATATTTCTCAATATACTTTTCATAAGGCTTCAAATGTTCATTGATACCTTCAACTTCATTTACAGATTTAATAAACATATACACTCCTTATAGATAATCGTTATACAAATGTTCTTTAATTACTTCGTCAAGTTCTTTTTGAAGGTTCTTTGTGTTACCACTAAGAACTTTTCCGTGACCAACTGTTCCACCCAGTGGACTCCAAAAAATTATATCATCGTCTTTACACAATTCCTTTATTTGGAAAGATGGCTCTTCAAATTCAGCACAGTCAACTAAACACAAATCAAGAAAATGTTTCTTTTCGCCAACAGCGGAAAGACCTTCTCTGAAAACTGTTTTGAAAATTGGGTCATTAAAATAGAACTTTAAAGTTGGAATGTGCTGGTCAATGGTAAAACCATTTGCTTTACGCCAGTTCTGAATTAAAGCACGGACTTCGGCTCCAATCATTTCAGGTATCAGAGAATTAATATCCTTATGTAGTTTCTCATTTGAACAATAAAGTAATTTCGGTTTCATTAGTATTCCTTGTTTTTTATGAAAATAGAAAATTTACCCAAAGCTGTCAATACACTATAACTAGCTTTTGTAAAAAGTTATTCTGAAAAATCTTGTTCTATCTGTTCCATTCGTTCCTGTTCAGTTTTTATTTTCAACAATACATCGTTGAGTTTAGCAAAATCCAGATATTCTTGTGGTTCTAATTCAGACAAACGAAAGGTGCTGTTAATATCTATGAAACAATCCATTTTCCTTGTATATAAACTTGAACTTAGCGACATTATACAAGTGTTGTATAAATCATATTCAGACTTAACAATACCTGCAAAAGCACCAGGCATTTTGTTTTCAAGTTCTTTACATTCTTCGTAAGTCATTCAAAATCTTTTTCCATTTCAGTTATTTTATGTTTAATGGTTTCTGCTTTAAGTTCTTTTAGTTTCAACAAAATAAGTTCTTTTGCTTTATCAGCTACATCAGCAGACCTACCTCTGTACTCACCATCATCATAAATTATACAAGCACCTCTATTACCCCAGCCTTTGCCATACGGGTCACAGTCACGAAAACCACAAATAGAAATTGTATTTCCATTTATATGTACAGTACCTTCACAAGTACCACCACCATACCTATATGGAGTGACTTTACATTCTTTGTAGATTTTTTTAAGTTCTTTTATTGTCATTTTTTAAAATCCCTTTCAATATCATAAAGTCTATTTTGATAACGGCGTTGTTTTTCCATCATCAAACGCTTTCCAATGATAACTCTACCGTGTTCAACATCAGTAGCAAAATCACCATTAAAAAGGCCGTGGTCAAAAATGATAACAGCATTATCTTTCCAAGGGTGCTCTTCATCTGGGTTATTGAGCGGTGGTCTAAACCCAGCAATACCTGTTGCTACTTTTTGACCTAATTTATTGTTTTCAATTAAGTATCCAGCCCATCTAAAATTCTTTGTTGTGGTCAAATTAAATTCTTCCATCAACTGTTCAAATTCTTCATAAGTCATTTTTAAAGTCCTTTTCCATTTCTTTTAACTTAATAGAATTTTTAAGAACTTTGTACTGTTCAACAAGGTCTAAAATTATATTCTGTAGCTGTTTCATATCTTTTTCTAAATCGGTAACATTGAAACTTATTTCATCGTCTAATTTATAAGTTAATTCAATTCGGTTAGCATAAGAAGATTTTTCTATTTTGGTTTGTACTTTTAGATAACCAATATAAAAACGAACCACTTGCATACCGTGGAAAGTTAAGTCACTGATAAAACCAACTTCTTCTCTTCCACCAACTTTAAATCCTTGTTTTTTACAAAAGTTAATAAATTCAAAAAGTTTTTCTCTTTGTTCAACGGTCAAGAATGAGGTAATCATCGTCAAACTCCTGTTCAATCATATATTTTTTGTATTCAATAAAAGCTTGTTTAAGGTCATTTGAAAGTCTATTGAAACTTTCAATTATATGTTTATCGTCACCCCAAGCAACTCTATCATACTTAGTTGTTCCATCTTCCTGTTTGACAGGTATTCCATTTTCATCAGCGACGTGTAAATACATTCCAAACGCAGTTTTTTCAATTACAATTCTCTTTGCAAAGTACACAAAATCACCATTCTGATGGTAAGTTACATACCATTGACAGTGTTCTATCATTGTTCCGGCAGCACCTTCAAAAAAACCTTCATATCCAGGTAATTGTTGTGCTCTTCTTTTAAATTCCGCTAGGTTCATTTTCTTCAAAGTCCTGCTCAAGAGATTGGATCTTTTCTTTCATTGGTAACAACAATATACTCTTCTTTAACTGGTCAAGAGCGTCGCGGATATGCAAATTCTGGTCTATTCTATAGGTTTTATATTCACCGTTACCACCATAATAGAGTTCTCTTCCATTTTCATCAAGTAATCTAATGTACTTTCCTTTGCGATTTGTATAAGTTTTAGACCACATCAGTTCGTGTACAATTTCCACTACATACTTATCTTTTTGTGACTGATAAATTCTAATCAGTGGAAATGAACTTCCATCAATAAAAAATGATTTCATTCCACTATGATATTGTTCAAACAGTTTAGGAATTTTCCTGATTTCCTGTAGCAATACACTGTATTTCATTCAAAGTCTCCTGCAAATGAAAGTTTTTTAAGTTCATTTTCGCATACTTTTACTTCTCTATGCAAATTGTTAATGGCTTTCTTAATTTCTGCTGTGTCAGAAATTCTGATTTTATGGTAGTCCTCCCAACGAGTACATTTATTGCCATCTTTGTCTTTTACATACAAGTAATTAGTTTCACCACTTTTTACATAATCAGCATCTACACCTAAACCCCAAGCGATATAAGCATAGTAAGCCCCAGCTGATTTAACAATACGAAACACAGCGTAAATGCAATGCTGCACGCTGTACCAATTTTCTTCATCAGATAAAAACTTAATGGTCGGAACTTTTTCAATTTCTTCTAATACATTACAGTATTTCATTTAAAATCTTTTTCCATTTTCTTAATGTTTCGTTCCACAACTTTCTTCTTTTCGCACATCAAAAAGTTATTAGCAGAATTTACTTGGCTCACAAGCCATTTTTCAAATACATCTTCTTTGAACTTATCAATTTTTACTTCTTGATTAAAATGTTTAGAAGTAACTGAATTATTCCCAGATGGCGAATACAAACACAAAATGCTGTTATAATAAACCCAGAGAACATCTGGCTTATCTTGAACATACGAAAATTCAACAACGATAGCAGGCTTGGCTTCGGAAAATTCGTAAGTAAATCTGTAATGGGGAGTCATTTTTGTAGACCTAAGATAATCATTTTTACCCAGGAACTCTTCGTATTGAAATGAATACTGAGCCAGCAAAGTTTTTTTGTTTTCAATAAATTCAATAAAATCCATAAGTTCTCCTTTACGCAGAAAAGCCCCGCCATTCGGCGAGGCCAGTTGTATGAGTTCTAATTAGTTGAACTTTGCAACCACATCATCAATGAAGTTGTCCTTCATAATGTTCAGGTTGTAGCCGAACTTGTCCTGAATACCCTTTTCAAAGTGTTCAACGATCTTGTCAGACATATCGGCGCGGGAGTAAGCAGCAACCACCTGACCATTCTTCGTGATGTAACGGAAGGACTTCCAATCATAGAACGGGATAGACGGGTCAAATTCTTCAAAAATCTGAGCCATCTTTTGGAAGATTTCAAGGTGCTTGTTGTCCTTCGTTTCGTAAATGCGGTTGGTGGTGAGCGCCGCAGTGTTGTTCTTCACATAGGTGTTGAGCGGGGCGAGGACAGAAGCGTCAGTAATGACGTGGTTGAACTTCATGAACTTCACAGTCTTGGACTTAGTCCAAATCATATGGA
>Ga0310786_10007774_pt1 | contig 13899 bp, 8 predicted proteins | sample AusTroGonzalo_MG_FD_203881 | JGI IMG/M metagenome (GOLD analysis project Ga0310786, IMG submission 203881) | Bovine rumen microbial communities from tropical cattle in Woodstock, Queensland, Australia - Gonzalo_03 (v2) (version 2) | ecosystem: Host-associated > Mammals > Digestive system >... | reverse complement strand
CCAAGCAGAACGAGCGCCTGAGCGACCTTATCAAGAAAGCCGGCGGCGTCACCTCTATCGCTTATGTGGCTGGTGCCCGCTTGGAACGTAAGATGAACGAGGCCGAGCGCATCCGTTACGAGGAGTCGGTGAAGATGCAGCAGCAACAGAACGAGGCCACCATGCTGGAGCAGGCCCTGAAGAGCGGACGCTCCATGAGTGAGATGCGTGCCGGCCAGGCAGCAGCTCAGGAGAAACTGAAGATTCCTGAGACCTATTACGTAGGCATCGAGCTCGACAAGGCGCTGGAGCATCCTGGCAGCGACTACGATATCGTGCTGCGCGAGGGCGACCGTCTGGTGGTGCCTGGTCAGACCAGTACGGTGAAGATCAGCGGTGAGGTGATGTATCCCAACACCGTAGGTTTCGAGGCTGGCAAGAAGGCCAAGTACTACATCAACCAGGCTGGTGGCTACAGCTCGAAGGCCAAGAAGAAGAAGACCTACATTATCTATATGAATGGCGACGTGGCCAAGCTGACCAGCCGCACCAAGGTACGTCCTGGTTGTGAGATTGTGGTGCCCCAGAAGACCATCAGCAAGATGACCACTGCCGAGACGGTGACCCTGGGTTCTGGTATCGCCTCTATCGCCACCATGATTGCCACACTGGCTAATATCCTGAGTAAGTGATGCACACATTTTGAGTTATGGAAAAGAAGAAACTGAATATAGACATCAAGAAAATAGTCAAGACGGCCCTGCAGCGCAAATGGCTGTTCGTGAAGATATGGGTCATCACTTTCGTGCTGTCGTGTGTCTGGATTCTCCCCCAGCCTCGCTATTACACCAGCGAGGTGTCCATCGCCCCTGAGTCCACCGACATGAAGGATGCCGGAAGCCTGGCATCGCTGGCCTCCAGCTTCGGCGTGAGCCTGGGCAACGGCTCTGGCGACGCCATCTATCCCCAGCTCTATCCCGACCTGTTTGCCTCAACGCAGTTCATGGTAAGCCTGATGGACATCCAGGTACAGACCATGGAGGGCGATGTTAACACCGACTATTTCACCTATCTGAAGGACTATCAGCAGAAGAACATCCTATTCGAGCCCATCCGCTTGGTAGTCAACTGGGCGAAGTCCTTCTTCGAGAAAGGCGAGCCCAGTATTCCTGGTAAGGACGGACAGCGTTTCGACCCCTTCCACCTGTCGAGAAGCGACAACGACATCATCACCAAGGCAGCCGACAACATTGCCTGTACCTACAGCCGCACCACCGATGTGGTCACCATCACCGTCACCGATCAGGACCCCTTGGTTTGTGCTCTGTTGGCCGACAGCATCAAGGAGCACCTGCAGGTGTATATCACCGACTATCGCACCAAGAAGTCACGCATCGATTACGAGCACTATAAGAAGCTGACCGAGGATGCACGCGTGTCTTACGACGAGGCTCGCATTGCCTTTGCCCGTTATGCCGACGCCCATCAGGATGTGTTCCTGCAGAGTGTGAAGACCAAGATGGACGACCTGGAAAACGAGATGCAGCTGCGCTATAACGTCTATACCGCCCTGAACACCCGACTGGAGGCTGCACAGGCCAAGGTACAGGAGAACACCCCCGTGTTTACCACCCTGACCAACGCCACCGTACCCGTCAAGCCTGCCGGTCCCAAGCGTATGATCTTTGTGGCCGCCATGCTGTTCTTGGCCACCTGCGGCACACTAGCCCATCTGTTCCGCCAGGAGCTGAAGGAGTGGTTCTAAGCCCCTACAACGAATGAGCATCTTCTACCTCATATTCATTGGCCTGACCATCTATTACTCTATTCGTTATGATGGCATAGAGGAATATGACCAGCACAAACAGCACCGTCTGTGGCTGATGTGCGGCTATTTAATATGCCTGTCTGGGTTCAGTTACGGATTAGGCGCCGACAAGTTTGCCTACATGCAGTATTTTGAGGAATACCCCAGCAACATAGCCGGTTCAGGTGACTATATTTGGATTGAGTTTATGCTCAGAGGCCACATGCCCTTATGGACGATGATCAATATCTTCATTAAGAGTGTGTTTGGATCATTCTACGTTCTACAGTTCTTTGTAAGCATTGTCATTAATATCGCAGTGTGTTATATAGTAACCAAATACACACATAGGTATTTCCTCTTTCTACTTGTCTATTTCTTAACGCTGCAATATTTCATATTCAACACAGAGGTCATGCGCGAAAGTATTGCCCAGGCTTTTGTACTGATTGGCATGTATGGATGGTTGAATGGCAAGAAGTGGCTCTATATAGTATCCATCCCTCTCGCAGTGTCATTCCACCCTTCTGCATTAACCGTGTTGATATTCCCTTTCATGAAATATCGCATATCACGCAACACCATCATCTATGGCGTGATTCTGGCTTTCCTGATTTGGCTTTTAAGCGATGTCCTGTTAGGAAAGGTCATGCTTTCTGTTGCAGGCAGCCAGGGAGCTATGGTACAAAAGATATTGTTCTACTCCATCAAAGCCAGCAACATCTTTGGTTTTATACGTGCGCTTTTCACATATCTTATATTCCCATGCATCATTATGTATGTAGTAGTGGAGAATGAGGAAAACAGCGAACTGAAAAGACAAAAGGCACAAATGTTGACCTTTGCATTTGTATTAGGCATTATTGCATGCTCTTTTACAGGATTTGTAAGACTTTACAACTACACCCGCATTTTCTATCTCATCATGCTGGGAGACTTTATCTACACACTATTCAAGCAGAAAGACCACCTCATCATACGTCTTTCCGCACTTGCAGGAACAGTGTTTGTAACAGCTCTTCTGTATATGACATATTATAAGACAACCAATACGCGTTTCTACGATTTCTTCTATCCCTATACCTGCATCCTAAACGAAGACAAAAGTGTGTTTATCAGGGAGATAGCACATAACGAAGCTGTCTTTGTAGAAGAAGAGGATGATAACGTACGCGACATCAAATAACAACTAAGGTATTTGGGGCTTCTTATCATTTTTTTGAAGCAAATATTTGTCGATAAGAGAATATGTTTGTACCTCTGAGCTTCGCTCGAAGGTACTTCCGCTCGAGAAAACTCAAAATTCTTTTGGTTTTCTTCTCGCTTATTCGTATCTCTGAGCTTCGCTCGAAGGTACTTCCGCTCGAGAAAACTCAAAATTCTTTTGGTTTTCTTCTCGCTTATTCGTACCTTTGCAGGCATCTATGAGAACCTTTAGACATTTGCCCATAACGATTTGCCTTGTCTTGGCCTTTGTTGTTGCCTGCGGCAGCAACGGCGATGAGATGCGCCGCCAGCTCAGCGAGCTGCAGGCCCGCAATCAGACCGACTCACTGATGACCGACGACTCGCTGGCCCTCACCCTCTGTGACTATTTCGACAGTCATGGCACACAGAACGAAAGGCTGGAAGCCCATTATCTCCTGGCTCGCACTTGGACTGATTTGGGACAGGCACCACGTGCCCTTGATGAATACCAGCATGCTGCCTCTCTCGCAGACACTACTAATCTTGACAGCCTTGGCCATCACTGGCTTTGCCGTATTTACGGGCAGATGGGTGAGTTGTTGTATCGTCACCAATTACCAAGGAAAGCATTAGAAGCTTATAAAAAAGCTTATAGTCATGCTCAGCAAGCCAAAGAAGCCATAGTATCAGTCATTTCACATGAACAACAGGGAAAATGTTATTATGACCTAAACGATGAGGATAGTGCTGCTATTATTATTCAGAAAACTATAGATATGTACCTTGCTTTGGGAGATACTATGAGGGCAAATACAGCAAAGGGACCATTATCTTATCTCCTAATTAAGAATAAGGAATATAAAATAGGAAAAGAATATCTTGATGACTATGAGTATCGCTCACTGTTGAGCCTGCAGCCATCCAATTTGTCGGAGGATTGGAAACTATTATACTTCTACAAAGGTTATTATCACCAGAATATTGGAAATGCCGATTCTGCTCTATATTATTACTATAAAGAACTACAAGTTAGCGACCAGCCAAATAATAAGGGACTTGCATATAAGGGACTTTATCAACTATACAATAATCTCAATTATGTGGATTCTGTTGCAAAGTATGCAATCCTGTATGCAGAAGTGACGAATCGTGTTTATGAGCACTCATCATATTCCACAATGATAAATAGTCAGCAACTATATGATTTCAATTACTATAAAAACGTTGCGCAGCAAAAGACGATAGAGGCTAATCATGCAAAACAAACAATTGTTATTGTTGTTTTCTCAAGTTTGTTTTTGATTTTCGTTATAGTATACTTCTTCCATTATCAGAATAATAAAAGAAAATTGATTCGTCAGCGCATCAATACGAAATATGCCACAGACATGATTCTTTATACAAAGCTTAAGTCTAAACTTGAACAGTCAGGAGACTTAAGCCAAACGGAGAGGCAGAAGTTACAGGAAGAGTTTTCTCTGATTAAAGAAAATCTTCAAGATGAACAAATTGATAGTTTAAATCCTGATCAGTGGGATGTTCCAGATGTTCTCCTAGAGTCTCCAATAGTAACAATGTTTCATAAGACCGCTGCACAAGGAAAACCAGTAACAGGAAGTTCATGGACAGCCATTCGTCAAGAATGTAGAAGATATCAGCCTCTGTTTATGGAATTTATTGATTCTATAGATAATTCAAACTATAAAACAGATTTTATAGACATTCAGATTTGCATTCTAACAAAAATGCGTTTTTCCATTTCCGAAATACAGGTTCTCTTACAGTTAAGCTCTAGTAACTTTTCTAAAAGACGTTCAAGATTATATAAGAAATTGAAAGGCAAGGATGGATCTTCATCCGATTTTGACAAATATATCCTTTCTTTGTAGCATATAAGGAAAAAGCTCGATTCCATCGGGCTTTTTGCATGTTTTCTGTTAACCTTGTCAACGGTCCCCATTACCCATTTTGGTATTTTGTCAAATTTGTCAACTAACATTATTGTGCATGAAAGACTGAAAATTCATATCTTTGTGAAGTTTTAATTAACTAACTCACACACATATATGAAAAAGCTTTGTTTATTATTAATTATTTGCATGGCAAGTTTCCATGTGCTTAATTTGTCTGCAGGTGTTGTTGTAGGAACTCCTGTCATGTTGGAATTTCGAGATCCTTTCAACCCTATTGGAGGTGGCAATCCATTTCCCAAGTCCCCGATTCTGGTTCCCACTGTAAGTATTGATGGTCACACCTTATATATATATGATGTGGCCTACGACATGACTTTGATGCTGGTCGATGAGGACGACGAGGTAGTTTATAGTGTTTTCGTTCCTGCCAACACGTCGTCTGTGGTGCTTCCTTCATTGCTGGAGGGTGACTATCAGCTTCTGCTCATCCCTGATGAGAACTACTATTTCGCAGGAGAAATCTCTCTGTAAGTGTTATGAAAGTGTGGAGCCTTTGTGGCTCTGCACTTTCTTAACATTCTTCCATTTCAGAAAAATAAGTAAGTATTACCTAACAACTAAAACTATTATATCGATGAAAAAGACATTATTCTTATTGGTATGCCTATGCATCGCTTTCACATCAAGTGCTCAGTTGAATGTATACAACTCGGGGGCAGTTACAATATCCACAACGAACACTCCAGCCTACAGTGCAAAACTTACCGTTGGTGGCACAGATAATATTGGCAGTAATGAACATCTAAACTTGCACTCATGTTTGACGAAAAACGATGATCTCGTCAATGTGAGTGTCAATGGAATAGTTCAGTACAATAATAGTTCTTCAGGAACATCAATCGGTGTAAGAGGACAGGGACGAGGAGGAGGTTACGGACGATGTTACGGCGTTCTGGGAAACCTGCACTCGTATGACTATGGCGCTGGCATATTTGGTGGTGTTGACTGTCCTCAGGGTGTATCAGTATCTGGAAAATATGCAGGCTATTTTTATGGAGGTGTTTATGTTACGAGCAGTGTTACGGCGCAATCTTTTGTGTCGCAGTCCGACGAACGACTGAAAGAGAATATTGAACCTCTTGAAGACAGCAAGACAGGTAGTACACTTGATAATGTTCTGAAAATGAATGTTGTTAAATATACGTATAAGGATTTCATACCTAAACCGACTGGAGAAGAATCTGATTCAATAGAGAAAGAAATGGAAGTGCCTCAGCGTCATATCGGTTTGCTGGCTCAAGAATTGAGGGAATTGTATCCGGACCTTGTTTATGAAGGTCAAGACGGCTATCTTGGAGTAAACTATGTTGAGTTGGTGCCAGTCCTCATCAGAAGCATTCAGGAACTGAAGGCAGAACTGGATGAGGTCAAGGGTGAGAATGAAGCCTTCAAGACACGCTCTGCTGCCTATGATGATGATGAGACCACAGATGTCAGCGATGCCACAGCGATTCCATCAGCCGCTACATTGGCTCAGAATACCCCCAATCCCTTCTCTGAACGTACCACAATACGCTTCACTCTGCCAGAAAATGCGCAGAATGCGTTTATCTACATCTTTGATATGTCTGGCAAGATGTATAAGCAGATACCTGTTGACAGTTCAATGCAGAGTGTCACCATTGAGGGCTATGAATTGAATGCAGGTATGTATATTTACTCTCTTGTTATTGGAGGCAAGGAGATTCAGACCAGAAGAATGATATTGTCGAAATAATCCATACGGCTATGGCAAACTTAAAAAAACTATTAATACTTGTCCAAGTGGGTCTTACCTATTCTGTTCAGACCCAGGCGACAGAAATATCCGATAGCATCTATGCTAATCAGACTGTTAGCACGACTATTTCTGTAAACACTAGTGAAAATCTTCAGTCACAGTCTGTGACAGTAACACCAGAAGGACGACTGACTCTGACAAGTTTACATAAGGTTACCCTGAATGGTAATTTTCAAGTTCAGGCAGGCGGAGTACTAGTCATAAGGACAGGACAACCGCCACGTATCATATACACTTATGATGCAAGTGGAAACAGGACTCGACGCGAGAAAGAACAATAACCCCTTTATACAACATTTTACGACCTTAAACAAATGATTATCGCTATGGGAGGAAATCATGTGATGACGAAGAGTATGTTGGTTATGCTCTTCATCTACATCCAATTTGTGGCAAAAGCCCAAACGAATGAGTTCAATTATCCAATCGCACCAACTACGAACAGTAGTATCAATGCCCCTGTGGGTAGTATTGCCGATGATTTCAACGTTTCTGCCACAGGCGGTGCTACTTATAGTATGTCTATAGAAGCGCCTAAAGGGATTGCTGACAGCGAGCCTTCGCTAGGCATTGTCTATAACAGTCAATCTGGAAACGGAATTGTTGGTTGGGGATGTAATATCACAGGATTTTCTGCCATTACACGTATGCCTACTGATATTTATCATGATGGCAGCGCTTCTGGATTCCCTCATGGAAAAGAAGGTCCTTTCTGTCTAGATGGTCAGCGATTAATCCAATATGGTGGAATCATAAACGGAGATTCTCTTTTGTTTTATCCAGAGTTCTCACCTAAGACACAGGTAATCCTTCATGGATTGTCCTCTTCTTCACAAACGAGTATGTGGTTCAGCGTCCATGCAGAAGACGGAAAGGACTACGAATACGGTCATACGGCAAACTCTCAGCAGACCTATATGATAAATGGAGCGACCAAAGTCAATGCGTGGTATGTCAATAAGTCAAGGACACCCTCCTGCATCACTAATGATTACACTTATTTGAAACTCAATAATTATGTTTATCCTAGGTGTATTTACTATGGAAATAATACTGTTTTGATTGATTATGAACTGCGACCAGATACTATAAAGAGTGCCATTGAGGGTATCCCCGTTTTAATAACACAACGTGTCTCTTCCATAAAAACCAGTTCTAATGTTAATAACCAAGAGAGCATATTCCGAAGATATACGTTGAACTACACCAGTACAGACCAGGCCACTACATCCTATTCACGTCTGGATAGTGTGGTAGTGAGAAATGGCGATAATGAAAGTCTGCGTCCTACAACTCTGACTTGGTCAAGGCCGTCTGCCTATAATTGTCAAAAACAGTCTCCCACTATCGGACTAACAGATATGGGTACACAGCGTAGCAGTATTTCCATATGTGGAGCAGATGTCGATGGTGATGGATTATCTGATATTGTTCAGATGGGAACAGACAATTATTATAATAGGTATATAAGGGTTCATAAGGCAGGATATAGTGCCACAAGTGGCATAAGTTTCACCCCAGGGTTAATGCACCTTATTGGTGATGATATTGTAATCGGAGACTGGACGAATATTAAAACAATGCCAGTAGCTGCCGATATAGATGGTGATGGTATCAATGAACTGTTAATACCTGAGTATCACTTTTCAAGCGATGGTACCTATTTTGGGCTACATGCTTTGAAAGGCGGACAGATTCGTGGCAACGTGAAATATCCTTGGCTTCACTCAACATCAACAGACAACGTGTTATGGACAGCAGGTGATTATAATAATGACGGCATCACGGAATTTGTTGTTGTCGAGAAAGAAGCTGTAGGCGATTCTTGCTTCGGTGCTATTATGGGAGGATATCAGAATCCTGGCCAACCACATGCTGCTTATTATAAGCTGTTCAAATTTGTGTCTCCAGAAGAACCGAAGCATGTATTGTCTGCTGATATGAACTGTGACGGTCTGACAGACGTTGTGGCTTTTTATGATCGCGGATATACTGTTTTTGTAAATGACGGCACATGGCTCAATGGTGACTATACGTCTTCTTACCACGTTCCGATACACAAGGATTATGAATTGCATTTGAATCCCCATAAGGTATGGCAGGGCGATTTTGATGGTGATGGTATTCCTGATTTCCTTGTATGCGTCCCTAATAGTAGTACATTCTATTTTGAAATGGGAAAAGGAAATAATAGGCTCCAACAAAAAGTGGCATGTGAATTATCGACAATTTATGAACAATCCACAGATAATGATGATAATTTGTTTTTCTGTCAGGTAATCGATATTGACGGAGATGGTAAGTCCGATGCGATTATCCACAAGTCGATGTTTCGGAATTATTTTCCATACCTTCATGACAAATCTTATGTATATTGGATGCGCTCAAATGGAAATAATCTTGTATTGCAAAGCAGTGCATATTCTACTCAGGAAATTGAAGGAAAACAGCAATACTATACCCAAGGAGATTTCAATGGCGACGGTTTGCAGGAAGTAGCGGCATTTTCATTTGATTGTTATAACAATCCTAATTCATCCAGTGAAGTCCAGTTCCGCATCTACAATAACAATACGTATACGAATTCGACAGGCAAGGTTACACAAGTGACTAACGGTTTCGGCAGGCAGACTCAAATAACGTATTCAAAGATGACCCGTTCAGATGTCTATCTTGAGGACAGTGGAACTGGTGACCCCTTTTTCCCTGTAATACGACTGTCACTGCCATTGCCTGTTGTTTCTTCTGTGTCTAGCGGAAATGGTGCAGCAGGCCAGAATGTTAAGACCTACAAATATAGTAAGCCACTGGTACATATGCAGGGACGTGGATTCCTAGGTATGAATAAGACCCAGACTTTTGATACGCCAACGGGACTTGTTACAAATTATACTGTGAACGGATGGGATACCTCGTCTTTACTGCCAACGTCTATAACTGAGACACAGACACTTGGCAACCAAAATGCAACGACCACGACTAGCTATGAAATCTTTACACTTCCGAATGGGATTTCTGAGATATTCTGGCATGTTCCTTCTCGGATAGAATCTACGGATTTTGATGGAAAATGGAAAAGAGAGGATATCACATATAACCTTGGATGGTTCGCTCCACTTCATGACTATGTAAATTACGGGAATGATGTCTATGAAATGACCTCTTATTGGGAATATGCCTATAAAGGTGGAAAGTATCGTCCCACAGACATTGTCTATACCCGTCGGAACGGGCAAGGAGCAGAGCTCTACAGCAAGAATACCACGTATGCCTATAACGATATGGGACTTGTAGATACAATGACAGTCTATGCAGGAACAGACAATGAGGTAATCAGAACTTATACATACGATAACTATGGGAACCAGTTATCTGAAACAGTTTCTGCCAATGGCATAACACCCATCACAGATACATGGCAATATGATGCCAGCCACCGTTTCGTGACCTGTTATAATGGAGGCGGAGTTACAAAAACCACCTATACTCACGATAACTGGGGCAACACACTGACTGAAACGGATAGTACAAGGACTGCTCATCCAACGACTTTGAGCTATACCTATGACGGATGGGGAAACCTTCTCAGTTCGGAGTCACCATTAGGAATCCGCAATACTTATATCAGAGGTTGGGGAAACTCACAGACCATGTGCTATTTTAATGTGGAACAGGGTCAATCACAGCCTTGGAAAAAGACTTGGTACGATGCAGTCGGGCGAGAGGTAAAGACTGAGGGCATCAATCAATTGGGCCTGCTCACGACTCAAACCTCCTATTATAATAATAAGGGACTGGTTGATTCTGTGTCAGATATAACAGGCGACATCACCATTTCCAAGTCTTACACCTACGATAATCGAGGCAGATGTTTGACATCTTCGATATCTGATAACCAGAATACGCTTAATCAAATAACGACCTATGTCTATGGCAGTAATTGGAAGAGTGTTACAAAAGATAACCGGACTACGAAATATACTTACGACAAATGGGGAAACACTATCTTAGTGACTACACCTCAGGACACGATTTCCTATAGTTACTATTCTTCTGGTCTGCCTTCTTCTGTAACATCATGTGGGAATACTGTCAATATGGAATATGACATAGCGGGCAACAGGACAAAACTTATTGATCCCGATGCTGGTACCATGCTTTATACCTATGATGCTTTGGGACGCATTAAGACACAAAAGAATGCACGGAATCAAATACAGTCATATACCTATGATATTTATGGGCGAAAGATATCAGGCCCTATCGGTGGTGCCGCCTCTGTGACTTATACCTATGGTACTACTTCGGCAAACAAGAACTTGCTGCTTTCTGAGGCCAATGGTAGTTATAAGACCTTCTACACTTACGATAATTATGGGCGCATCATCAACAAACAATGCTCTATCCCCGACTATGGCTATCGCACTTTCTATTATACATATAATAGTAATGATCAAGTTGCATCCAAGACTTATCCTGACGGTACCACTCTATCATATCAATATGATGCCTATGGTAACCATGTGAAAGCATTAAAAGGCGACACCGTAATTTGGCAACAGGATAGTTCTACTGGCCGTAATACACAGTATCATTTGGGAAGTAACTTCTTGCTGTTAGAGACACGTAATGCAATGGGAATGCCAACGGCAAAGACGCTGAAACGTAATGGAGTCACTTTGCATAACATGACATTTGCCTATAATTCGTCTACTGGTAATCTGACCCAGCGCACAGGTATGCTGTCAACCACAGAGACATTCTCTTATGATGCTCTGGAACGTCTCACACAAGTTAACAGTAGTGCAGGAAGTCAAACCATTACCTATTCTGCAGATGGAAACATTCTATCAAAGACAGGAATTGGTGACTATTCGTATGATAATACGAAACCACATGCTGTCTCAAGTGTAGATAATGTCCTGAACATCATACCAGACAACAAGCAGACAGTTAACTATAATGGTGTAGGAAAAACAACTCATATCAATGAGTATGGAGGTCTTGACTTAAGCATCTATTATGGTGCAGACGGTGAACGTTGGAAAAGTGTTTGTACGGGTGGTTCTGCTACTAAAAGAACGCTTTATCTAGACGATTATGAGGAAATCAGGATAGGTCAGCAGATCAAGTCTTTCTGTTATCTTGATGGTGGTGTCCTGTTGATGCGTGATTTTGACGGGTCTTCCAGTCTTTGCTATACCTTTACGGACAATCTGGGAAGTGTTACACGAATCTATGACAATAGTGGCAATGAGCTTTTCCATGCTACCTATGATGCATGGGGTTATCAAACACTAACGCATAACGATATTGGTTTCCATCGTGGTTACACTGGTCATGAGATGCTGCCTGAGTTCGGCCTCATTAATATGAATGGGCGCTGTTATGATCCCCTGTTAGGTCGATTTCTCTCAACTGATAATTATGTCCAGGAACCTTCTAACAGCCAGAACTTCAATCGTTATTCTTATTGCTTAAATAATCCTCTGAAATATACAGATCCGAGTGGAGAGATTGCATGGCTTGTCCCAATTTTTGCAGGAGCAATGATAGGATCTGCGCTATCTGCTTTAACGTATTCGGCGAGTACTATGATAACAGGTCAAAACTGGGATTCTTCGGCATTTTGGAAGGCTGTAGGTTTAGGTGCATTCTCTGGGGCTTTAGGAGGCGCTATGGGGTTTGCTGGTCATAGTCTGGGGATTTCAAGTATTGGCAATAATTTGGGATATAATATTTTAAGCCAAACTACTAATACAATTGTTACAAATGCCGTATTTAACCAAAGTACTAATTTTGAAGATGTTCTTGGTGTCATTGCTGGTACTTCTGTTGGAGCGTTATTTCCCTCAAATAAGCGAATAGGAAAGAATCTTTTTGCAAATTCATTGAAAGAAATTGGATACAATACCATAAAGGGATTAATTTCTGGAGGTGCAAGAGGTATCGTAGATTATGCCATTAAAGGTAATGCAGACAACGTTTATAAGGATATGATTGGCGGAGCACTATCTGGTACTTCGAGAAGCCTTTTAAATAATATAATATTTGGCGTGCCATATTCTACAGCAAAAATAGATAACACACAAGTAACATATAGAACTGGTGGATTGTTTCTTAATTTATTCATGTTTCATGGAAAGAAAGGAATTACACTAGGTACAAATGCTTCTGTTTATAATAGAGATAGAAATCTGGAAAACCATGAGCGATTCCACGTATTCCAACAACTAACATTGCATGGAGGTTGGAGCCATTTCTATGGAAGAATTATTTATGAACAAATAAACGCTTTTTTCTCACATGAGGATGTTTATGACACATATGGGACTCTAGAACATGAAGCTTTTGAGTATGAACGGATGTTAAATAATGCGAATAGGTAATAATACAACATATAACAAAGAAGTTATTGTATTATCTTTGCATATACTATATACTATAACAATAATATAATATGAATAGAATTGCATATTTTTGTTTATTCTTTATTGGACTGTTATTGAACTCATGTTCATGGGCTACATTGCGTCTTGCTAAAGAAGACATTAGAATTTCTAGAACTTCTGAGGTTCCAATGTGGCTGGATTTTCAAATGACACCTTCACGTATAAATAATTGCTCTCTTGGTCAGAACTTTTTGGTGGAATCTGACATAACAATTAGTAAAGACAAATTCAGGGTTTTTCATCATGGTGATTCAATCCCGTTCAATATTAATGTTTGGCGAGAAAAACAAATCAATGAAAAACTGCCTAATACTTTTGTTGTTGACAGCACATCTATTATAGATTTGTATTTTCATATTAAGCCTTTAGTAAATGGTGACTCGTTAAAGATTGTGGAATATGACATCCCTGATAATGGGGACTCTATCATCATTGATTTATCTATTAAAAGATATGGAGATCGTGCATGGGAGAAGAGAATTATTCGTGATTAATTATAATTGTCTATGAGAAGAATTATCAATTTGTTGTTTCTGCTGCTGTTTGTGGCAGGAATACAGGCTCAGACAAATGAGCGGCAGGATGCAGTAGGGAGATTCCGTGTGATTCCCTCAATAATGTTGACTTATAACCCGTATAGCCTCAAGGACCTGAACAACAATGACGTTTATTCAAAATACAATTTCCAGTATGGTTTAGGCATTGAGACGGAATATCGGT